>Ga0307375_10003653_pt1 | contig 15033 bp, 12 predicted proteins | sample TR1MG_FD_202531 | JGI IMG/M metagenome (GOLD analysis project Ga0307375, IMG submission 202531) | Soil microbial communities from Risofladan, Vaasa, Finland - TR-1 | ecosystem: Environmental > Terrestrial > Soil > Coastal area > Acid sulfate soil | place: Finland: Risofladan, Vaasa | collected...
CAACTATGCCGGGGTGGTCGAGCGCTTGTTGACGACCGATGCGCCCGACCGGCAGCGGCTGCAGCAGATCCTCACATACATCAAGGAGGATGCCTTGCGCGGGGGCAAGATCTTGTGGTGGATGCGTGACTTCGTCCGCAAGCGGGAGCCGCAACGCGAGCCGGCGGACCTCAACGGCGTCGTCAGGAGCGTGGTTCGCCTGGCGCAGATCTCGGCGCGCGCCAGCGACGTCTCGATCGAAATGGCTTTTGCCGAGGAAATCTCGGAACTGCCGATCGACCGGGTTCAGATCGAGCAGGTGCTGTTCAACCTGATCGGCAACGGCATCGAGGCGATGGGGAGCGTTGCGGGCGAACGGCGACTTGAGATCGCGACTCGTCTTGTCGAGGAAGCGAATGAACTGCGCGTGTCGGTGCGCGACCACGGTTGCGGCTTGCCCGATCGGATCGCCATGGATGTGTTCTCGCCGTTCTTCACCACCAAACCCGGGGGCATGGGCCTGGGACTGTCGATCTGTCGCGGCATCGTCGAAGCGCACGGCGGCCGTATTTGGGCCGTACCGAACGACAATGGCGGCACGACCTTCTCTTTCTCGCTGCCCTTGGCGCGTCAGCTGACATGAATGAACAGGGCATCGTTGGCATCGTCGAGGATGACGAGAGCGTCAGGCGATCGCTGTGCTTGCTCATCGAATCGCTCGGCGTTGTTGTCAGGAGCTATGCCACCGGCCAGCAGTTTCTCGCCGACCCGCAGTGCGGGGATTGCGACTGTCTGGTGCTGGACGTGCGCATGCCCGGCTTGAGCGGCCTGGAGGTGCAAGTCAGGCTCAAGGAACGCGGTATCCGCTTGGCGACGATATTCATGAGCGGACATGGCGACGTCCCGATGGCGGTTCAGGCGATGCGTAACGGCGCCCTGGATTTTCTGCAAAAGCCCGTCAATGATCAGGCCTTGCTCGACAAAGTGCAGCAGGCGATCGAACTCGGGCGAAAGCGGCGGGACCAGGCAGCGCAGCGCGCCAAGCTCGCCGCCTTGCTGTCTTCGCTGACAGCGCGCGAGCGGGAAGTCATGCGGCCGCTGGTCGCCGGCAAGATGAACAAGAAGATCGCGGCCCAGCTCGGTATCAGCGTCAGGACGGTGGAGGAACACCGGGCCAACATTCTGAGGAAGATGGGGGTTCATAGTATCGCCGAGTTGCTGCTGCTGATCAGCTCAAGCCGTGAGCAAGACTCAGCACCCTAGCTGAGATCCGCCATCTTCTGGGCTCGGTCTCCCCGTATAACTACGGGTGGCCGCCAGTAATATCCCTGATTCACACCTCTCTTTAGATCTAATACCATCTTCATGACGCGGAGGGTATTCGCGTCAACGCAAGCCTTGCTGCCGCTCCCCATGCACATCGCAGAATCGAAGGCCGCCGCCGCTCCCGGCATGGAATTGCTCGTTTCCCTCATGGCCACCGCTGTCGTGGGCGCGCTGTTCGGCGTGCTCGCCGGCGGCGGTGGACTCGTGGTCTGGGCGGTCGCTGCGCTGCTGCTCGTCCTTGCCGCAGTGCTCGGACTGTCGCTGCAGCGCCGCGCATCGACGCGGCTGGCGGAGGCGCAGCGCGTCAGCCTCGAAGCGGCAGCGCGTACCCGGTCGGAACTCGGCGGCTACGCCGCCAGCCTGCACGGCATCTGCGACGCCGTCCTGCCGCGCTGGCAGCGGCACATCGGCGTTTCGCGCGAACAGACGGAACAAGCCATCACCGGCCTGGCTGGGGAATTTCATGAAATCTCGGACAAGCTCGAAGCGGCCGTAGCCACCTCCCGCTCGGCCGCGGCGGGGATGAGCGACGGCAACGGCGGCATGACCAGTTTGATTGCCGCCGTGCGCGAGCAACTCCTGGCACTGGTGGCGTCGATCGAGGCCGCGCTCGCGACCAAGAAGGGCTTGCTCACCGAGATTCGCGGCCTCGCCGGATTTACCGACGAACTCAAGCGGATGGCCGGGGAAGTGGCGGCCATTGCCAGCCAGACCAATCTGTTGGCACTGAACGCCGCGATCGAGGCGGCGCGTGCCGGCGAGCACGGTCGCGGCTTTGCCGTCGTTGCCGACGAGGTGCGCAAGTTATCCACGCTCTCGGGCGAAACCGGGAAATTGATCCGCCAGCGGGTCGAAGACGTCGGCGCCGCCATCAAGAGCACCCTCAATGCCGCCGACGGCCTCGCGACCAGAGACGCGGAGGTCGTCAAGGAGGCGGAGGCCGTGGTTTACCAGGTCGTTGCCCGCTTCGATGCCGCCGCCGGTTCGCTGGTGCACACGGCCGACCGGCTGCAGGCGGAAGGCGAAGGCGTGCATGCGCAGATCGTGCAGGTGCTGGTGGACCTGCAATTTCAGGATCGCGTCAGCCAGATCCTGAGCCTGGTCGCGGGCGACATCGAGCGCCTGGGCGAGCGCCTCGACGGCAACCGGCAGATCCTCGCCGGCGGCCGCACACCGCCGCCGATAGACAGTGGAGTATGGCTGCAAAAATTCGAGTCGGCCTATACCACGCTCGAACAGCACGAGCACGGTGCGCAGGGTTCGGCGAATGCGGCGGCGGCTGGCGGAATCACGTTTTTCTAGGAGAGCGGAATGGCCAAAACCATATTGATCGTGGATGACTCGGCGTCGCTGCGCCAGGTCGTCCATCTCACGCTGAAGAGCGCCGGCTACGACGTGATCGAGGCCTGCGACGGCAAGGATGCGCTGGTCAAGCTCGACGGCAAGAAGGTGCACCTCATCATATCGGACGTGAACATGCCGAACATGGATGGCATCTCGCTGCTGCGCGAAGTGAAGAAGCACCCGAGTTACAAATTCACCCCGGTGATCATGCTCACCACCGAAGCGGGAGAGACCCGCAAGCAGGAAGGTCAGGCCGCCGGTGCCAAGGCCTGGGTGGTGAAGCCGTTTCAACCGCAGCAAATGCTCTCCGCTGTATCCAAACTGGTGATGTAAGGAGCGCGATATGGGTTTACACCTGGAACAGACGTCCACCGGCAGCCGCTTGATCATAGACGGAGAGATGACCGTGCACTGCGCTTGGCAGCTGCGCGACGAGATACTCGCGCTGCTGCCGCAGGAAGGCGAGCTGTCGGTCGAGCTCTCGGGCGTGAGCGAGATCGACAGCGCCGGGCTGCAGCTGATGCTCCAGGTGAAGCGCAGCCACGGGCCGGCATTGCGCTTCATCAACCACTCGCCGGCGGTGTTGCAAATTCTCGATATCGCTCATCTGGCGGCGCATTTTGGCGACCCGATGGTGATTCCCTCCGGCGAGCGCACGTTCGGGCAGTCCTGAGAGCCGAGGGGGATGACCATGTTGGACATGCAAGCGGCACAGCAGACCTTCTTCGAGGAGTGCCGCGAACTGCTGCAACAGATGGAGGACATCCTGCTCGCCTTCGAGTCGGGGGCCAGCGATGAGGACATGGTCAATGGCCTGTTCCGCGCCGCGCATACCATCAAGGGGTCGGCGGGTTTGTTCGGTCTGGGCGAGATCGTGCGCTTCACCCATGTGGTGGAAAGCGTTCTCGACCGGCTGCGCAGGGGCGAAATCGCGATCGACTCGGAACTGGTGAGCCTGCTCCTGAGCTGCGGCGACCAGATCGCCAGCCTGGTGGCGGCAGCGGCGGCGGAGATCGAGCCGGACGAGGCGACACGGCGGGGCAGCAATGAATTGCTGGTGCGGCTGCAGGCCTACCTGCCGACCCCGGCCGGGGGCTCGCCGGTGGCCGATGTGGCGCCCGCCCATGAGCCGGTCTCGGCCTCCGGCGGCGGCCCGCTCGGCGCCGACACCTGGCATCTGTCGCTGCGCTTCAGTCCCGGCGTGCTGAAGATGGGCATGGATCCGATCGCCTTCATCCGCTATCTCGGCACCCTGGGCGACATCGTCCATCTTGAGACTTTGGCCGACGCCCTGCCGGCGTTTTCCGACTACGACCCGGAGGCCTGCTATCTCGGCTTCGAGCTGGATCTGCGCAGCGCCGCGAGCCGGGAGGAAATCGAAGCGGTGTTCGAGTTCGTCAGGGACGACGCGCAGATCAGGATCCTGCCGCCGCATGCCCGGGTGGAGGAATACATTGCCCTGATCCTCGAGCTGCCGGAGGACAGCGCCAGGCTGGGCGAGATGCTGATTGCCGGCGGTGCGCTGACGCGACGCGAGCTCAATGGGATGCTCGCCGCCCAGGCGAGCGAAGCGCCGGGCCGACAACGGCTGGGCGAGCTTCTGGTGCACACCGGGATGGTGTCGCCGCCGGTGGTCGAGGCGGCATTGGAGAAGCAGAAGCAGACGCAGGACAAGCGCCAGATCGAGGCCAGGAGCGTCAAGGTGCCCTCCGACAAGCTCGATCTCCTGATTGATCTAGTCGGCGAGCTGGTGATCGCCGGCGCCGGCACCCAGTTGCTCGCCCGGCGCAGCCACCGGGTGGACCTGAGCGAGTCCGCGGCCGAGGTGATGCGCCTGGTCGAGGACGTACGCGATGCGGCGCTGCGCCTGCGTATGGTGCAGATTGGCGAGGTCTTCGGGCGCTTCCCGCGGGTGGTGAGGGACCTCAGCCGCGAACTGGGCAAGGACATCGAACTCAAGGTGAGCGGGGCGGAGACGGAACTCGACAAGTCGATGGTCGAGCGTCTGGGCGACCCGCTGATGCACCTGGTGAGGAATGCCATGGACCACGGTTTCGAGCCGCCCGACGTGCGCCTGGAAAGGCGCAAGCCCGCCAGGGGCAGCCTGGCGCTCAACGCCTGCCACGAGTCGGGCAACATCGTGATCGAAGTGAAAGACGACGGCTGCGGCCTCGATCGCGACCGGATTCTGGCCAAGGCGCTGGAGCGCGGCCTGGTTCAGCCGGATCAGACCCTGAGCGATGACGAGGTCTATCAACTGATCATGTTGCCCGGCTTCTCCACCGCGGAGAAAGTCACCAATCTCTCCGGCCGCGGCGTCGGCATGGACGTGGTGAGGAGCGGCATCGAGGCGCTGCGCGGCTCGATCGAGATCCACAGCCAGCCGGGCGAAGGCACCGCGATCCGCCTCTGCCTGCCGCTGACCCTGGCGATCATCGACGGCTTCCTGATCGACGTCGGCGGCTCGCGTTTCGTCCTGCCGCTGGACATGGTGGTCGAATGCATCGAGCTCGACGCCGGCGCGGAGGCACAGCACAGCGATTACCTTAACCTGCGCGGGGAAGTGCTGCCGCTGGTGCGCCTGCGCGAGCTGTTCAAGGTTGACGCACACCGGGCGCGCCGCCAGAACGTGATGGTGGTGCACTACGCCGGGCGCCGCGCCGGCCTCGTGGTGGACGAACTTCTGGGCGAGTGCCAGACGGTGATCAAGCCCTTGGGCGTGCTCTTCGCCAGGCTGCGCGGGATCTCCGGCTCGACCATCCTGGCTAGCGGCGAAGTGGCCCTGATTCTCGATGTGGCCGCGTTGATCGGAGAAGTCACCCGCCTTGGCGGCAGGAAGGTCGCGGCGGCGAGGGCGGCCTGAGGGTGGCACAAGTCTGACATGAGTGCGACAGCAATTGAGCGCTGCATTTTTCCAACGAGGTGAATATGTTCAAGAATATGAAAATAGGGCTGAAGCTGGGTCTGGGTTTCGGGCTGATCCTGGCGGTGTTGGTGGCACTGATCTACATCGGCGTCAGCCGGATGGCGCAGATCGACGACAAGATGGTCGAGATTACCGCCGTCCGCAATGTCGAGGTGAGGCACGTGGCTAACCTTCGCGCCGCGGAGCTCGACATCGAGGTGGCCACGCGCAACATCGCCTTGCTGAGCGATGCGACCGAGATGCAGAAGGAGAAGGCCAGGATCGACAGCCAGCGTTCCAGTTACAACGAAACTCGGAACAAGCTGGAAAAGATGTTCAGCGAGCTGCCCGGAACCAGCAGCGAAGAAAAGGCATTGTTGGGCAAGATCAAGGACGGCGAGAAGGAAACCGCGCCCCTGGTGGACCAGGCCATTCAGCTTGGCCTGGCGAACAAGGCGGCCGATGCCGGCAGCCTCTTGAGGCAGCAAGTGGAGCCGGCCCAACGTAAATGGCTGGGCAGTCTGGATGCGCTCGCCGACTTGGAATACAAGCTGAGCGGCCAGGCCGCCAAAGATGCGAACCAGGCCTACGCCTCCGCCCGAACCCTGATGATCTCCGGCGGCATCCTCGCGGTTGTATTGGGCCTCCTCGCCGCCTTCCTGGTGACCCGCGCCATCACCAAGCCCCTGAGTGAGGCGGTGGCGGTGGCCAATGATCTGGCCGAGGGCGATCTGACGGTGAAAATCGACGTGAGATCGCGCGATGAGACGGGCATGCTGCTGGCCTCGATGCAGAACATGGTAGAGAAGCTGACCCAGATCGTTACCGAGGTGAAGAGCGGCGCCGACGCGCTATCTTCCGCCTCGGAAGAGGTCAGCGCCACCTCGCAATCGCTGTCGCAGGGAGCCTCCGAACAGGCGGCCGGGGTCGAGGAGACCAGCGCCTCGATGGAGGAGATGAGCGCCTCGATCGGCCAGAATACCGAAAACGCCAAGGTCACCGACGGCATCGCCAGCAAGTCGGCCAAGGATGCCAACGACGGCGGCGAGGCGGTGCGGGCGACGGTGGAGGCGATGAAGGCGATCGCCGACAAGATCGGCATCATCGACGACATCGCCTACCAGACCAATCTGCTCGCCTTGAACGCCGCGATCGAGGCGGCCCGCGCCGGAGAGCACGGCAAGGGTTTCGCCGTGGTCGCGGCGGAGGTGAGGAAGCTCGCCGAGCGCAGTCAGGTCGCCGCCCAGGAGATCGGGCAGTTGGCCGGCACCAGCGTCAAGACCGCCGAGCGCGCCGGGACTTTGCTGCAGGAGATGGTGCCCAACATCCGCAAGACCGCGGAGCTGGTGCAGGAGATCACCGCCGCCTCCGAGGAGCAAGCGCAGGGCGCCGGTCAGATCAACACCGCGATGAGCCAGTTGAACCAGACGACGCAGCAGACTGCCTCGGCTTCCGAGGAACTCTCCGCCACCGCCGAGGAGATGAACAGCCAGGCCGAACAACTGCAGCAGTTGATGGGCTTCTTCCGCGTCGAGGTCGGCGCCCAGTCGCCCGGCGCGGCCCGGAAGCCGGCCAGGGCCCCCCAGCAGGCGGCATCCAGGCCGGCGCCCAAGCCGGCACCGCGCGGGCGCGAGGTGGCGACCCTGGCGATCGACGATAGCGAATTCGTGCGCTACTGAGGGGGAGCCGTCATGTCCCAGTTACAACACTCGACGCCGGCGGCAGCCGGCCTGCCGGTCGCGGGCGGCGACGCGCAGCAGTATCTCGTCTTTGCCCTCTATGACGAGGCCTTCGCCATCGGCATCCGCAACATCAAGGAGATCATCGAGTACGGCCATCTGACCGAGGTGCCGATGATGCCCGAAGTGGTGCGCGGAGTGATCAATCTGCGCGGTGCGGTGGTGCCGGTGGCGGATCTGGCGGTGCGCTTCGGTCGCGCGCGGACGGTGGTCGGCCGGCGCACCTGCATCGTCATCGTCGAGGTGGAGAGCGAGCCCGGACAATTTCAGGTGATCGGGATCCTGGTCGATGCGGTGAACGAAGTGCTGGAGATTCCGCCCCAGGATATCGAACCCCCGCCTGCCTTTGGCACCCACATCCGCAGCGACTTCGTCGCGGGGATGGGCAAGATCAGCGGCAAGTTCGTGATCATCCTCGAACTCAAGCGCCTCCTTTCGCTCGAAGAGCTGGCCAGCGTCACAGGCCAGCCGGCCCTGGCCGATGCGGCCAAGGCCGGCGATAAGCCGCTCCTGGCATCGTGAGATAAAGGCCGATGGAAGCCACGCTCAGCGACAACGAGTTCCGCAACTTTCAGGGACTGATCCACAGGCAGGCCGGCATCCACCTGCCGCCGGCAAAAAAAACCCTGGTCCGCGGCCGGCTCGCGAAGCGGCTACGCGAGCGCGCGCTCACCAGCTACGGCGAGTACTACCGGCTGATCAGCGACGACGACGAGGCGCAGGAACTGCAAACGGCGATCAACCTGCTCACCACCAACGAGACCTACTTCTTCCGCGAACCGGGTCACTTCGAGTTCCTGGCGCGCGAAGTCCTGCCCAGGCTCGCCGTCGGCATCCCCTTCCGCGTCTGGAGCGCGGCCAGTTCGAGCGGCGAGGAAGCCTACAGCATCGCCATGGTGCTCATGGACAAGCTCGGCGAGACCTATCCCTGGGAAGTCTTCGGCTCCGACATCAGCACCGCGGTATTGGAGCGCGCGCGTACCGCCATCTACCCGACCGCGCGTAGCGAGGGCATCCCCGCCGACTACCGGCGTCGCTTCTGCCTGCGCGGCACGGGCAGCATGGCTGACAAGCTGCGCATCGATGGGCCTCTGCGCGAGCGGGTGCGCTTTGCGCAAATGAACCTCAACGAGGACCTGAGCCAGGCCGGCTCCTTCGACGTGATCTTCCTGCGCAACGTGCTCATCTACTTCGACAATATCGTGAAAAAGGCCGTCATCGATCGCCTCTATCGCCAGCTCAGGCCGGGCGGCTGGCTGGTCATCGGACACTCGGAGAGCCTGAACGGCATTGAGGACCGCCTGAAACCGCTACGCCCCACCCTCTATCAGAAGGAGCCGCGATCCTGATCCCGATCAATCCGGCGCCGATCGACATTTTCCTTCAGCCCGGCGACGTCTATTTCGGCGACCGCGGCACGCGCATCCGCACCGTGCTGGGCTCCTGCGTCTCGATCACGCTCTGGCATCGAGAGCGGCGCCTGGGCGGCATGTGCCACTACCTGTTGCCGAGTCGCAAGGAGGCTCGCGCACTTGCACCCGACGGGCGTTACGGCGACGAGGCGATGCGGCTCCTGGAGCGGGCGATGCACGATGCCGGGACTGTGCCTGCCGAGTATCAGGCCAAGATCTTCGGCGGCGGGCGGATGTTTTCAGGCAAGCGGTGGAGCCAGGACGTCCTCGACATCGGCACGCGCAACATCGAGGCCGCCCGCCGTCTGCTGCACCAGCACGGAATGGCTACGGCGAGTGAGCATCTGGCGGGTATTGGCCACCGCAGCATCGTCTTCGATATCAGTAGCGGCGACGTCTGGGTTCGGCATATGCCGGAGCCGGTCGAACGTCGCGACGTGGCGTGAATCATCGATCAAGGTCGGGGACAGAGACGGCATGTACCTAGCGTGGCAGGAGAAGTTCGTGACCGGCATGGACACAGTCGATAGCCAGCACATGAGATTGATCGCGATCATCAACGGTTTGTACCGGGATATCGGCGAGGGTCGGGGCGAAGATGCGGTGCTGAAAATTTTCGTCGAACTCAGGCGCTACGCCGACGTCCACTTCGAGACCGAGGAGCGGCTGATGAAGCAGCATGGGATCCGGGGCAAGGATGCCGCCGGTCATCTGGCGCAGCACGACAGCTATCGTCGCGGCGTCAATGATCTCAAGCTGCGTCATGAGGCGGGCGAAGGGCTGGTGCCGATTCAGGTGCTGGCCTTCGTCAGCCAGTGGTGGCAGGAACACATCCTGACCGAGGACCGCGTCTTCGAACACCTGGCACGCGTCGGCGAGCGGTGAGTCGGGAGATCACGGTCCTGATCGTCGACGACTCGGCGGTGATGCGTCAGGTGATGACCGAGATCCTGTCGCGGCAGCCCGGCATTCGCGTCCTGGGTGCCGCCGCCGATCCGCTCTTCGCGCTGGAGCGGATGCGCCGCGAGTGGCCGGACGTGATCACCCTGGATGTCGAGATGCCGCGCATGGACGGCATCACCTTCCTCAAGAAGCTGATGGCCGAGCGGCCGACACCGGTGGTGATCTGCTCCTCGCTGACCCAGTCGGGCGCCGAGACGAGCATCGAGGCATTGGCTGCCGGGGCGCTGGCGATCATTGCCAAGCCGACCCTGGGGATCAAGGATTTCCTGCACGGCGCTGCCGGCGACGTCGTGGCCGCGGTACGCGCGGCGGCGCAGGCCAAGCTGCGCTGCCTGGCACCCGCTGCCGTCAGACGGCCGGCGCCGCGTCTGGCAATGGATCTGGCAATGGATCCGCGCGAACACCAGGCGATGAGTAAAACCACCGAGGGCATCGTCGCCATCGGTACCTCGACCGGCGGCACCCAGGCCCTGGAAGTACTGCTCACGGCGCTGCCTAGGGTGGCGCCGGGAATGGTCATCGTCCAGCACATGCCGGAGAAATTCACCGCCCTGTTCGCCCAGCGTCTGGACGGCATCTGCGCGATCGAGGTGCGCGAGGCCCGGAATGGCGACCGCGTGGTCCCGGGCCGGGCGCTGATCGCGCCGGGCGGGCGGCACATGAAGCTCTGCCGCAGCGGCGCCCAGTATCTCGTCGAGGTTATCGACGGCCCCCTGGTGAATCGCCACAAGCCCTCGGTCGATGTCCTGTTCCGCTCCGTGGCGCAGGTCGCCGGCAAGAATGCCCTGGGCGTGATCATGACCGGCATGGGCGACGATGGCGCCCACGGCCTGAAGGCCATGCACGATGCCGGTGCCCGAACGGTCGCCCAGGACGAGGAAAGCTGCGTGGTCTATGGCATGCCCAAGGAAGCAGTGAAGCTCGGCGGCGTCGATAAGATCGTGCCCTTGCAGCATATCGGCGCTTTAATGATGGCATTCGGCAAAAAGATGTCTTCACCCCAAAATGTCTAAACCGGTGCGCACCCGGTATCGGTATTTTAGTCTTGCGATCGCGCTGTTCGGCCTCGCCATGATCGGCATCGTGTGGGCGATGACGCTGCAGCGTGTCGCGTTCGAGCGCGCACAGACCATCGCCGACGCGATGAATGCCAATGCCAATCTTGCGCTCGCGGTGGAGGAACAGGTGGCGGCGAGCATGAAGAGTGCCGACCAGGTATTGTCGTTTGTCAGGCTCCTGTACCAAGACGACGGATCGCGGCTCAAGCTGCAACAATTGCTGAAAGACGGTGACGTCGACCGCAGATTGGTGAGCTATCTGGGCGTCACCGATGCGCGCGGGGAACTGGTACTCGCCAGCCGGGATTTCAAACCGGTGAGTTTTGCGGACAGCGCATCCTTCAGGTTTCACCAGCGGCATGACGGCGGCCGGCTATCGATCGGCAAACCCGTTTTTGGCCGCATCACCGGGCGTTGGGTCATCCCGCTGTCGCTGCGCATCGACAAGCCGGACGGCAGCTTTGGCGGGATCATCTTCGCCGGCGTCAAGCCGTCCTATTTCATCCGCTTCTTCAATAAGGCCGACCTCGGCGACCAAGATTTCATATCGCTGGTGGGGACGGACGGCATCGTCCGAGCGTTGCACGAGGGCCAGCAGAGTGCTTTCGGTGAAGACCTGCACGGCAGTCCCTTGTTGGCGGCCCAGGCGGGCAGCCGCAACGGCAGCTTTCTCGGCCCGGGCAAGCTCTCTGGCGTGCTTCGTCTGGTCAGTTTCCGGACCCTCGACAACTATCCGTTGATCCTCGCGGTGGGCGTCTCGGAGGCCGAGATCCTGGGGCCGTTCCACCAGCGTAAACGGGGCTACTACGGAAGCGCCGTGCTGACCAGCGCCTTCATCCTGGCTTTTGCCTTGGGCTTGCTGGCGATGTTGTCAAGGCTAAAGCGCGTCGAGCAGTCGCTGCAGGAAAGCGAAGCGCGCTACCGGGTATTGGTAGAGCAGGCCCCCGACGCCATTGTCACTAGTGACGCCGCCGGCAACATCAGAAGCTGGAATCTGGCGGCCGAGCGCATTTTTGGTTATACCGCGGCCGAGGTGCTGTTCCAGCCAGTCACCCTGCTGATGCCGCGACGCGACAGGCGCCATCTGGCAGCCTTGCGCAGCGTGCAGGCCGGGAGAAAATTGCACGCGAGCGCTAGAACCCTAGAACGTCGTGGCTTGAGCAAGACCGGGCGCGAATTCCCATTGATACTCTCGCTGGCGGAGTGGTCGAGCAGCGAGGGCCGTTTCTTCACTGCCATCATCCGTGACATCACCAAGAGCCGCGCCGCCGAAGAAAAAATTCAGCAGCTGACCAAGTTTTACGCGGCCTTGAGCCAGTGCAACCAGGCCATCGTGAACTGCGCCAGTGAGGCTGAACTGTTCGGGCAAGTCTGCCGTATCGCGGTCGATTCCGGCGGCATGAAGATGGCGTGGATCGGTCTGGTGGAGGAATCGAGCCAACGGGTCAAACCGGCGGCAAGCCATGGCGAGGGGCTGGCGTTCCTGGAAGACGTCGAGATTTCCGTGGCTGTCGATGCGCCGGCCGGGCTCGGTCCGACCGGTACTGCCATACGCGAGAACCGGCCATTCTGGTGTCAGAGTTATCTGCATGATCCCAGCACCGCGCCCTGGTATGAAGACGGCGTCCGTTTCGGCTGGGGTGCGATGGCCGCGCTGCCACTGCACAGAAACGGGATCGCCATGGGCGCCTTGATCGTTTATTCCGACGACACTGGGGCTTTTGACGAACCGGTGCGCAATCTGCTGCTTGAAATGGCGACCGATATCAGCCACGCGCTGGACGGCTTTATCCGCGAGGCCGAGCGCAAGGACAGGGAGCGGCAGCTGCGGACACTGTCGCGCGCCGTCGAGCAAAGCCCGGTCTCCATCGTCATTGCCGACCTCGATGGCAACATCGAGTATGTGAATCCGAAATTCGAGCAGGCCACCGGTTACACGAGTACCGAGGTCATCGGCCGGAACCCGCGGATACTCAAATCCGGGGAGATGTCGGCCGAGGCATATCGCGAACTGTGGGACACCATCACCGCGGGCAAAATCTGGCGCGGCGAGTTTCACAATCGGCGCAAGGATGGCTCGCTGTTCTGGGAACGCGCTTCGATCTCGCCGATCCTGGATGCCCAAGGGAGGCCGAGCAATTTCGTCGCGGTCAAGGAAGACGTCACCGAACACAAGGCGGCGGAGGAGGAAATCCAGCATCTGGCCTTCTCCGATGCCCTCACCCAACTGCCCAACCGGCGTCTGCTGCTCGACCGGCTGCAGCAGGCGCTGGCCGGGATCACGCGCAGCGGGTGCGGCGGCGCGCTGCTGTTCATCGACCTGGACAACTTCAAGACCTTGAACGACACCCTGGGTCACGACGTCGGCGATCAGCTGCTGCGGCAAGTGGCCCGACGCCTGGTCGGCTGCGTGCGCGAGGGCGACACCGTGGCCCGGCTGGGCGGCGACGAGTTCGTGGTGATGCTCGAGGATCTCTCCGGGCAGCCCAAGGAGGCGGCCACCCAGGCCGAGTTGGTCGGCGAGAAGATCATCGCCGCGCTCAACCAGCCCTATCTGCTCGCCGGCCATGAACGGCACAGCACCCCGAGCATCGGCGTCACCCTGTTCGCCGATCGTGACGAGACCGTCGATGAACTGCTAAGACGCGGGGATCTGGCCATGTACCAGGCCAAGGCGGCGGGGCGCAACACGCTGCGCTTCTTCGACCCCGAGATACAGGCGATGATCCTGGCCCGCGCCGCCCTGGAGGTCGAACTGCGCCGGGGAATAGAGGACGATCAGTTCCTCCTCTATTACCAGCTCCAGGTGGATCTTGACGGCCGGGCAACGGGTGCCGAGGTGCTGCTGCGCTGGCAACATCCGGAGCGCGGGCTGCTCGTCCCGGCCGAGTTCATTCCCCTGGCCGAGGACACCGGACTGATCCTGCCCCTGGGCCACTGGGTGCTGGAGTCCGCTTGTCGCCAGCTCGCGGCCTGGTCGGCCGGGCCGGAGACGGGCCGACTCACTGTGGCGGTGAATGTCAGCGCCCGCCAGTTCCACCACGAGGAGTTCGTCGATCAGGTGCTCTCGGTGCTCGATCGCACCGGCGCCGATCCGCGCAAACTCAAGCTGGAACTGACCGAAAGTCTGCTCCTGGACGATTTTGATACCATCATCGCCAAGATGAATCTGCTGAAGGCGCGCGGCGTCAGCTTTTCGCTGGACGATTTCGGCACCGGCTATTCCTCGCTCTCCTATCTGAAGCGCCTGCCCCTGTACCAGCTGAAGATCGATCAGTCCTTCGTGCGCGACGTGCTCACCGATCCGAACGATGCCGCGATCGCCCGCACCATCGTCGCGCTGGCCCAGATCCTGGGCCTGGCGGTGATCGCCGAGGGGGTGGAGACCGAGGCGCAGCGCGACTTCTTGGCCGGCCACGGCTGCCATGCCTACCAGGGCTTCCTGTATAGCCGACCGCTGCCGCTGGCCGGCTTCGAGCAGTTGCTGCAGGGACGTGACGCGGCAGCATAGAGAACGCGCGAGTCGCCGGGCAGGAAGCCGGAACCTCGCGATGGGGCGATGGAGCGAAACCCGAGGATAATAGGCAGGCTCGATGCCCTGGGTCGAGCATCCCGAATGAGAGCGGCAAGCACATGAACAACACACGCAAAACTCCCACGGTCGGCTTCGTCTCGCTCGGCTGCCCCAAAGCTACCGTCGACTCCGAGCAGATCCTGACCCGCTTGAAGAGCGAGGGCTACGCCATCTCCGGCTCTTACCAGGGGGCCGATCTGGTGGTGGTCAATACCTGCGGCTTCATCGACGCCGCGGTCGAGGAGTCGCTGGATGCGATCGGCGAGGCGCTGGCCGAGAACGGCCGCGTCATCGTCACCGGCTGCCTGGGCGCCAAGGGCGACATCGTGAAGCAGGCTCATCCGCGGGTGCTCGCGGTCACCGGCCCGCACGCCGCGCAGGAGGTGATGGCGGCGGTCCATGCCCACCTGCCCGCACCCCACGATCCCTTCATCGATCTGGTGCCGGCGCAGGGCATACGCCTGACGCCCCAGCACTACGCCTATCTGAAGATCTCCGAGGGCTGCAATCACCGCTGCAGCTTCTGCATCATCCCGTCCTTGCGCGGCGATTTGGTCAGCCGGCCGATCGGCGAGGTGATGAATGAGGCCGAGGCGCTGGTCGATTCGGGCGTCAGGGAGTTGCTGGTGATCTCCCAGGACACCAGCGCCTACGGCGTCGATATCAAGTACCGCACCGGCTTCTGGCAGGGCCGGCCGGTGAAGACCCGGCTGCTCGAACTGTGCCAGTCTCT
>Ga0307375_10003655_pt1 | contig 15031 bp, 25 predicted proteins | sample TR1MG_FD_202531 | JGI IMG/M metagenome (GOLD analysis project Ga0307375, IMG submission 202531) | Soil microbial communities from Risofladan, Vaasa, Finland - TR-1 | ecosystem: Environmental > Terrestrial > Soil > Coastal area > Acid sulfate soil | place: Finland: Risofladan, Vaasa | collected...
AACACGTGGTCAATGGACGTGAAGCGCCGAGTCAAAGGATCACGAGGAAAGAACAAGAGCGGAGAGCAACAAAAGTGGTGTCTAGAAGAACTACTCACGGCTCCGAAACATCCGATCACCAAATGGTGGTTTGAGATGTGTGATCTCGCAAAGACTCGCGGAACGTATCGATTCCTCGTTGCGAACAAAGCGACTTACCACTCATACATCGTTCTTGGAGAGCGTGAGATCACGTATCTTCGAGGATGCGTTCAGACGGCCACAAATCGAATGTACGAGCCGCGAGAGTGGCCCGCCATTTTTGGCCCGAGCATCACGTTGGCTGGAATATCTCCGGAGATTCCAGAAGAGTTGACGGTATTCGAATTTAAGTCGTTCGTTACGCGGGTCGATTCTCGCATGCTTGGTGGACTTGGGGCGCTTGGGGGAATCGGAGATGACTCCGAAGCGGGAACCGCCGCGTACTAAGCGTCTCAAGATCCTTCTGCGAGACGACGCGAAGAAACTATTCGGTGATGAGGACATTAAAAAGATCCTCTCTCACCACGTTTCTAGCGGAATGTCCGCAACCGACATCGCGAGTCGGTATGGGTCAACCGCCATTTCTGTTCGAGATTGGCTGCGTAAGTTTGGACTTACGCCAAAGAAGACGCGGCCAGACGTGACGGAACGACTGCGTAGACTTGGCTACGATACGTGGGATACGTTTTTTCGTCGGAACATGTCGATGACGCACATGGATGCCGCTAAAATGCTGAACTGTCACTGGACTACAATCTCTCATTGGCGTAAGAAGTGGGCGAATGGGCACAAGATCTAAGGAGGACCTATGCGATATGTGCACGTCAATTTCATCCTAGAAGTTCCGGATGGCGTCGATCCCGATGTTGCGGTAGACAAATCAATTGGAGCATTGGTGGATGCCGCCGAGGATGGCGGATGGTGCGCAGTTGGGGCAACCCACCCAATGGGGGTTGTCAACGAAGGATCTGATGACGAGTGTCTCACCTGTTCATGCGATAGTGACAAGATCGGATATGAGTCAACTGCGCAGACTGAAGTAAAGAGTACGACGACGAATGTGACGATCTAACACGTTGGATGAAGGGAGAACGACGTGAGCGCAAAAGGTGGAGAGATTCAAGTCGCGGATGACGTGATCGTGCTCAGTACGAAGGAATCCGACGGACTGCGCTCGAATCTGCAGGGACTTCGCAAGCAGATCGAAGACGGCTACGTCGCTTTTTCGAAGCTGCTTTGGAAAGCGATTAAAGGCACCGTTAATGGCGAGCCCCTGTATCAGGTTTGGGGATACGCGACGTTCGATGACTACGCCGAGAGTGAACTCGGCATGAAGCGAGGAAAGGCGTATTATCTCGCACAGATCTGGGGAGAGCTTCACGTCAGGGCTCAGATCCCAGAGGCGAAGATCGCCGAAATCGACTGGTCGCATTCCAAAGAGTTGGCACCGCTGGCCAAGGTTGGCGGGGTTACTGTAAAGAACGTCGATGACTGGGTGAGGAAAGCAAAGATTCAGCCGGTACATCAGTTTGCGCAGGAAGTGAAATCTGCAAAGGCGGCACACGTGTCTGGAACTGCAAACCCGCCGGAGACTGTTCATCGTATTACAGTTGGGCTTTATGACGAGCAGTTCAAAAACTACGAGAAGGCGATGAAGCTTGCCGGAAAGCTCGCCGAGTCGGACAAGACCGGGCATCTCTGGGATATGATCTGTCTCGAATTCAATGCCCAGTACGCAGGAAAAGATAGCGGGGATCGCTCAAAGGCGCTTAAGCGCTACGTAGCTATGATGGAGCGTGTATTCGGTGTTCGCGTCATTGTCATCGATGCCGATGATGGGGACAAGGTGCTTGCCGGTAAGGATATGGCAAAAGAACTCATGAAAGGAGATTAGCCGTGGCGAAGAAAAAGAAGCCGGGTGGCGGTGGAAGTGGCGGCTATAAGGGTGGTCGATAACGTCACCCTGCGAGCCCTCGCATATAAGTGAAGGGCTCTGCAATGGATAAGAGCGTCGATCAATTTCTAGGCATCGAAGATGAATTCGTTGCTCGCCCGGCACCTGAACTGATGAATCGTTGTAACAGTCAGCTTCATTGCATACGTGATATTCATCATTCGGCGTAAGAAATAAGAGCAGAAGAATGATCAAATACCAGTATAGCGGGGAAAGATGGATGACGAAACAGCTAGAAACTCAATCTATTTCTTTACGAGACCCTGCACGCCTTCACAAACATAGTGGAGATGTTCAGTGTGTCTAAGTAAAGGAGACTGATATGTCAAAGAGCAATGGAAAGCCGATGTCGATGAACGTGCCGTTCAAGATCGAGAAGGGTGTTCCGATTCCTCCTCGTAGAGGGCGGCAGTCGAAGTACCCGGTTGCCGAACTGGGTTCGGGAGAGTCGTTCCTCGTTCCGGTCGGCGCGTTCAAGAAACCGCAGTCTGTTGTGAGCACGCTCTATGCCGCAGCAAAGCGGTCGGGCGTGAAGGTTTCGGTTCGCATCATGGACGACGGGGTTCGCGTCTGGCGAATCAAGTAGGGGATCGTCATGGCGAATCTTCGCGACACGCCCAGTGGCTACAATCCGTACTCGGTTCTATCCGTCCTGCAGAAGTGCATCAGGCGCGGAAAAGAGTACGAGGCTTACTGGTGGGCGCACGAGTTGGCTATCAACCAGCAAGCGACGGCCGCTTGGAATCGTCTTGCGACCATCGCATGCGAGGACATTGGCATGGGAAATCCCAGTGCCGTAGCCATCGTGCACGCGTGTCGAGAAACGTGGGATCGCGTCAACTACAAGGGCAAGGAGATGGGGAAGTGGGAGTGGAGCATTCTTGCTCACGCGGTCATCGTATTGTGCCGATCACCGAAGACACGCTCTGCAGACGATCTTTCCCACTTGGTTTGGCTTCGTAAAGAGGGCCGCGATCCTCTTACACGAGAGCCTTGTGAGGACGAGAAGCCCGAACGGCTTTCGATTCCTCCGTATGCAATGGACATGCATACGAATTCCGGGAAGCGAAGACTCGTTGCTGAGGCAGCATCAAAAGGCGTCGATTCTGATGCGTACATGACGGTGAACTTCCGTGAAGTAAGCGCGAGACTCGACAATCCTATCAAGGATGTATCGAATGATGGGACGAACTGGACTGAAGAAGTGTGTCGATTGCAAGGAGCCGATTCAAGCGTCGCTCTTGCTCCTTGCAGGCCGGACGAGGATGCTAGCTAGGGGGAAGTCATGACGAGTGAAACTGGCGTGCCTACGCTATCGTACGAGGGAGTCGACCTCACAAAGATCGCCGAAGCCATCGACTGCTGGAAGCAGGGTATGGTTGATCGAGAGATCTCCGAGAAGATGGCTCTTCCGTCTGTCTATGTATCGAGCATTCGTAAGATGCTCGGGCTGAAGCCAAATTGGAAGCACGTCTCGACACGGGCTCGTCGTAAGGCAGCAAAGGCGATGAGCAAGGATGGCGTCGAGGTTACCGACATCGCGAAGCTGCTTAAAGTTCCGGCAGCACAGGCGCGATTGTGGCTCGAAACGGACGGCGAATGAATCCACTAAGCCAGATTGAGGCTCAGGTAGCCGTATGCGATCAATGTCGGCTCCGTAACACGGTAATCAATCGTGTCTTCGGAGAAGGTGATTCATCCGCATCGGTCATGATCATCGGAGAGTCCCCCGGTCGCGAAGAGAACTCGGCTGGGAGACCTTTCGTTGGAGATGCTGGACAACTACTTCAGAAGGCATTCGATAAGCTATCGGTTCGCCGGGAAGACTTCTATATTTCGAATATCCTGAAGTGCTGGATTCCATCAAACAAGATTACGACTGACATCAAACTGGAATGCATTCCGAAGTGCGTCAAGTTTATTGAAGCCCAGATCGAGGCAATCCAACCAAAGGTGATCTTTGCCCTTGGCGCGACCGCAATGCAGGTTCTTGTTGACATCCATTCGTCAATTGGAAAGATGCGTGGTAAAGCACTAGCAGGCCCGCATGAGGTACTTGTCGTATCTACGTGGCATCCAGCCTACATTCTTCGCTGCGGAGGAATGGGTGGGGACAAGACAAAGCAGCGCCGGGCTGCAAAGGAGTTCATAAGCGACTTCCGATGTGCGTTGGATGTTGCCGGGATGCCGTATACGGAGACGAAATAATGTCTTTTCAGTGGGACGGCGCGCAGCTAGAAGAAAAGCGCAAGCAGGCAATCGCTGCATTTCAATCCGCTATGGGAGACGCAATGCTCTCCCATCAAGAGTGGGTTCAGATGACCGAGCTTCTTTGGCAATTGATGTCGGAGAAACTACACGACGCTCAACTTGATGTTCTTCGCAATGAGCGATTTTCGACAAACAAGATGACGATCAAGGGCGCTGTTGACCGAGTGGATCGATTCTCGCGACATCAGCGAGTATTGAGAGCGTTGAATTTCCTATTCAAATGCTACGAAGTCGACTGGGGAGTGTTTCTGCAGACGGTAGTGGAACTGGTCGAAGGCAGGATCGATGTCACGAGATTTGATCGCCCGCCCGGACGAGATAAACAGCATGGTGCGCATGCTACGACTGGAAAAGAGACTGACGATTCAAGATCTGGCTGACAGAAGTGGAATCGAACGGTCATTTCTATCTCGTCTTGAGCGCGGTGAACGGGAGTGGACAGTCAATACCCTCGCTAAGGTCATGAACGGCCTTGGCGAGAAGATAGTCGTTGTCTTCTGACGTGGAGGCCCTGCGGGGCTCCGCAAACTATATGTAATAGTCAGAAAGGAGATGGCGATGCGAGGTCTTGGATACGGGTGATGATCAGATTCTGAGTGGCTAACAATATTGAGAGTCGTACACTTGTGAGTTAGACGGCGTTGAAACAAATGAATCATACAACAAACACGCTACGAACCAAGACCGGAGTCCTTGAACCCCTACGACGTCTTAGTGCAGTGACTATGGATCTCAAAATAGAAAAGGGATTGGGAACGTTCACCGGTCGCAATCTACAAGGGACTTGCCCAAGCACGCAACGAATCATGGCATTTGGTTCATCTAAAGTAGGCACCGGCCTCGGCCAGAGAGCCAATCAGCGCGCCCAAGAAGGAGGGCGGTCGAGGCGTCCCGGAGCATACGTGGTTACTTAGTTAGAATATTTGGTTATGTTAGTGTGAAGTAAGGTTGAAACGCCCTCGGTCAAATGGACTGGGGGCGTTTCTTTTGTTTCTACTCTTAGGAATCACTATCACGCCAATTGGCGGGATTAAAATCGCCAAAAGGCAGATCGTGTACAAAAATGACACGATAGGTCATTTTTAAGTACTTACGATAATCAGACTTACAAGATCTGTCCTTTCGATTAACTTCTTATGTATCAATAACAACCTTTACCCTGCGAAGGTCCGCAAACATGGAGAGCCTACGAAGGAGTTGGCATGTCTAAGACGATTCCAGAGATGTTTTCGCAGTCTTTGTCTGATCGATGCAATCCAACACAGCTAGATATCGTGAAGCTAGATGTTCTTTCGTACAACGAGCGGTGTTCTAGCTGTGGAGCAGATACGATCATCGTCGACCTCCCACGTGCCCACGGAAAACGTGTGTGCGTCAATTGCCTATTCAATTGGCTCGCTGAGGTCGGGTGGGCAGATCCTGAGAAGATTCAAGATCTACAGAATGATATCGAGCGTCTTCACGACAAGATCGAGGACTATCAGGATACCATCTCTGATCAGGATCGATCCCTTGAGTCAGCGGAGGCCCGAATCTCGGAACTGGATGAAGAAATCAGAACGAAGACGCACCTAGTAGATGAAATCACTGCCGAATGCGACGCTCTTCGACGACGTGTCGATGAATTCGATGATGATGCGCTCGCAATTCGAAATGAAAACGCTCGATTGAAGCTCGATCTTCAGAAGATGCGGACGTATCGATCAACGTGATTCGCAAGCCGCCAGAACCGGTTGATCCGGATTTGGCTAACTATGATGAGGATGACGATGAAGATTAACGAGCTTCCGGGAGTGACTCTCGACACCGACTTCGTCGACTACTACGACGAGCATCTTCCATCTTCGTGGCGATCAGAAATCTTCCCTCGATTTTCGGGAAATCAATGGCGACGATCAGATATCTTCGCGAAGCTCCGCGAGATGCGCCTCCCCACTCCTCTTCACGGTCTTGTGAGTGGCTTTCCTCTCAAGTATGATCTAGTTGTGGTGTATCTCGACGAAAAAGGGCATCACGGAAAGGGAAAACAGTTGATGCCGCTGAATGTCGCAAGAACAGAACATCCTAGTGCGTTAGCATCGCTCTACGTTGGAGATATCGAGCGCTGGCAATGGCCCGGACCAATTTCTATGCGGGAGGTGAGGATTGGCCGTCGTCGATGGTTGCTTCGCTACAAGTCTGATCATCCGTGGGCATCGAACTGTGGAAATGTTGAGATCGAATTTATCCGCGAACTACCTTCCATGAACGACATGCCAATTCCATTTCCGATATATGCGCTCGATTTCGTCGAAAAGGGGGTAGACCATTATAGCTATTATGGGCGGCGAACTCCTCAGATTCATTACTTCGATATCACCTTCTCGCCGAAGCTACAAGGAACTCCACTTGAGCAAAAGCTTCGTCCAAAAGATGCGGCGGCTCTAATTCAAGAATCGCTATGCAGGATATCACAGCTATGATTGTGATCAAACGTATTGACGAAATAGGAGACCGTTTACTATAGTAATCTCTTCTCGATAGTTGGTATTGATTGGAATAACTGTGAGTGTATTCTGTCGATTTGCTGACGACCATCTTATGTGTCAGCATCCAAGTAACAAACGCTTTTGGGGCTACGTGTCCCGACCCTGTAATCGGCCAAACGACGAGTCTCGATGTCCTCACTGGGCATTGCCTCCTCGTCCACCAGCCGTCATGTCTGACGCTGCTTATCACGGTCAGTGTGTTGATTTCAGTGGAAACGAGTGGGAGATTGCGAACGTCACTCAGGATGACATTGTAGTATTCGTACGAAGCCCCGACGGCCGCAGTGTGCGAACTAATATTCCGAAGGGGCCGTTCCTCAGCCGTCTGCGAGAACAAGGAAAGCCCGATAGCGAAATTGAATAGGAGACAAGACTGGTCTGCGGACGACTGTCGTTGCTGCGGTCATACTACTCTAGGAGGCCGAAATGGGCCGATTCACCCTGCGGAGCCTCCCAATTATTATAGAAGGAGGCGTGCAATGAAGTTAAAACCAGAACAGGGCGTTACTCAGATTTCTCTGGAGAACGCAACTGAGATCATCGCAGATCGTGGATTACCCAATCTCATTCAGCTTGTTAACGAGGGCGATAATACGTCCGAGCATTCTGTCATCGTGGCGTGGGGAGATTTCGAGCATAAGTTTACGGGATTCTCGTGGGGATATGGTGGCGAGGGTCCGCGCGGCTTGGCGAAGTTCTTTCAGATGGTAGGACTACATCGTCGTATTCCCACAAGCATTATTGGAAAGCTCCCATCAACGCATCCCGGTCTATTGCTCGCGCTGGCAAGAGATGGGTGGCTCGTTGAGTTTGCGTACGAAGGAGCGGACAAGCTCGATGGAGTATTCGAAACAATCGAAGGACCAGTTAAGACTCCAGAGTCCACATAGGACAGTAGCGGGGATAACATGGATAGGAACAGAAGTGATCGTCCGCGGAAATTCCCGGGCGGAAGCGTCCCGCAAGATCCACCAACTGATTTCGGAGATCGAAGCCATCGAGAGCCTCAACGACGAGAGACGACGAATCATCGATATCAGATGAAGGACGGCGATATCGATAATGCGATATCAGCGATCTTGGAGATGCTATCCAATCGATTGGATGAGAAGGGCCGTGGAATATTCATCTCGTCACACGAAATTCTCGGCATCGTCGCGGAGGAGTATGCAGAATTCACGAAGGCAGTTGAGGATAACGATGTCGCCGGTCAGCGATCAGAGCTTATCGATATCGCGGTTGCCGCAATACTTGGAGTAGTCGCACGTTCCACAGGAAAGATGGATTGGTAATGGCACGCCCGAGTTGGGATGACTACTTCTTGAATATCGCTGAAGTGGTGCGCACACGATCAACATGTCTTCGTCGGAAGGTTGGAGCACTACTGGTCAGGGATCGTCGCATTCTCACTACGGGCTACAACGGTCCTCCGCCGGGGATCACCCACTGCTCTGAGCTTGACGGCTGCCTGAGAGAGCAGATGAAGATTCCGAGCGGAGAGCGCGCCGAGTTGTGTCGTGCGATCCATGCCGAAGCAAACGCGATACTTCAAGCTGCGCTACATGGGGTAGCAATATCTGGGGCTGTGCTGTATTGTACCAATGCACCGTGCTCCGGGTGCGCGAAGCTGCTGATTGGCGCGGGCGTAAGACTGATGATAGTCATGGAGGGATACCCCGATGAATTGGCTGCGCAGCTGCTCAGTGATGCGGGAGTAATCGTAGAATGGCGACCTCGCAATGAAGCTGGAACACCCATTCGTAAAGATTTGTCCGAGATGTGATGCTCCGGTAGCTTTCTGGGAGATCGAAGCTGGCCAGATGCCGACGCATTTTCGGGATCTTCACGAGACTAGACTGATCGATCTCAGTCTTGGTAGGTCGGCAAGAGAGCACCTAAGCGATCGGTGGGATGGTGACCGGCATGTTTGGGTAAAGAGCGATCATTGGCTACGGGGCTGATGCGGAGTGCAGAAGACGTGGCTAATGAGAAACGACGTTATGTAAGGAACGAGAATGAGTGAGAAAGTTGGATGTCCAGAATGCGGAGAAGTTCGTTGCGATCCGGTCGAGTTCAACGAGAATGATGATCTGATACTTCGATGTAGGGGATGTGGGCACACAATGATTGCGATCACGCATCAGTACGTCTTTGAAGTTGATCGCAATGGAAATGTACTCTCCAAATCAACCTTTTCTGATATGAAGAAGCAGGTCAATGGATGAAGAACTAAGAAAATCCATTGAGACTGTCGTTCAAGGGGTTGTTGCAGAGCACCTGCGTGCGGCCCTATCTGGATCATCTAAACAAAGCGTTGGAAGAGATGTCGTAGATGCGCTCTCACAGATAATGACCGCCCCAGCATCGGCAATCAAAAATACCGATGCTGGAAAGGTATTGGTGCTCGATCCGTCCGTGCTTTACAACAAGACCGCCGCGCAGCTTCGGACAGACGGGATGGTCGTGGCAACCTCAGTTCCCGACTACGCATTAGTCACTCGATTGCCTAACGGTCATCTTGTGTTTGCGTGGAAGTCGCTGAACGTAACCCTCGAAGATCCAAATTCCTGATCGTAACCCTGCGGAGCCTCACAAACATATAGAAGCTGGATGCGAAAGGAACTGACGTGGCTACGGTACCAGTTGGCGTGAAGATATATCATCTCAGGAATATTTACGGCCCGTCCGCAGACGACTTTCTCCCAAGGGGCGGTATCACGGTTGCTATTCGAATCGATGGAAACTGCGTCATCGCTGCCATTGGAGTTTGCGGGCATCAGCACACGTTCGACCGCAAGCAAGGTCGAGAAGTTTCTCTGGGAAGACTTGATAAGCTTTTTGAGAAGAGAGTCGTTAGGTTCGCGAAGATTTTTGACCTCTCTCGGTTTGGAGACGATTCCGAGTTCGAGCGGGCGCTATCCATCGCGCACATCCTCGTATCCGAATCAAGGCTCAAAGGTAGACAGCGGAGATCCGCGCTAGCTGTTGTCGAATGCAATCACTTTCGAATGAGATTTCTGCGAGACGGTCCGGTTGGATACAACGTCAAGTTTGATACCGAGAACATCTCTCCCTATGGAACAATAACGGGACGAATTCAGTGCAAGACTCAAAATACTGTAGAGGGGGATTAAATGGCTAAGCGACAAAAGTCCCGACGAAAGAGCAGCCCGAGCAATCCTCTCTGCTACCAGTGCAAGCACCGAGGTGATCTTACTGGGGACGCGCATTCGCGCTGTTGTCATAAGGCCGTTACGTTCGATGGTCCGAACATCCTTGGACTATTGCTCGGAACACTCGATGCGATGACCCCTGATCCCGAGCTTCAGGAACGCACTATCGGACAGGGAGATGATATCATTACTGTTCGATTCTCAAAGCACGGGATCGAAGGCGGCTGGGCTAACTGGCCGTGGAACTTCGATCCAGTCTGGCTCGAATGGTGCGATGGATTCAAGAAAGACTCGACAAAGAAATAGGAGATCCACGTGGCTCGCACATTTAGTTACCTCGCATCATCAGATGATCTTCGTGCGAAGATCGATAGCGCGGCGAAAGCACTTGATGAGGAGAGCGAGGAGAGCGAAGAGATCGAAGATTCTCTTTTTTCCGCGGTCCTCAACCTTGTTCACCATAACGAGAAGATTGTATCCGATCTGAAGGTCAGCTTTGATACTGAAAACTTCGAGTGCGCTGACGGAAAGGGATACAACGGCGCGGAAACTCTGACTGGATTCAGGATAACGACAACCGGTCTTCGATTCCTTGGCTGTTCGGCCGGGGGCGACTGGGAAGTCCCGGTCTTCTTCATCATTTACTGGGATGGTAGCAGACTGCGCGCCTACGTGCCGACAGATGGGAATACGTGGAATACTGATACGAAGATGGCCTACGGCAACGACGCTCGCGCAGACTTTGAGAATGCGAAGAAGCGCTATCCTGATCTTGCCGCAGACTTCGAAGCGCAGGTTGCGAAGCATGCCGAAGAGATGAAAAAACTCGACGTTATCCTCCTCCTTCGCGCTGGCTACGACTCATTCGACTTCGATACGCACGATCTTCCAGAGTGCGATCCTGATGCCATCATCGACGACATTATTGCTCGAATTCAACCGAAGAGTGGAATCGGCGACGATCTGAATCCGACAATCACGAATATGCGTGACGAGGACTTCACTCCGGCCCTACCGATTCCCCCGATATGTGATGGCATTCGAGTTACGACAACGAAAACCTTCATCACTGTTCAGACGACGCAGCAAGGGATCGTCAAGGGCGCGGGACTTATGCTAACCCGCGATATGGCACTGGCGCTTGCGCAGAAGCTTGTAGACGCCGCAAGCTAACCCTGCGGAGCTTCGCAAATCTAGTGGAGGACGAACCATGAAAATGTGTCGGAAGTGCCATAAGTGGATGAAGGACAACGAGGGCTATCTCAATGGCCAAGAAGAAATTGTTCGTCAGGAAGACTGTAGCGTTCATCCAACGATGGACAACTGGCGCGTGGCACGGACCGTCAAAACACTAACTGTCTGGGGCATGGAGGCAGCGGGGCACACAATCAAGGTCGGAGCTTCTGGTTACGGAGTCACCACGGTCGTCATTTCATGTGGCGATGGATGGGTTCACGAACGAAACGCATACCTACAGCTATTTGACTACGAGCGTCCATTCGTCGAACTTCTACTCAAAGAGGGGATGATCGAGCGACGAGAGTGCGTTCGCCTGATCGGTGATGTTGAGCCTCGGGCGCTCCGGGTGACGATGAAGGGTAGCGTTTGGCTCAAGGAACTTGAGCTTCGCATAGAGGCCAAGAAGAAGCTCGAAGAGAAAATCGCAATCGAAAGGGCTCTGGCGTAATGGCAGTCTGGATACTATTCGTATTGCAACTCGTTTGTCTCGGAATCGTCTCTCGTGGTCTCGTGCGAAACGAGCTTGCGATGGCACAGGTACGAAATGCCTCTCGCTCCCGGATGTAAGCACAAGCCGAAGAAGGGATCGACGATCCCATTCGGACACGGCGAAGACACTGAGGGCAGGTTCCAAGTCCGGAAGGCATTCTGTAAAAAGTGCAGGACGTGGTACGTGGTCAGAGTAAATAAGGATGAAGATGAAAATGCTTCGAAATATCGACATTGAGAAGACAGCAAGGGAAATCGAGGTGTGGATCGCACAGCAGGTAGATCAGTCTAGAACTACGGGAGTAGTGATCGGGCTGAGTGGAGGAATAGACTCAGCGTTGGCAGCAACACTTTGTGTCAACGCCCTCGGAAGACCAAATGTCCACGGCATGATTCTTCCCTGCTATTCGTCCGAGGATTCTGTCAACGATGCTCAGCTGATCGCTGATGTCGAAGGTCTTGGGATCGACCATACGACCGTCACCCTCGGACCGACTTATCTACTCTTCTATGATTCTTTCGCGTACGATCTTCCGGCGCTCGGACAGCTGCCACGCGCCAATCTCAAGTCGAGGCTTCGCATGTGCGCACTATATGCGCAGGCGAATCAACTCAATCGACTCGTGTGCGGAACAACGAATCTGACTGAGATGATTATCGGATACTTCACGAAGTACGGAGACGGTGGAATCGATATCGAGCCAATTGCAGCACTCCTGAAGTGCGAAGTTCGGGAGATGGCGAGATCACTCGGAGTCCCCGAACGTATCGTCACCAAGTCCCCGAGCGCCGATCTCTGGTCAGGCCAGACCGACGAAAACGAACTCGGATTCTCGTACGACGATCTCGACGCGGCCGTTCTCAATCACGTCTCGGGAAAGCCCGGAAACAGAGGCGATTCGACGCCAGCAGAGAAGTTGATCTGGGAGAGGTTCTGCGCGACGAAGCATAAACGCGCACTTCCCCCGTCGCTGGACACCATCGTTAGGAAATAGCGTGGACATCGTTGCTCTATATGGCGGCTCGTTCGATCCTCCCCACATAGGGCATGTGGAGGTAGTTCGAAGAGTCCTTGAGATGGAGAAGGTGACTCGGATCATCGTCATCCCGAGCAGAAAGCCTCCTCACAAGACTCCGGTAGCGAGCTATCGACGTCGTCTGTTCATGATAAATTCCGTGATGTCCGACGTGTTTCGTGGAGAGCCCGTAACGGTCAGTAACATAGAAGCGAGTATTCGCGAGACGACCTACACGGTAGAGATCCTAAGGAGTATTCCGTACTTTCGAAATAGTCGGTATGCGCTAGTCCTCGGGACGGATGAAGTTCGTTCGATCATGTCGTGGAAGTGTCCGGAAGAAGTGCTGGACAAGGCCGGTCCGATCATCATCAATCGGCCGGGAATGGATGACTTCGATAAGAACGAGTTCCTTTCCAGCAACATCATGACGGGCGCGTCATCATTGGCAATTGAGGACGCTCCGGTGATAGACGTCGACGAGGCTTTCTGGGTTTCATCGAGTGATGTGCGAGGCATGATCGCAAGTGGGAACGGGCGGTGGAAAACGCTAGTTCCTCGGTTAGTAGCGCAGTATGTCGAGAAGAATGGTCTATACGGATACAAGAAGAAGGAGGCCGGACATGGCTAATGCATTGATTGTCGTTGACGTTCAGAATGACTTCCTTCCCGGGGGGAGCCTCGCTGTTCCCGGTGGCGATCAGATCGTTCCAGTGATTAATCGGCTCATGGAGAAGTTCGCGCCGGATCACGTGTTCTTCACGAAGGACTCTCACCCGAAAAATCACGGAAGCTTCGCATCCAATCATGTGGACGGACAGCCCTTCACACTCGGAATTCTTGGAGATCGTCCGCAGATGTTGTGGCCTGATCACTGCGTTCAGGGAACAAGTGGCGAAAAGCTTTCTGCCGATCTCGAAGTTCCAGAAGATGCTGAGATTGTTGTCAAGGGTCGAGACGCGAAGTTTGACAGCTACTCGGGATTCCGAGACGACGGGGGAGCGGAAACTACGCTCAACGAACTTCTCGTAGATCGTGGAATCGATACGGTCTACGTGTGCGGTCTTGCGACTGATTACTGCGTCAAGGCTACGGCTTTTGATGCGGAGGGGCTGAATTACGACGTTCGTGTTGTAATCGACGCCTGTCGAGGCGTGACGCAGGGGACCGTAGAACAGGCGTTAGCAGAGATGGATAATGCCAATATCAAGTTCGTGAAGTCCGACGATCTCGATATGGCGGTTAAGCCATTCGATTAGGAAACGACGTGGGATATCGATGCCACGGAAAATGAAAACGAAAGCTGAGATCGAATCAGAACTTCTGAAGTTAGCACAAGAGAGGGCTCATCGAAACAGTTACAGTGGTCCTTCAGTAGATCCTCCGGGAGGATTTCACATAGCGAGTTCGATGCAGACACTGCTGTGGGTGCTCGGGGCTAGAAATTGTCCGGCTCCATCAAAAAGGAGAGTTGAGTCATGACTATCACACGCGATGATTTGACCGAAGCTCTGAGGGTTCACGCAGACGCGATCAAAGAAGCTGACGAGTGGAGACCTTTAGTTGACCACGTTCTTGCTCTGATGGATATCGAGAAAGAGCGTATCCTCGCTGAGATCGAGACTCGAAAGCATCAACGCCGAGTAGCTGCAATCCTACACCTATTCGTGGCAAAGCTTCTCGATAGGGCCGACATCCACGACGACTCAAAGACCACTGAGCCCGAAGTCAACGTGTTCGCAGAATTCACTGCGAAACTAAAGGGCGTCACGTATGGAAGTCCCGAGTACAAAGACTATCTAGGGCAGATGAAGCCAGCCCTCGACCATCACTACGCGAAGAATCGGCATCACCCAGAGCACTATCCCGAAGGCGTCAATGACATGACGCTCGTCGATCTTGTCGAGATGTTGGCCGATTGGAAGAGTGCGTCTGAGAGACATGATGACGGTAATATTCTTCAGAGCATTGAGAAGAACCGAAAGCGGTTCAATATCGATGCCCAGCTGGCGGAGGTTCTCGTGAACACGGTAAAGTTCCTGTCTCTTGTGGAGCAGTCGTGATTAGACCGCTGGTAATAAGCTCCGAGCAGCGAGAGGCAATTGACCATCTGGTCAATTTTGCGAAGCAGCCGGACATGTGGTATGTAGCGGGAAAGTCGCGGTGGATTCCCGGAGACAATCCTCCGTACGTGCTTCATGTCGATACGTATCGCTGCGTATTCACGTATACCCTTGTTCCCGACGGCTCTGTGTATCGTCACCTATCGATATCTGTTTCCGGCAAAGACTATCCACACCCGTTAGCAGTTTTCAGCATCGCGAGCATGTTTGGATTCAC
>Ga0307375_10003657_pt1 | contig 15027 bp, 26 predicted proteins | sample TR1MG_FD_202531 | JGI IMG/M metagenome (GOLD analysis project Ga0307375, IMG submission 202531) | Soil microbial communities from Risofladan, Vaasa, Finland - TR-1 | ecosystem: Environmental > Terrestrial > Soil > Coastal area > Acid sulfate soil | place: Finland: Risofladan, Vaasa | collected...
GTTAGGCGTTTATGCTATCCCGAAAAAGCCCTCTCTAATTGTGCCACCCTTTCCGCCCGCGCTATTTCCTCGTCTTGAGCCGCAACTTAAATCTCTTGCTGTTTCAGCAGGGCGGCGTAGTCGCGGAGCACTGGCTCGATCAACTCCATATAGGGCTTCACATCAGCGGGCCATGCACAGTCACGCACATTGGTCGCCATATCGCACACCTGCTCACTCGTAAACTCACTCATGACATTCTCCCATTGCGGCGTCCATAATGCGGATAATGGCCTGCTCATCTTTTCCGTCACAGCTTCAGGTGGATGCGGCGAGAGAAACTTGGCGTAGTTAAGTAGCATTTTCTTTCCGGTCTCTCGATGAGTCCACTGCTCTGCTTCGTCTTTCACCATCTCGGCGCTGAATCCTGTCGGGTCTTTCCACCCATCCGGCACCGCACTCGCCTGCGGGTGCGCGACGGAGTCGGCGTAGCCGGCCTGGTACGCGGCTTTGGCCACTGCGGCGAGCGCGCCCGCGTGGTCGCCATTTTTGGCGGCTTCCTGGGCATAGGCGGCGGTGCTGGCCGCGACGTATTCAAAATTTTCATTGTCCATTGTCAAGTCCTCAATCATTGTCAAGCCATCAATGAGTCGCAAGGTAAATTGCGCCTAGAGCGCAAAGCGTAGTTATGGCGCAGCCGGAAATCCAGCCTCTCAAAAATTGCACGTCTGCCTTTCGTTCATCGGCAGCGTTCAAACTGAAATAACGCATGGTCTATCCCTCGCCTGGAAATAACGCGCGCCCATGACAAGCGCGCGTTTCGTTAGACTTCAAACGCTCGCGCGGATCACTTGCGCGTGCGGGCTTTTTCCTGATGCTGTTCGCTGGCCTTTTCCTGGCGCTTGTCGCTGGCCTTGCCCTCATGCACCGGCACGGCCTCATGCACCTCAGGCAACGACACGTACTGCACCGGCACGTCCTGCACCGGCACGCCCTCATGCACCGGCACGTCCTCATGCGCCGGCACGCCCTTCACGCGGTCGCGCAGTGCGGCGAGCGGATCGGCGCCAGTCGGTTCCACAATCGGCTCAATCTGATACTTGTAGCCGGTGGTGGAGGGCGAGTCATAGGCAATGGGTACGCAGATGATCGCGAACGCGAAGTCAACGGCCGATGATGCGGATTCACCTGTTATGGCCTTGCTTTCCGCGCTTTTGATTTTGCTCGCAGTGGCGCCGGCGTTGTTGAGCGCTGATACAATCAACTCTTGCGCCAATTCGGGCAGCAGCAGCGCGGGCGAGCGGAACGCTTCACCGCTGGTGCTGTTGGTGGCCTCAAAGTCGCCATGAAACTTGACAAAGCTCCCGAACGTGGTCGAGCCGACGGAATATCTGCGGGCGCTGCCGTAAACCTCGGCGACGAGCGTGCGCTCTGTGAGCGTATGCGGCCTGGGCTGCGCGCCGATGGCTTTGAGCGTAATCTTGGATAGGAGAGTGGGCTTAGTCATTTTTGCGATCCTTGGAATTGTGGCGCCGGAAGTGAGCGCGAAGTGAGCTTACCACACCTATTCCGTGCGCGCGATATTTCTGCGAATAAATTTTGACGGCCGGCCTAATTTCAGTGACGGTGCGTCAATCGGGCAATTTATGACGGCGCCAAGCGCAACGGCACGGATATTGCTTGCTGTCATCTGAACGCCCTTGCTGGCTTGCTTGACTGGCACGCCTTTTGCATAGGCCGCGTACAATTTTTTGCCTGCGCAGTAAAACTCATCAAATTCCGCTTCCACTTTCCACGCGCCTAGTTTTGTGTCATGCGTTTCAACGTCTAACGCCTCGCAGACTATGCTGTCGGTGTCGCAGTAGATCGGGCGCACGGCTCGCGATAGCGCCAGCATGAGCTCGGCCCTGGCGGCGCCCGTGACGCTGGCCGCAATGGCGACATTGTTATATGAGTGCGCGCGGATGGTGGCGGGTTTCTCGCCTAGCACGCGGGCACCAAAAATGCCGGCAACGGCATAGCCGGCCGTTTCACATTCCGAAAAATCCGCAAAGATATCATATTCTCGGAAGTTTTCCGGGTTTTGCGCGAATTTTCCATATGCGTTATTCATTAGCAGTTTTGCAACAAGCCTGCCCGCCTTATCGCCTGCCTTTTCCGCATCAATCTTTTGTTGCGAATATATGTCCACAAAATGCCGGAAGTTTTGCGTTTCGTTCCAGACATAGCATTTGACTACCTCGATTTTTGAAACAAGCCCTAGCATTTGAGCCGCGCGCAATTCGTGCGACGTAGTGAAAAATTCATTACGGCCATGCGGGAATTTCAGCCCTTTATGTTTCAGGCACAGCGCGCCCTTTGAATCTGCGATGATATGGGCGAGATAGAATCCGTCATCGGGCAGGCTCTTGCACGCATAATCCGGCACGCCTACCGGGTGCTGATAATTCCGCATCACGGCTGGATACATGGAATTGACATCAAACAATTTCAGGGCGCCCGCGCTGCGACCGTGTGCAAATGCCTGGCAACGCCCGCCCGCGAAAAACGGCCGATAGTGAGCATCGAATTTCGCGTTTTCATGTTCCTGTGGATGCAACGCGGTGAGGGCTTTCATGGCGGCACCGCCCATGGTGAGCGCGTTACCGTGGTGCGCGTGAAACGCCGATATTAGATCATAGGTATAAATGCAATCATGGTGCAGATAATCCAGAATCGCCGCCTTGTGTTTTTCCCTAACGTCATATTCGAAAGTCGAATAATCGGTGTCATCCTTTTTATAATCGCGCAACGGCACCGGCAAAATTTTATAACTGTCCCGTATTTCGTGATGGAACAATTTGCCTTTTAATAGGCGTCCATGCACAAACATAATCGGCGCGCTGATCTTGTCCGCCATGAACCAAAAATCAAACTTTCCGCCATTGTGCGCATATATGCACAGCGGTTCGTCTATTGATTCGATTATGTCGAGCATTTTAACTAAACAGTCATCACCCCATGTTTGATAATATCCGCCTTCGCCGCCCTGGCCTAGATATAGACCGGCCGCGAAGGGTGCCGGCTCGCGTCCGAACAAAAAAGGATCGGTTTCTAGGTCTAACACCGCCAATTTCATATGTCCGCCCTCACCTTGAAAAAACGATTATTTCCGCATGATCGGCCCACTCATCGAAGTTATCCGCAAACTCGGCGCGGTAGCGTTCGATTAGATTCGCGAGTGAGCCTAGATCGTCAAACAAAAATCCCTGCGAGCGTTTCATGCTGCCATTCGATATCAGGCGCAAGCCCTCATTCTTTCGCAGCTTAAATTCATTGTTTTTGATTTTATCGGCAAGCTCCAATAACTCGGCCGCGCCGGATATGCCCTCGCGCGTAATCTTAAATTTTTGGGCGCCGACATAGTCGCGAATTTCCAGCTTGCCCGCGCGCACCTGGACGCGTGACCCTTTATGCGGTTTCGGGACAATGACAGCATTATGGGTTTTCAGCACGCCTGAAAGGTTAGGCGCCTTTTTCGGACGCAACACAGCAAAATATTCATCAATCACATATTTGGGCTTGCTTGTCGTGACCACGCGCAGCAGCCGGCCCTCTTTGTTGCGAATAGCGCGCTGGCTTGTCACGCGCGCTTCATGCAATGGGCGATGCGCGGAGCCGTCACGGAACGCGGTGAAGGATTGCACCTGGACGAAAGCGCGTGATATCGCTTTGCGGCGCGCTGGCGTGAGCCTGGTAGCGGCGGGCGCCTCGGTGCTGGTGTAGGCGCCTATTTTGCGGAGTGCGCGCCATTTGGCGATATCGTCCGCATCGCGGGCTTTTTTCAATGACCGCGCCGTGTCTTTTTTCGCGGCTTTCTTGTCACGTAAAAATGATTTTAGCGTGGCCTTGCGCCACGCTTGATTTTCCGGTATTCTCTTTTTCGTCACTAGCGCCGCCTCGCTTGTGGCCCTCTGGCGGTACCGGGTTCACAGCCGGTACCGCCTTTTTTATGGGGCATGGCCGAGCGTATGCAGCCGGCGAAGGTTTAGTGTATGCTGATTTCACCTGATCGGCAACAAGGCGGACGGCATGATATTTGCAACGGTAGACCCAAAAATTGCGGCATCGCTCGCCCTGGTCGAATCCTCGGGCAATCAATGGGCGCTGCGGTTTGAACCGGCGATGCACGCGCGCGGCGCCTGGGCGGATCATGTGGACATTATCGCGCGGATTGTTTCCGCGAATCATTGCAGCATCGCGACCGCGCAGGTTATTTTCTGCACGTCATTCGGGCGCTATCAGATCATGGGAGGCAATCTTTATTCGCGCTGCATGCTCCATGCGAGCGTAGGCGAATATATGGCCTCGCCCGATTTTCAGGATCAAACGCTTTCCGCGTTCCTGGGCGCCCTGGGCTTTAACGGCACCGCCGCCGACCTGGTGAGCGACCCGCAGCGTTTGCGCGCGTTTGCGCTTTTCTATAACGGGCCTGGAAACGTGGCGGATTATTCGGCGCGGTTGCTGACCGCTATTCGGATGACGGCACAATGAGCGGCGCTAATTTAATCCCTGGCGGTTTTACTTTGAACGTCTGGACGCCTTATAGCGGCGGTCTTTCGTTTTTGCCTTATTTCGATAAAACAGGCAATGCCGCATTTTATTTTAAGGGGCCGATTGCGGGCGGCTATAACGCCATGTTTTCGCCAGCGATCACTGTCGAGCCGGGGCAAATTCTGAATTTGACCGGGTATGTTGATGCAAGCGCTGTCACTTCAGGTCATGTTGTCATCGGCGTTTTTACGGCCATTGGACCGACAAATCAGAACTATATTCTGCCCTATTTATACACGACCGGAAACGATTCGGTTTTTATAACAATTCCGGCAAACGTCACAAAAATTTATGTCGGCATCGGCTTGCAAAATACAACGCTCAACGCTGGCACATTCTTTGCGAGCCTGCCCTCGCTCACTCTGGCGGGTTTCAGTTATACGGCGGTCGAAGCGCCTTTTTCTCCGACGCCATTTAAATTTAACTTTACGGCGGGGGCTATTCCAGTATGGTCAAACGGTAAAGAATTATTGATAGCGGTTAATACAGGCAACGGTGAGCCGCAAGGTTTCATGGTCATAAAAATCAGGCCCGAAGGTGTTTGTGTTTTTTGTAGTGATAATTTGAGTCCGTACCAACCGCATTATAATAACTCAAATTCGATCACTTTTGACGGTAAAACATTCCGCACGTTAGGCGGCGGCACTAATTATTCTAACGGATTTTTTGAATTTACTGTACCGCATGATTTCAAGGCGGGAACGGTTTACAAATTTCCTCTAGTTTCAAAAGGCATCCCGCAGAATCCTTGCGGCGGCAACGGTGACGTGCAAAACGTTTATTTGTCGGGCGGACAATACATAATTGAATATATCAAAGATTTTCCGCTAGATTCTGAAATTTTCGCGACGATATATCCGACAAATGATGGCGTTAATTATGGTTTTATCGCGCAGGGCGCGCCTGATCCGCTATTCACTGGCGTATCGTCGGCGCTGGCGACATCACTTGTGCCTAGGGTGCCGACAAATTTTGTGCATGATTCAAGTTATTATGTTATGCAAATTGGCCCGCCCTATGCCGTGCCGTGCGTTGCGGAGTCGGTTAATACTTCACTAGAATACACGCTAGGTATTTCATGCACTGAAAATAATATACAGATAAAGGCGGCACCTGGCACCGCGATTAACTTGCAAAATTTAGATCAAACGAACGCGCTCACATATGGCGTTTTCGCTAGTGCGGATGGTTTTTTCGGTTTCGATCAAAATTATGGCGCCATTTGGGGGTATAGCTCCGATGGCGTCAATTTATACAAATATCAATCCAGCATAGCGCCGGCATATTCTTATGGTGGAAACATTGGTTTTGGTTTTTTGAATGGTGTCGCTTATCAAATTCTTTGCCCTAATAACGGCGCGCTGCGAGTTTTCATTTCAAATTCTACTCTGCCGTTGATCGGGCCTGATACAAATGTCGGTCTGCGACATAATTTGTTGATTAACAGCGCGCGACCCATTAGTATCGGCGGCAAATTCATCACTTGAGGAAAAAATCATGTCACTTTCGATCGAGCAGGCTTCCACTTCTAACTACCTTGTTCCCGCCGCAGGGCGCACGCAAGCCGTCACCATTGCGGGCGTGCTAAGCGCGACTCCGTTTGTGCAGGACTGGCGGCAATTTTCGATTGACAACATGCCTTTTCAGCCTCAGGGCGTTTTTATTGATAATCGCGCCGGAACGGGCGATGTTGTCATAACGATTCGACCTATCGGTTTTGACGTAGTGTGTCCGGCCGGCTCGAGTATTCAGGCGCAATTTCCGGCGCCCAATGGGCAGAGTTGCAGCATTATCGGGCAGGGACAAGCAACGCTTGTTTTTGTGGATTTCCCGGTTTTACCGTCCTCGGGCCTCACGCAAATTTCCGGAGTCGTGCAGGTAGCCGTTACCGGCCAACCCGTAAGCGTACAAGGCGCGGTGGACGTTGCTGGCGTTCCGTATAATGTGCGGTTGTCGCCCGCCGCCGCCGCGCCTTATAACGCGAGCATTACCGGCGCCGCAGTATCCGCAGTCATTGCGCCAGTCGCTAATTCGATCATGCGGCGGCTGCGCCTCGCCTTGACTGGTGATGCGAGCCTCGCCGCCGCCGGCGCGCTCACCATTTCGGCGGTGTTGAACGGTGTCATGGTGTTTTCTGAAATTGTGCATATGCCGGCCGTGGCGGGTACGGGCGCGCAATTGTACGTTGCAGATTATGACGTGTCCGATCTGGCTTATAATGTCGGCGCCGGCAATTTGACCGTAAACATAAGCGCGGCGCTCGCTACCGGCTCGCTTTCCATTAATACTTCATTCGCGTAAGGTGACGTATGTTTAATTTCGCAGAAATTGAAACCATCGGCGCGAAAATTACCGCGTTTGTCGCGTTCGCAGAATCGGCGCTGCAACGGATTGAGGAACGCATCACGCGCCTGGAAGAAAAGCTAGACGCCATTCGCGACGCTGACGCGGCGGATGAATTGGCAGAAGCCGTGGCAGAGGCAAATGCGGCGGCTGAAGATGCGCGCGTTGCCGCTGACGCTGCGGCGCTCGCGAGCGTGCAGGCGCAGTTGCCAGCGGCCGAACCCGAACCCGAACCCGAACCCGAACCCGAACCCGAACCCGAACCGGAGCCGGTAGTTTTGGGGCCGGTCGCCATTCCGCCCGAACCGGAAATGCCGGAACATCCGGCGCCGGAACGCAAGCGTTTTCTAATCTGATCCATCCATCACGGGGCAACGTATGACACTCGACACTGAAAACGCAGCGGGCGAAAGCGCTGCGCCGACCGAAAGCGCCGCGCCGGAAGCGACCTCGCCGCCGATCAAACGCGGGCGCGGCCGACCGCCGAAAGATCCGATCGCCGCCGCCACGCCGAAAGCGACGCCCATTCCTGGTGATGGTGGCGCGGCGCCGAAACGCGGGCGCCCGCCGAAGCGTGCCGCGTTTACGGAAAGCGATACGGACGGCCTCGCGCAGCAAATTCAGGGCTTGCATATGATCGCGGCGCAGATGACCGGGCAACCGATTTTTGCGCTCAGTGAGGGCGAGTCAAAAATGCTGGCCGCCTCGGTGATCCGCATGGCGGGTGAGTACAACCTGGCGATGAGCGGAAAAACGGGCGCCCTGGTGCAATTGCTCGGCGTTTGCGCGGTTATTTACGTGCCGAAGCTGGTGGCGATTAAAAAGGCCCGCGCTGCGGCCGTTGCCGCCATTGAAGGGCTGGAAAATGGCGCGCCTGCCGTTCATTGATCCCGGAAAGCGGGCGCTCATTTCCGGCCGAACGGGAACCGGCAAGTCTACCTTGGCTTGTTGGTTTCTGCTGCGGTCTAATCAGCATTGGATTATTTTTAATCCAAAACTGACAAGCGCATATAAAACGCTGCCGGATTCTCACGTAATCACAAAATTTGACAGTCGCGCCCTGGACGCCAGCATTAAACGGCATAAGTTTACCGTTCTCAATTTCAGCACTGAAAATGCCGTTTTTGAATTTATGGATGCTGTGCTGTTATACTTGCATGAAAATTACGAAAATATCGGCATCCTGGCCGATGAGTTGTATACGCTTCACACTGGCAACGCTCGCGCGGGCGATGGCCTTATTGCGTACCTCACGCGCGGACGCGAAAAACGCCAGTCTTTTCTCGGCCTCACGCAAAGGCCCGCTTGGTTGTCGAAGTTTCTTTTTTCAGAGTCCGATTATATCGGCGCGTTAGATTTGCGCCTGCCGGAAGATCGTAAACGGCTCTTTGATATGACCGGGCAGGGCGCGTTCAAGACGGACTTGCAAAGTCATCACTGGCTATGGTATATAGTCGCAACGGACACTATTACCCTTTTTGGGCCTGTTCCTCGGCCGTCATCCTCGGAGTAGATCATGGGCAACATTCGGCTCGACCTTGCCAACTTTCTTACCATTTCGCTGGCCGCGTTTGCCGGTGTGTGGCTCATCAATCGCGGGCTTGAAAAAGCCGGACTGACCTCGTTCAAGGCGTGACGGTCATGGGAAAATTCGACCTCATCGATTACATCAAGATTGCGGTTATCGGCTTCGCTGGCGTGTATGCCATTAACGCGATTCTGACGCGCTTGGGCCTTTCGGCTTACAAAGCGTAATCCACAAAACGCGCTGCGGCGCATTTCATTCCACAAAAGACTAGAGGCAACAAGTTATGAACGCACCGCAGCAGATGACCCCGCAGCAGATGGCGCAGATGAACCTGATGCAGCGCTCGAATCTCATCAATTCGGGCCTGCACATGGTGAAGATGTTGCAGCCGGTGACTGGCGCTCTGGGCGCGCAATTGCGTATCCCGTTGCAGCGCATGGGCGTGATGACCGGCATCATGCTGGAATTCACCGTTCCCGTGGACGTCACCGTCGCCGCGACACAGTCACCTTTCGGCCCGTACAACCTGGCGCAGTCGGTGAGTTATACCGACTACGCAGGCATCCTTCGCACGAACACTAGCGGCTTCCAGCTTCACGCGCTGAATTGCTTCCGTGGTCACCGCCTGATGAATAACGCCGCGAAAAATAGCGGCTATTTGACGGCAACGGAAACCGGCATTGATACGGACATTCTTGCGCTTCCAACCGCCGTGGCCGCTGCGAATATCATGTTTTCGCTTTACATTCCGTGCGCGATCGATCCGTCCAGCGACCTGCGCGGCGCGGTGCTGTCACAGACACAGTATGGCGACCATTACATCACGATTCAGTTGGCTAACGCCCTGGTCGACGCTGACACCTTCACCGCGCCTTACTCGGCCGGCACCGCCGCATTGCAGGCGGGGCAGCAGGTGAGCGTTACCGCCTATCAGCATTACATCATGCCGCAGAATGGTGTGACCGACCTGCCGATGATTGACCTGTCCACGATTTACGCCATTGAAGGCAATTACACGGACAGCCAGAACATCGCGGCCGGACAGTCGAAATATATTAACTGGCCGAACAATCGTAGCATCATGTCCGCTATTCACGTTTTCGACAACGGCAACGCCGGCACGCTCAACGGCGCGGACGTTTCCAAAATCGTGCTGCTCGGAAATAGCAATACGAACATCCGCGAATTGTCGCCGCGTTATTTGCGTAATCAAATGCGGTATCAACTTGGTACCGATCTTCCGTCCGGTGTGTATTACATGGGCGCTCGCTCGCAGCCTATTACAACCGTTCTTTACGGCAACGTGCAGAGCCGGTTCGATATCACGATCGCGAACGCGGGCGCATATTTCGTCAATCAGTACGAAAGCACGTACCTGGGCGGCACTCCGCTGCCCGGTGTGACGCAGTAAAACAAGGCCCGCCGCCTCGGCGGCGGTTCTTTCACCTGGCCGGCCCGCAAAAATGAATTTCGCGAATCTGAAAAACTCGCCGCTGTTTTGGGAAGGTGCTTTTATTGTGGCCGTCCTATTACTGGTAGGCGCGCACAAGCTCAGTGTTGAAGGCATGATTAAAGCGTGAACACTTTCGCCATCATCCTTCTGGCCTTTCCGCTTTACCTGGCGATTAACGGAAAGCTAGTCACGTATACGGCGCTCGCCTAATGAGTGCCGGCTTAGTCGGCTTGTACGCGATTTATTTTGTTCTTGTCGGGATCAAAGGTAATGCTGGCGAGCTAAAAACGAACATTTTGGTGGACGGTAAAGGGTTTCTTCCGTTTATTATCGCCATCCTGGTGCTTCGCGCGGCATATGCGAGTGATACACTTAAACCGCTGGTGAAACCTTTCGTTGTCCTCGCCGCCCTGGCATTCATTCTGAAAAATTACGGCAAGATTATCCCGCAGATCAACAAAATTACCGGCCTGAATTTGCCCGGTTAAATCGGAGAGAGTTATGGGCGACATTATGAAAGATTTGACCAGTATCGGCATGGCAATTATCGGCGTAGCGATTCTCGCGGTCATGGTCAAACAGGGTAACCAAACGTCGCAGGTCATCGGCGCAGCGTCCTCGGGCTTTGGCTCGGTGCTGGCGGTGGCAATGGGTGGCGCCGGCCCTGCGCAGCCGTACAGCGGCCGCTGATCCATCATGGCGCTGTTCCGCGTTCCTCACCTCACGCCGCCCTGGTCGCCCGGTTTGCAGCTTGTGAACCTGGGGCAAGGTGGCCCGTCCTCGCATCCTCGCGAGCAAATGAGCGCGAGCAAGCCCTGGCCGACCGCGTACCGCGTGCCAGTGATGGGCCTAGGCGCCATGCCGCGTCAGATATTCGGCTCGGTGCCAGTGGTGGACGTGAACGTCTACACGACACCGCGCACGCTCACCAACCTCACCATTCCGGGCCTCACTCGCAACCCGGTAGGCGGCTGATATGAACCTGTTCTCATCTCCTGTTCGATTCGGCCCGCCCGCCCTTTATGGTGGCGGCGGCTATGGCCTGGGGAATGTCTTTGCGCAGCAGATCGCCGCGCCGCACGCGCCGACCGCGAACGTACCGGGCGCCCTTACGAACGTGGCCGGCCTGGTGCCTGGGCAGATCGGCCCGCGCCCTGGTGCGGTGTTGTTCTTGCCGGCACGCACCATCGGGAGCCGGTTCTAATGAGTGCCACGCCCGCAGGTATGGGATTTCTCGACCTGAATTTGGCCGGCCTGGGCGCGAATTTCAATCTCGGCCCTAGTACGGCCGACACCGCTGCAACCGCGTATTCATTTATGAATAACGCCTTTTCGACGGACACCGCATTTTTAGGTGGCGCGATTACCGGCTCGCAGAATTTTCTAGCGGCGCAAACCTCGCCGGTTTTGGCGAACATCCAAAAAGAGGGCGCTACCGTGAACGCGGCGCTGCCGTCGATTTTTTCCAGTATCGGCAGCACAAGTATCACGACTCAGAATCTCATCAATTCGATTACCGGCGCGGGAGTGACCGCAGGGCAGCAGGTGGCGAACGCTTCGATTCAGTCATCGAATCAATCCAGCGGCGGCGGTAGCTTGTGCTTTATCACTACGGCCGTTTGCGGCTCGCGCGGTTTGCCGGATGACTGCGAAGAATTGCAGGTGTTGCGCGCGTTCCGCGATAGCGTGATGCAGGCGCCGCAGTATGAGGTGCTCGTGAAACGCTATTACAAAATTGCACCGCGCATTGTGCGAGCGATTGACGCACTGCCGTTCGCCAGAGGCTTGTATGATTTTATTTACTATAAATATATCTGCGTTGCGCTTTATCTGATCGCGCGCGGACATAATCACGCGGCCGTTGTCGTGTATTCTGATATGGTTCTTTTCGCGTCGAAGTTTGCGGAGTAAGTGATGGAATTGCCGCCCGCCATTAAAAAGCATGGTGTGATAATTGTCGGCGCTTTGGCTGGCGTTTACCTCGTCGTAAAATATATGGGCGGCGGCGCCAGTGCGGCGCCGAGTGCGGCCGGTGGCATGGCATCATACGTGGCCGCGTCGAATCAATCGCAAGCCCTGGCGCAGCAAGGCGCTTTCCAGTCGGGACAGTTGCAGCTTGCCACGAACGCGCAAGCATCGCAGGTGCAGTTACAGCGGGATCAATTGGCCGCTGCAACACAGGTGGCGATGGCGACCGCCGATAACGCGCATACCGCCGCCATCGGCACCGCTGCGGGGCAGATCGGCGGCGCGATTTCCAGCATCATCCAAGCGCAATCCATGCTGCCGGCGCTGGCCATGAATGACGTTACCGCCGCGAATCAAATGACCTTGACCAGCGCCGCGAAAGTGGCCGCTGCCGGTATTGCCAGCGTGCCCGGCGCCCTTTACGCGGCCGGCACGCTCGCGACCGCGACCGCTGCGCCCATCGGGCAGTATGCCGGTGCCTTGAACGGATTCGATACCACGCTCGCTTATACGGGCGCAAACGCGATGAATTCCATTGTGGGAGTCACGACACCTAGCGTGTATGCCGCGTCGAATGCGGCCTCGGCCTCGGCGCAGGCGAACGCGCAAGCGACCGCCGCGACTATGGCTGCGGTTTCCAGCGTGGCGACCACCGCGATTGCGGCATAAGGCGAAAGAAAATGAATGACAAAAATTTCACTCGCCTTTCGCTTGCTATCGGGATCGGCTTTCTTTTCTGGCACTTTTTCGGCAATCGCGGCACGCTCACCGCGCCCGCATTGCAGGATGCCAGCAACGCGCAGCAGGATGCGTTGCCGGGTTTTTCCATTCCGCCTGACCTGGCAGCGTTTGCGGCGAATCCGTACGCGTTTCAGCCTAGTAATTTGAATGTCAACATCGGCAATCAAGGGTTTAATTACCTCACCAATAAATTTATGCCGCTCTTTGGTTTTGTCGGCATGGCGCAGGGAGTCTATTTTCAGTGAGCGCGATACCGCCGACCGTTTACGATACAACGAACCTTGACGCGCAAAGCGCGGCACAAATGGTTCAGCTCGTCGCCGCAGATCAAATGAACGGCACGCCCTTCTCACTGATCGGCCCCAACGCGACCGCCATCGCGCAGGGCGCCGCCGCCGCCAATGGAGCCGTCACCTTGCCGGACGGCACGCCGCCGCCGTCCGAAGGCATGACCGGCACCGCGCCCGCCTCGAGCATGCCGACCTCATTCGGCGCTTACGTGAGCGACCTGCTAAAAGGTGCGCCAGCGTTGCCGGCCTCGGCCTATTCCAACCTTTCACCGGCCGATCAAAAGAAAGCAATGGCCGTGCAATCACAAACCGCGTTTTCGTGGTTCAATCCTACAAGTTGGGGAAATTTCGGCCTTATCATTTTCGGCGCCGCCCTGGGCCTGGGCGCGTTGCTGATTTCGCAAAAAGAAACGATTGTTAAAATTGGCGACGTTGCCGCTAAGAGCGCGGCTTTGGTGGCATGATATGGGCAATACCGATTTTTTCCACTTCATAGAAATTGCGGCGATTGTCTCTCAAATTTTGGTATTGTATGTTACGTCAAAACTTCGCGCTGAAATTCTGGAATTGAAAGCGCACATATATGAGCATTTTGTGACCTGGCGCAGCATGCGCGACTATTACAAACGCAGAAAGGATGATGACAATGAGTGACAAATTGCTTTCGACCATTCAACACAGCGTGATCTTTGTCACGTGCATAGGCGCATGGCTGGCGCTGATCTTCACCCATACCAGCGACCCGGCTGCATCGCAGTTGCTCATCGCACTGGCCGGCGCGGCGGCCGGCTCCTCGTTTCAGTTGGGCAGCGCGGCGCCGTCGGCCGTGATCCCGCCGCAGAAGGTGGCGCCGTGATGCGCGCCCTATGCCTCGCCCTGGTGAGCATGGCAGCAGCGTTCGCCCTGGCAGCTTGTGCCGCGCCTGGTGCGAAGGCCACGCCGACCCAGACCGTCGAAACGGCATGCGCCAGCGTTTCTGCTGCCGTCAAAACGCTATCCCTACCCATCGCGCGCAGCAAGCTCACGCAGGCCGCGCAGCGAAGCGTGACAGTCGCCCTGGCGGTAGTGACGCCCATTTGCACCGCGACGACACCGCCGACCACGCTAACGCAGGCGCAGGCAGCGGAGTTGCAAAACGCGGCGCTGACGCTGCAAACGCTCGCGACCTTTAACACAAGCCCTTCGCAGTAGCGTTATGCACGTCGAAAAGATACGCGGCGAATTTTGGGTGATAAAAGGCGATAAAAAAATCGCCGGCCCATTTTACAACCGCGACGTTGCAATTTATGAAATGCGCTTGCTGGCGCAAAAAAACAAGGCCCGCTTTTTACTCTGAGGATTCGACCATGCCGCAAAATACCGCGCAGACCATCACGATTGACGCCGCGACCCTGGCGCAGCTTATGCTAGTTTCATCGCAGCTTTTCGGGCTTTTGCAGCAGGTACAAAAGCAAAGCGCGGCGAACGCGCCGGAAGTCTGGGCGGCGGTATCGGCAGACTATAAGGCAGCAATGTCACTTTGGGACGCGGTACAGCCGGCCTGAAAAAAGTGTTGACGCGCGAAAAAAGTGTTGACGCGCGAAAAAATTGGCGGTAAAATGGCGCCGCCACTGGTGGCGCCTTTTTATTTGGAGAATCAAAAATGGTTCGGCACATTGTCCCGCATAAAGATAACGCCAAAATCCACAAGGTCAGAATATCGCGCGCATGCACCATCCACATAGGGCGCCGTGACGCTTCACTGACATTCCGAAACGCACGCGTTTTAGGGGCTTTCGCGATCTACCAAAATTACAATTGCGTGAGAATTGTAGAGCGAGTGACGGCATGAACGTTTACAAAATGAACGGCTATAAAGACCGCGATGATTATTTGCGTTGCTTGGCAGAGGATAACGGATGCGACCTGGGCTTGGTGCAAGCCCTGGCCGACCTGCTAGGGCCTAATAAAGATTTTGACGGCCTGGCAACTGCGGTGGAGGATTTGGGCAATGATAAACTGCTTGACCTTTTTGGCGATACGTAAAACGCGCACCCGTCAATTGAAATGGTACGCGAAGCCCCGCAATCCGCCGCGACGAAAGCCTAAGCCTGCACCTTTCCCCTACCAAGCGCGCCCAACCGGGCGCGATT
>Ga0307375_10003658_pt1 | contig 15024 bp, 8 predicted proteins | sample TR1MG_FD_202531 | JGI IMG/M metagenome (GOLD analysis project Ga0307375, IMG submission 202531) | Soil microbial communities from Risofladan, Vaasa, Finland - TR-1 | ecosystem: Environmental > Terrestrial > Soil > Coastal area > Acid sulfate soil | place: Finland: Risofladan, Vaasa | collected...
GCCCGAGTTGTCGGACTGCGCCAGCGATTGGAGCCTACTGGAAATGCGGACAGCGCGGGCAACCGTTCGACACATTCCAGAGCCGATCCGTGCGTCCGCACTTCGCGGCACAATTCGCCACGACGGTATGCCTGGACTGCGGAGAACAATGTCCCTTGCAGGACTGGATTGTTGGCGCCTATGCAGGCCTTGGTGCAGCGAGCGGCGGATAGCCAGCGAAATAGGGGTACGCTATGGAGAGACCTCGACGGGAGTGACCTCGGTTGCGGTTTGTGTGAACTGAAATTGCAGGATCCATACGCTGGAGGCGGCCTGACCATCCACTTGCGCAGGCTTGAATCTCCAGTGCTGAGCGGCTTGCAGGGCCACTCTGGCGAAGTACTTACTGGGTCCCGGAGATTCGAACGTCGCATTCGAAACATCGCCCCTTGAATCGACCGTGACCCGTATCCTCACCCTGATGTGGCCCCGAATGGATTCTCTCGCACTTGGAAATATGTCGGGCAGAACTCGCTCGGCGACAGCACCCTTTGCCAGCACGCCCTTGGAGGATTGAGTCCCTGGACCTGGAGATTGAGGTGGGGGCGCGGGGATGTTGAGCGCAGGTTTCTTCCCGTTTGGATACGATGGCTCTACATGGTGAGATCGCACTAGCAAAGTAGCCGCTACAGCAATCAGAACGAGCACTGAGGCAACGAATGCCGTCACGCGGAGTTTGGTAGGGACCGCTTTGCCGGTTTTGTTGGCGGGAGCCCGGAGCGACGGGGCAGGTTCGAGACGAGCCTTGACATCGCTGAGGGCGCATCGGCGCCCAGGGGTGGACCGGAGACATCCCTGGGCAATGCCGGCGAAGGGTGGTGGAACGAATTCCGGCACAATCGGCATGCGCTGTGTCGATCTGTCCCAAACCGGCGGATGTTGGGTCAGGGCTTCGATCAGGGTGACGCCGAGCGACCAGACGTCCGCGGCCGGGGAGATGGGCTCCGAGGTGGCTTCCGGTGCGTCATAGACGCTCAGCGACGAAGAGTATTTGCCAGGCCCGCCAGCGAGATTAAGGCCGTCGCAAGATAGCTTCAACTGATTATCGACGACCATGATGTTTGATGGCTTGAGGTGACCATGCACGATGCCCTTGCCGTGGAGATAGGAAAGCGCGTCAAGGACTGGGTCGAGCATCTCCTTGGCTTCGGTGGGCGTGAGTGGACGCAGGGGAAGAATCTGTGAGAGAACTTCCTCGGCATATTCCGTCACCGCGTAGACCAGCGGCGTGCTGTCGATTTGAAAACGTCCGGTATATAACAGGCGCATCAAGTGAGGATGAGCGAGGGGCGTTGTAACCGCCCAACCGGCGATGCAGGCTTCCGCGTCCGCGGCATCAGCCGAAATGAGCTTGATGGCGGCCCTTTGCGATGGTTGTCCCTGCAATTCAGTAAGGAACACACCACTCCGTTCAGAGCCGCCTAACCATTGGAGGAGAGCAAATCTCCCGTCGATGACGCGCCCTACCCAATCACTGCGAACTGCCGCTGTGCTCATGGACTAGATCATTCTACTCTGCCACAGCCTCTGCTTCGCTCTTCCGAGCGCTTGCCGCATTCAGTTTCTTTATCGACTCCGCATCCAGCTTCAGTTCCGTGGCTTCCGCCAGATCAGCAAGCTGCTTCTCATTCGTCGCGCTGGCAATCGGAGCTGTAATTCCAGGCTGGGCAAGCATCCAGGCCAGCGCCACCCGCGCCGGTGTCGATCCACGCGCATTCGCCACTTCATCCAGCGCCGCAACCACCCCGAATCCCCAGGGGTTCAGATACTTTTGCACCATTGCTCCGCGTGCGGCTTTCGCTGTGTCCTGCTGGCTGCGGTACTTGCCGGTCAGAAAGCCGGCTGCCAGCGAAAAATATGGAGTCGTGCCCAAATGGTACTTCAGCACGACTGGCAGCAGGTCCGTCTCGTACGCAGGCCGCTCTACCAGGTTGTAGTGTGGCTGCAGCGAAACATAGCTTGCCAATCCATGCTTTTTGCAGGTCTCCAGCGCTTCCGCCAGACGGGCTCCACTGTAATTCGACGCGCCGATATACCGGACTTTCCCCTGCTTTACCAACTCGTCGAAGGCTCCTAATGTTTCTTCCAGCGGGGTCTCCAGATCGTCCTTGTGCGCCAGATAGAGGTCGATGTAATCCGTCTGGAGCCGCTGCAATGAATCCTCAACCGCCTGCCGGATGTAGGCCGCCCTCAGCCCCTCTTTGCCTGCGCCCATCTCCATGCCGACCTTGGTCGCCAGAATGACATCCTTGCGCTTCCCGGTTCTCACAAACCACTTGCCGAGAATCGTCTCCGACTCACCACCATGGTTTCCCGGAACCCACCGTGAATACACATCCGCCGTATCCACGAAGTTCAGTCCGGCAGCCAGCGCCGCATCAAGTTGCCGGAATGATTCTGCCTCGGGCAGCGTCCATCCATAGACGTTTCCGCCCAGACAAATCACCGGCACTTCGGGCCCGTCAGATCCTAGCTTCCGTCTTTCCATCTGCAATTCTCCTCTGGTGGTTTGATGCAGTATCGCTGTGAGGAGGAGTCGTTCATCCATGTTGAGAGACGCAAGGGAACGGACATTCCGTACATGGCACACCTTCTGGGCGTTGCATCCCTGGTGATGGGTGAGGCAGGTCACGCCGGGTCCCCTGTCTCCGAAGAGATGGTGATCGCTGCCCTTCTTCATGATGCAGTCGAAGATCAAGGGGGATTGCCGCGTCTGAGAGACATCGAGCAGAACTTCGGACTGAATGTTGCTCGCATGGTTGTGGAGTGCCCGCTCCGGCAATCTCGCATTTAAGGATTGCATTATGGAAAACCAAGCAACTCGTTGCCGGGCCAGTTCGCCCGGCTCAACCACAGCCCCAACCGACCAGAATGTGATGACCCTGGAAGAGGCCGCCATCTTCCAGCGGTGTGATCCGATCACGGTGAAGCGCAGAGCAAAGGTCCTCAACATGCCGTACCGGCGGATCGGGTCGCTCTGGCGGTTCTACCGGCCATCTCTTGCCGCTTGGATGGCACTGTCCGAGGCCGGCAACGATAAGGCAGCCTGAGCAGGTTGGCACACAAACACAAAGGCCCTGAGCTAATCCTCAGGGCCTTTGTGCACGACGCGCCAATCGATGAAACTGCTACTCACGAGAGTATTTGTTAGGTCACTGCACGGGTCACCCAGTCTTAGAAACCATGTCATTGGGGGGCACTTTCAGGGGTTCTTAACTACATTAAGTTATTTATAATACATGATTTAGATAGATTAGGAAACTGCTGCTCTATCCACCTGAGCTACGGGGCCGCGTTGCAAATCAACTATTTGCAGCCGCTCTTGGGCTTACCCGTCTCATTCGATCCCAGATCCATCTCTGCCTGTGGTCATCGGAGCGCGCCGGTCCTGCGCCAATTCGCGGTCTTTCTACCGGGCCGCCACCTCAATTGCTTTCACGGCGTCAAGAGGAATTTCCATGGTACCCACTCTCTGTGTTTCCGCGTCATAGACGCCCGTTCGCAGCCAGTATTGGCCCTTGGGCACCTGCAACACGGCGTGCATCTGCACACCATACTTCTCGAAATTGGCATAGTCCTGTGGCGTCACACGCAGCGCCACCCGGTGCTCTTCGCGGCGAACCGGGCCACCATAGCGGTCATACACCAGGAACTCCACATAAAGCGTACCCTGGTGCATGCCATCCGGAGTTGTGTGCAGATGCAGATCCTTCAGATCGATCGCGAAATCCATGGAGTAGTCGATGCCGGATTGTTTGTCGGGCCTCTGCCTGGCTGTTTCCGAGAATGCATTCTGTTCTGGCCGCATCAGAAGTTTGAACAGAATTTGCTCGGACTCCGGCATCCCGAATTCCATGTACGGGGCCAGCGGATCTGTCTCCGCCTGCTCCTTCTCTGAGCCGGGGTGGCGATCGCGGCTTGCAGCCCGGTCCACCGCTCCCGGTAGCCCCGCGTCGCTGGCATAGTAAGCGCGCCGGTAGGAGAGGTGATACTTGCCCCCGGCCACCTTGATTTTAATGCGTCGGATTTTGCCGTCCATGCGTGTGTTCGTCGGCGAGTAGGAAAGGGTGTAGAAATCGCTGCTGTTGGCTGCAATGTCCGCAATCACATCCGCCAGTCCGTTCGTATTCACAAAGGCCTTGCCGCCCGAGTCCTCCGCCAGCATTCGCATGGTTTCCTGGTCGCTGTCTCGATCCTCTTTTTCGCCCAGGATAGACTGCGCCTGCAGGCTCGCCGCCCCCATCACTTCTTTAGCGCTGTTGACAAGGGTGCGCGTCGTGTTGGCCGCCTCGTAAAAGTGATACTCCTTTACGCCGCGCGCATCCACTGGATAGACCGCCACACGCGCCGCAGTCAGCAAGTTCACGGTTTTGCGAATCTGGTCTTGCATCCGCTGCGACGAGTCGCCGAAGAGCCGCAGCGGAAACGACTCGGAAAACCAGATCAGGTTCTTGCGCCCAGGAAAGACGCCAAGAAAACGGGCAAGCCGCTGCAGGTTTTCCAGCGTTCGATAGGCGCGGTCGGTCTCCTCAGCAGCGCTGGTATCTTGAAAAAATTGCACCAGCGCATCAATCATGGCCTGGGGAGCGGCCGTGGTGGTGGCTCCCGGACCCGCCGGAACCGGGCGCGACATGATGCTGATGATGGCCGTGCGCGCATTGGTCTCTTCCGGCGACTTCATCAGTGCCGGCACCTCAATTTCATTATTCTTGCTGTCCTTCAGGCCTGCCAGCAGCAATGTGGGGTCGTCTGTGAATCCCTGCACAAAGTGCAGGCCCAGCGACATGGTGAAAATGGCCATGCGGGTTCCCGGATGCACGCTGGCTAGGAAGCGCAGGGCCTGCTGATGCACATAGGTCTGGTCCTCCATGGTGGTATTTAGCGAGTCCAGCAGCAGCACGTTCACGGCCGGCGGCGTCCGCATGGGCGAAAAATTGCAGAACACGTCGGGAGGCAGTTCCACCGGCAGAACCGGCGTGGCGTTCAGGCTCTGGCGCTGTTCGTCAAAGTAGGAAACCGTCTGCGACTTGCCATCCTCCCACACCGCAAAGTCATCCTCCCCGAGCCCCCGCACAGGATTGCCATTGGCATCCGTCACCACTACGTCCACCAGCACTGCCCGCGTGGTCACGCGCATGGTGGAAATCGAATGATCGGGTACGGCCGGGGTACTCTGCGAAAAGGCCGGCAGCGTGGCAAGCAACACTCCCACCCATGGGATCCATCCGGAAAGTTTCATGGCCCGGACTCCTTCCCCGGCAATTCTGCGCCTCCACATGCCGGTCCGCCAATTGGCAACCAGCGTAGCTCGAAGCTTCCTCTGACACAAGATTCATCTGCGAGAAACCTGCGTTTTCGTTTCCATATCCTCAATCACGGCCCCGCAGGATTCCGTCCCGTCACCCGATGCGGGAAAGCAGTCTGCGACCCGCACAAAGCTTGCCACAGGATAAGTCCAGTCGTACCATCACAACGAGCGCACCTTCCGGGCTCGTCCGATTCCCGGTCCCCTTCAGTCCCAGAGGCCCCGAGAGTCGTGGACCCGGAGACCCTGCAATTTGCCACCTATGACCCAACTCAGACACACCCTCACGGAAGGCGACATCGTTACCGAGAATTACCGGATTCTCGCCACGGCCGGATCGGGTGGTATGGGGGTTGTGTATCGCGCGCTCGATCTTCGCCTCAACCGAAATGTCGCGCTCAAGTTTCTGCCGCCGGACCTGATCTCCAGTGAACGCGACAAGGATCGTTTCCTTCGCGAGGCGCGGACAGCAGCCACGCTTGACCACCCCAACATCGGCGTCATCCATGGCGTGGAAGAAACCGGAGAAGGCCGCACTTTCATCGTCATGGCCTTCTATGAGGGCATGTCCCTTGCCGAGCGCATGCGCCAGGGACCACTGCGCGTTCATGAAGCGATTCAAATCGTTACCCAGATGGCAACCGGCCTGGCCGAAGCCCACGCGCGCAGCATCGTCCACCGCGACATAAAGCCCTCCAACGTGATGATCACGCCCTCCGGTCTGGCTAAGATTGTCGACTTCGGCCTTGCGCGCGTGGTGAGCGAACAAACTGCCTCGCAAACCGGCGTCACCGGCACGTTTCGCTATATGTCTCCCGAGCAGGCAATGGGTCACCGCGTTGACCAGCGCTGCGACATCTGGGCGCTCGGCGTGGTGTTTGCGGAGATGCTCAACGGGCACAGCCCCTTCCCCGGCGAAACCATTCCCGCCATGATCTTCGCCATCCTGAATGAGCCGCCGCTCGGCATTGAGGCGCTACCGGCTGCCTTGCAGCCCGTGCTTTACCGCGCGCTCGCCAAGGACCCCGAACGCCGCTATCCCACCTGCGGCGACTTCCTGGCCGACCTTGCCGTGGCCGCGCGCGAACTGCCGCCGGACCCTGAGCTTTCCGCCTCCCCCGACGGCAAGCCCGCACCGCTGGGGCACAAGAGCAGCCAGCTCAATGCGCAAACCCGTCGTGCCCTTGCCGACGCCTCGCGCACCGCCTGGCGTCCTGCCGGCGAGAAACGCGGCTCATCCAGGACCTGGCTGCTGGCATCGCTCGGCGCGCTCTGTTTGCTCGTGCTCCTTGCCAGCCTGGTTCCGTCGCTGCGGCAGCGGGTCTTCGCCCTGTTTTTTTCCAAACCGCCCGAACGCCACATTGCCGTGCTGCCCTTTGACGTCATCGGCAGCAACCCGGAAACCACGGCGCTTGCCGATGGCCTCATGGACTCACTGACCAGCCGTCTCTCCAACCTCAACGTGGGTGACCAGTCCCTCTGGGTCGTTCCCGACAGCGAGGTGCGCCACCGCAACGTGACGGATCCTGGGGATGCGCTCAAGCAATTGGGAGCTAACCTCGTTGTCAAAGGCTCGGTGGAGCGCGACGGCAACGACATTCACCTTACCGTGAACCTCATCGACACCAAACAGATGCGCCAGATCGGTTCTGCCGATGTGGAAGACCGCGCCGGCGACCTCTCCAACCTGGAGGATGAAGCGGTCTCCCGCCTGGCTCGCCTCATGAACATCTCCGTCTCCGCCGACATGCTGCGAAACACCGGCGGCTCACTCAATCCCGCCGCTTATGAGGACTACCTCACAGCGCTGGGTTACATGCAGCGCTCCGACAAGCCAGACAACATCAACCTTGCCATCGCGTCCCTGCAGAAATCCATCCAGACCGATGCAGGCTTCGCGCTGGGCTATGCGCAGTTGGGAGAGGCCTATCGCCGCAAATATCAGTTGGAGCAGGATCCGCGCTGGCTGAAGGAAGCCCAGGCCAACTGCCAGAAAGCCGCCGAGCTCGACAACCGCGTACCCGCCGTCTATGTCACGCTGGCTCAAATCCACGATGCGCTTGGCAAGCATGACCTCGCTTTGCAGGAGTTCCAACACGCGCTCGACCTCAACCCCAAGGACGCCTCGGCGCTCATCGGGCTGGCCCGCTCTTACGAGATGTCAGGGCGCGTAACCGATGCGGAGAAAATCTTCCAGAAGGCCGCCGTCATGCGGCCCAACAACTGGGAAGGCTATAACCAGCTTGGCGCGTTTTATGATCGCCAGGCGAAATATCCGCAGGCCGTCGCCGCCTATCAGGAAGCGCTCCAGATCACTCCCGACAACTCCGAGCTCTACTACAACATGGGGGCTGTCTACCTGGATGCCGGCGACGCGCCGTCGCTGGCCAAAGCCGAACAGGCGCTCAAGAAATCCATCGCGCTCGAGCCCAGCTATGTGGCCTACGCAAACCTGGGCCTTCTTTACATCGAAGAGAAACGGTATCCGGAATCCGCCGCCGCCACCGAGCAGGCACTGCGCATGAACGCCAATAATTACATGGTCTGGAACAACCTGAATCTGGCCTACCAGGGTGCCAAGCGGTTTGACAAGGCGCAGGCCGCGCGCCAAAAGACTGAGCAAATCGCCGAAAAGGTGGTTGCGCTCAAGCCACAGGACTCCATGGCTCAATCCACGCTCGCCCTGCTCTACGCATCCAGCAAACAGAATCAGAAGGCGCTTTCCAAGATCCAGACTTCCCTTGCTCTCTCACCCGACGACCCCGGCGTCCTTTCCAATGTTGGCGAAGCGTATGAGATGATGGGAGACCGCCCAGAGGCCTTGAAGTACATCGAGCTGTGCCTTCGCAAGGGGTTTTCCTACAACACCGTTGAAAGCGACCCCAATCTGCAGGCTCTGGTCGCAGACCCCCGATTCAAGCGGCCGGGGAAATAGTCCACGCTCAACCCACCTTGCGAGAAAGCCGGAGGCAAGCCAACGCTGTATTAACTTTCCCCTGGAGGAACCTCTAATGCCGCGAAGAGAAATCAACACAAACAACCCGCAAAATGTTCCCATGACCGTAAACGATGACCTCTACATCATCGTTAATGACGACTGCAAGTGGTGTTATTCCCCAGACCCGAACTCAGTCTTTGGCGCGCCTCCAACCGGCTTCTTGGCCGCAGGCAGCTATACCGCAACAACTCCACCGACCACATATGGGCCCTACAGGCCGATAGCCACCGGCTCGATATGCTACAACGCAGTGGCTTCCGGAGACTGTACTTGCACCGAGATCACCGCCACCGGCCACTCCATCACTGTCAGCTAGCAGCAGGCACACTACCTCCCCCGCCTCTGGTCCCCCGCCCCTCTGGCGCAGCCGGTAGAATAGAAGAGCGCCCAACGCATTCGCGGGACGCGGATCAAGCAGGAGAAGCCGAAATCCGCATGAAGACCTCCATCACAGCCGCTGAGCAAGTCGCCCACTCCGCACCGCCCACCAGCAACCGCCACCTCATCCGCTGGGTGGAGAAAATGGCTGACCTCTGCCGGCCTGACTCCATTCACTGGGTTGACGGTTCGCAGGAGGAGAACGACTTTCTTTGTGAGCGCATGGTTTCTGCCGGAACTTTCATTCGGCTTAACCAGAAGCGCTGGCCCGGCTGTTACTACGCTCGCTCCGTGCCCGGAGATGTGGCGCGCGTGGAAGACCGAACCTTCATCTGCTCGCTCTCCCGCGACGCCGCCGGACCCACGAACAACTGGGAAGACCCCTACGTCATGCGCCGTCGCCTCAAGCAGCTCTTCAAAGGCTGCATGCAGGGCCGCACCATGTACGTTCTGGCATTCAGCATGGGTCCGATTGGTTCGCCCATGTCCGGCATCGGAGTTCAACTCACTGACTCGCCCTACGTCGTCGTGAACATGCGCATCATGGCCCGCATCGGCGTACCCGTCTTTGCCGAGATTGATAAAGACGACCAGCGCGTCGTCCCTTGCATGCATTCGGTCGGCATGCCGCTAAAGCCCGGCGACTCGGACGTCCCCTGGCCCTGCAACGACACCAAGTACATCGTGCACTTTCCTGAGAGCCGCGAAATCTGGTCCTTCGGCTCCGGCTACGGCGGCAACGCCTTGCTCAGTAAGAAGTGCTTCGCTCTCCGCATCGCTTCCAACATCGCCCGCGATGAAGGCTGGATGGCCGAGCACATGCTCATCCTCGGCGTGGAAAACCCCGAGGGAGAAAAGACCTACGTCGCGGCCGCCTTCCCTTCCGCCTGCGGAAAAACCAACTTTTCCATGCTCATTCCTCCCAAGAGCATGGACGGTTGGAAAGTGTGGACCGTCGGCGACGACATCGCCTGGATTCGCCCGGATGCGGCAGGCCATTTGCGCGCCATCAATCCTGAGGCGGGCTTCTTCGGCGTCGCGCCCGGCACCAGCGAAAAGACCAACCCCGTGGCAATGGCCACGCTGGCGCGCAACACCATCTTCACCAACGTGGCGCTCACCTCGGACGGCGGCGTCTGGTGGGAGGGCATGACGCCGAATCCCCCTGACGAGTGCCTCGATTGGCGCGGCAAGCCTTGGACCCCCGCCATCGGCAAGGAAACCGGCCGCACCGCCTCCCATCCCAATGGCCGGTTCACCGCACCGGCCTCGCAGTGCCCCACCATCGACCCTGATTGGGAATCCCCTGAGGGCGTACCCATCAGCGCCATCATCTTCGGCGGCCGCCGTTCCACCACGCTCCCGCTTGTGTACCAGGCCTTCAACTGGTCCAGCGGAGTCTATATAGGCGCCACCATGGGTTCAGAAACCACGGCCGCCGCCACTGGCGCCGTCGGCAGGGTGCGCCGCGACCCCATGGCCATGCTTCCCTTCTGCGGCTACCATATGGGCGACTACTTCCGCCATTGGATCAAAATGCAGCGCGAGCTCTCCATCACCCCGCGCATTTTCCACGTCAACTGGTTCCGCAAGAACGAGGATGGCCGCTTTCTGTGGCCAGGCTTCAGTGAAAACATGCGCATCCTCCGCTGGATTGTGGAGCGTGTGCATGGCCGCACCCCGGGGAAGGAGACGCCCATCGGCTGGGTCCCCCGCTACGAGGACATCGACTGGTCCGGCCTGAACTTCACGCGCCAGACTTTCGACGAGCTCATTGCCGTGGATCGCGCCGCCTGGCGCAAGGAGGTCATCTCCCACGAGGAGCTTTTTATCGACCTCCACAACCATCTGCCTTCGGAGATGATCTACGAGCGCGAGTTGTTGATCTGCAGACTTTAAGGCCGCCGCATGGGCATACCCACTTGGGCGCTCCGCCCCCGCTCCAGCCTGCCCGCGGGGACGAATTAACCCGTCCCGGCCTGTAAGTCCGCCCCCTGCCTTCCAATTCCCCCGTTGCAATCAAAGAACTTCCAAAATCTGTTGAATTTTCCTTTATAGTGAAAGTGTTCAGCATTGTCCCAGATTAGGCCGGGGCTGCGAAGGCAGACCTCAACAAGAACCCAGTTTGCAAGTCCCTCGGATTTGCCGTGGTGGCCGTGTATTTCCACCCGGCAGCGGCAAAAGGTGCAGAACAAAAGTCCATGCGGAAGTCAGAAGGTAGCCATGCAAAGATCGCATAGTCGTCGCCAAATTCCTAAGTCGCAGGGTCTCTACCATCCAAGCAATGAGCATGACGCCTGCGGCATGGGCCTCGTCGCGAGCATTCGCGGGGATAAGAGCCATGACATCATCCGCAAAGGGCTCGAGGTGCTCATCAACCTCACCCACCGCGGAGCTGCCGGTTGCGATCCGGAGACCGGCGACGGCGCTGGCATCCTCATCCAAATTCCTCACGTCTTCTTCGCGCGCGAGTGCGGAGAGCTTGGCATACAGCTGCCGGAACCCGGCGCGTACGGCGTGGCCATGTGCTTCCTGCCCGTCGACAAGCAGGACCGCCTGCAGTGCGAAGGCATCTTTGAGCGCATCGCTCAGGAGGAGGGCCTCGCCGTTCTAGGCTGGCGCGATACTCCGGTGAACGGCGACGCCATCGGCCGCGAAGCCCGTGCCTCGCAGCCGTACATCGAACAGTTTTTTGTGGCACGACCCGCCGGCATGGAAGAGGACACCTTTGAGCGGCTCCTCTACCGCACCCGCCGCCGCACGGAAAATGAAATCTTCGAGTCCGACATTGAGAGCAAGGAAGACTTTTACATCCCTTCCTTCTCCTGCCGCACCATCATTTACAAGGGCCTCATGTTGGCCCCGCAGATTGAGAAGTTTTACTTCGAGCTGGCCAACCCGCTCGTCACCAGCGCTCTCTGCCTGGTCCACCAGCGCTTCTCCACCAACACCTTCCCCAGTTGGAAGCTCGCGCACCCGTATCGCTATGTCGCGCACAACGGAGAAATCAACACCATCCGCGGCAATGTGAGCTGGATGAACGCGCGCCAGTCTGTGCTGAAGAGCACGCTCTACGACGAGAAGATTGAGGACCTGTTTCCCATCGTCGTCCCCGGCGGAAGTGACTCTGCCTCGCTCGACAACGCTGTCGAATTTCTCTTCCAGTCCGGCCGTTCCCTGCCCCACGTGATGGCCATGCTCATCCCTGAGGCCTGGGCCGGCAACCCGGACATGGACGAGGACAAGCGCGCCTTTTATGAGTACCACGCCTCGCTCATGGAGCCATGGGACGGTCCGGCCGCCATCGCCTTTACAGACGGTCGCGTCATTGGCGCCACGCTCGACCGCAACGGCCTGCGTCCCGGCCGCTACATCGTCACAAAGGATGACCTCGTCGTGCTCGCCTCCGAAGCAGGCGTCATCGAAATTCCCGCTGAGGACGTCCGTAAAAAAGGCCGTCTACAACCCGGGCGCATGTTCCTCGTCGATACCGTCCAGAAACGCATCATCGCCGACGCCGAAACCAAGAAGGGGCTTGCCGCGCGCCAGCCTTACAGCAAGTGGCTGGAAGAGCAGCAGGTCACCATCGAGCAACTGCCTGAGCCTTCGCGCACCATCGCCTTCAACCCGGAGACCCTGCTCCGCCGCCAGCGCACCTTCGGATACAGCGAAGAGGACCTGCGCATTCTGCTGGCGCCTATGGGTGCACGCGGAGAAGAACCAGTCGGCTCCATGGGCACAGACGTGCCTCTGGCCTGCTTGTCCGACCGTCCGCAGCCGCTGTTCAACTACTTTAAGCAGCTCTTCGCCCAGGTCACCAATCCGCCCATCGACCCCATCCGCGAAGAGCTCGTCATGTCGCTCATCAGTTACATCGGAACCGAGCGCAACATCCTCAATGAGGAGCCGGAGAACTGCCACACCCTCAAGCTCCCGCATCCCATCCTCACCAATCGCGATCTGGAAAAGCTGCGCCGCGTCTCCTCCGGCGACCTGCTGGCCACAACGCTATCCACCGTCTTCCGCGCAGAAGATGGCGAGGAAGGCATGCACCACGCGCTCGACGATCTGAGCAATCGCGCCGCCTTCGCGGTGTCCAACGGATATACGCTGCTCATCCTTTCCGATCGCGCCGTGGATGCCTCTTACGCGCCCATTCCAAGCCTGCTCGCCATGGCTGCGGTGCACAACCGCCTGGTTCGGGACGAGACCCGCACACAGGTCGCGCTCATCATTGAGAGCGGCGAGCCGCGCGAAGTGATGCACTTCGCCCTGCTCATCGGATACGGCGCCAGCGCCATCAATCCGTACCTGGCCTTTGAAACCCTGCATGACCTCAAGCGTCGCGGTCTGCTGCCCCACAACATCACCGGCAACCATGCAGAAAAGAACTTTGTGAAGGCCATCAACAAAGGCCTGCTAAAGACCTTCTCGAAGATGGGCATCAGTACCCTGCAGAGCTATCGCGGCGCGCAGGTGTTTGAAGCAGTCGGCCTCAACGAGTCACTCGTGGACCAGTACTTTCCCAGCACGGCTTCCCGCATCCAGGGCGTCGGCCTTGACGTGCTCGCCATGGAAGCGCTGTTGAAGCACGCCTACGCATTCCAACCGCTCAATGACTCTGAGACCGAGCTGGTGGTCGGAGGCCAGTACCAGTACCGCGTGGATGGCGAATTCCATCTGTTGAATCCGCTCACCATCAGCAAGCTGCAGCACTCCGTGCAACAGAACAATCCCGCCACCTTCCAGGAATACACGGACCTGCTCGACGACCAGAACCGCACTCTCTGCACGCTGCGCGGATTGCTGCAGCTCAAGTACGCAGAGACGCCCATTCCCGTGGAAGAAGTTGAGCCGGCCAAGGAAATCGTCAAGCGCTTCACCACCGGCGCCATGAGCTACGGGTCCATCAGCAAGGAAGCGCATGAGACCCTGGCCATCGCCATGAACCGCATCGGCGGTATGTCGAACACTGGCGAGGGCGGCGAAGATGAAGCGCGCTTTACACCGGACGCCAACGGCGACTCGCGCCGCAGCGCCGTGAAGCAGGTGGCCAGCGGCCGCTTTGGCGTCACCACCAACTACCTGGTCAACGCCGACGAGTTGCAGATCAAGATGGCGCAGGGCGCCAAGCCCGGCGAGGGCGGCCAGCTCCCCGGCCACAAAGTCGACGAGGTCATCGCCAGGACGCGCCATTCCATCCCCGGCGTCGGCCTCATCTCGCCTCCGCCGCATCACGACATCTACTCCATCGAGGATCTGGCTCAGCTCATCTACGACCTGAAGAACGTCAATCCGCAGGCCCGCATCGCCGTAAAGCTGGTCTCGGAAGTGGGCGTCGGCACCGTGGCTGCGGGCGTTTCCAAGGCGCACGCGGACGTCGTCCTCATCTCCGGCGACAGCGGCGGCACCGGTGCTTCCCCGTTGAGCTCCATCAAGCACGCCGGCCTGCCCTGGGAGCTGGGCCTGGCGGAAACGCAGCAGGTGCTCCTGCTCAACGACCTCCGCAGCCGCATCAAGGTGCAGACAGACGGCAAGCTGCAGACCGGCCGTGACGTCGTCATCGCCGCACTGCTTGGCGCCGAAGAGTTCGGCTTTGCCACCACGCCACTCATCGCCATGGGCTGCATCATGATGCGCAAGTGTCATCTCAACACCTGCTCAGTCGGCATCGCCACACAAGACCCGGTTTTGCGCGAGCGCTTCCAGGGCCAGCCCGAGCACGTGGTTAACTTCTTCTTCTTCCTCGCCGAGCAGATTCGCGAGCATATGGCCCGGCTGGGCTTCCGCACGTTCAACGAGATGATCGGTCGCGTGGACAGAATCGACTCCGCCATTGCGGAAGCGCATTGGAAGGCCAAGGGCATTGACCTCTCGTCCATCCTTTATGTTCCCACCGTCCCCTCGCGCGTCGCACGCCGCAAGATGCAGGAGCAGGATCACGGCCTGGACCAGGCCCTCGATCACGCACTCATCGCAAAGGCCGCGCCTGCTCTGGAGTCGAAACTACGCGTGACCGGCAGCTTCGACATTCGCAACGTGCACCGCACCGTGGGTGGCATGCTCGGCGGCGAAATCGCGCGCCGCCACGGCTCCGCCGGCCTGCCGGATGGAACCATCCACTTCAAGTTCACCGGCTCGGCCGGCCAGAGCTTTGGCGCTTTCGTTCCCAACGGCGTCACGCTGGAACTCGAAGGCGACTCAAATGATTACGTCGGCAAGGGCCTTTCCGGCGGGCGCATCATCGCTTACCCGCCCAAAACTTCGCCCTTCCTGCCGGAAGAAAGCATCCTGGTCGGCAACG
>Ga0307375_10003661_pt1 | contig 15015 bp, 10 predicted proteins | sample TR1MG_FD_202531 | JGI IMG/M metagenome (GOLD analysis project Ga0307375, IMG submission 202531) | Soil microbial communities from Risofladan, Vaasa, Finland - TR-1 | ecosystem: Environmental > Terrestrial > Soil > Coastal area > Acid sulfate soil | place: Finland: Risofladan, Vaasa | collected...
CCCGATCTCGTTCTCGGTGGGATCGCGCTTGAGCACCTGGGCGAGCACCGTCTCGGCGCGGGCCAGGCGGATGAGCTGCGAATTCTGGTTGAGCGGAATGCGCACGGAGCGCGTCTGCTCGGCCAACGCCTTGAGCACGGCCTGGCGCACCCACCACACGGCGTACGAGATGAACTTGACGCCCTGATCCGGGTCGAACTTCCGGACCGCCTTGAGCAGGCCTTCGTTGCCGATCGCCACCAACTCACTCAGGTCGAGTCCGTGGCCCTGGTACTTCTTGACGTACGAGATGACGAAGCGGAGGTTGGCCGTGACGAGCCGTTCGGCGGCTTTCTCGTCGCCCTTCTGCGCGCGACGCGCGAGTCGTCGCTCTTCCTGCGGATCGTCGATGAGGGGGAGTTTCTGGATGTCCTGCAGGTACTGGTCAAACGCCGAGGAGGGAGAAGAGCGAAAGTATCCCTTGGACCTGGTCTCGGTCACTTGCTCCATACACGCCCCTATCTGACGGAAAGCGGGAAGGTGGGAGCGAGCGTAAACGCTCGCGGCACGCCGGCGACTAGCAGGGACGGGCACGATAATGTCGACTTCCGGGGGCGTCAACAGTGGTGATGATCGGTACATCGTGATAAACACTAGTTTGACTAGTTAACCGCTGATGTGGCAGAAATTTGCACGGTTAAATATTGGTACACATGTAAACATATGATCTTCGGTCAGTTGTTCCGAAAATAGTCCGAACCTCGCCGTCAGTCGTCTGGGCCAGCGCAACTGACGGCGAACTTCATGACAGCGATCGGATTATCGCGTGGAGTGGTCGGAGGCGCGGGCTTTCGATCGCCGTAACCGGCTCGACATGTACGCGAAGAGCGCGCCCACGGCGATGCCGGCGCCGATGGCGATCGCCACCACGGGGACGTCGAGCAGAAATGCCGCGACGGCGAGTGCGGCGATGATCCCCAACAGCAGCAGCTGTCGCGCGCCGGCGACGGACAGCGATCGGCCCTCGCGACCGGGCGTCGTCAACGCGCGCTCACTCGCCGCGCAGCACGGCGAGCACCACATCGTCGGGCACGGGGTCGGCCCAGTGGTGATCGGCGAACGCCATGGCCCCGATGCGCGTGGGCAGCGCGTACGCGGCGCGGCCACCGCGTCCCTTCTTGTCGCCGTGCGTGATGCGCAGGATCTCCGCGGCCGGGAGGTCCTGCGGTACCGACGTCGGGAGCTCGATGGCCGCGCACGCGGCGCGAATCCGTTCGGCGGTGCCCGGTTCGGCGATCGCCAAGCGCTCGGCGATCGCCGATTCGACGCACATGCCGATGGCCACGGCCTCGCCGTGGAGGAGCGTGTATCCGCTCAGGTGTTCGATGGCGTGGCCGATCGTGTGGCCGAAGTTGAGCGTCTTGCGGCGTCCCGACTCGCGCGTGTCCGACGCGACGACGGCCGACTTGATCTCCACGCTGCGGGCGATCAACGCGCTCACCGCGCGGTCATCGGGCCGGTGGCGGCGCAACATCGCGCCGAGCGCGGCCACGGCGTCGAAGTGCGCGGGGTCGGCAATCACGCCGTGCTTGAGCGCTTCGGAGAAACCGGCCCGGAGCTGCTCCATGGGCAGCGTGGCGAGCAGGCCGGGGTCGGCGATCACCGCGGCCGGCTGGTGGAACGCGCCGACGAGATTCTTGCCGGCCGGCGTATCGACGCCGGTCTTGCCGCCGATCGATGCGTCGAGCATCGCGAGCAGGGTGGTGGGCACCTGCACGAACGGCACGCCGCGCATGAACGTGGCGGCCACGAATCCGGCGAGGTCGCCCACGACGCCGCCGCCGAGGGCGATGACGACCGCGTCGCGGCCCAGCCCGGCGTCGAGCATGGCGTCGGTGACGGCGGCCCACGTCTCGCGCGTCTTGTTCGTCTCGCCGGCGGGGATGGTGAACACGTCGGACAGCTGGCCGGCCAGCGCTTCCTGCGCGCGCGCGGCGTACAGCGGGCCCACGGTGCTGTCGGTGATGATCGCATAGCGGTGGCCCCGGGCCACGACGCGCACCACGCCCCCGAGCGCGTCGAGCGCCCCGGGCATGATGTGGACGCGGTACGTGGTCTCGATCATGCGCGCCGATTCCGCGGACGGCGCGCTACCATGTCACCTCGCCGGCACCGGCCCGCCGGTTGGCCACGCGGGCGAGGGTGAACAGCAGGTCGGACAGCCGGTTCAGATAGATGATGGCGAGGTCGGGCACGTCCACCGTGCCGCGCAACGCGACCACGCGGCGCTCGGCGCGCCGGCACACGGTGCGGGCGAGGTGGAGCGCGGCGGCCTTTGGCGTGCCCCCCGGGATGATGAACGCCTTGAGCGGTTCCAGTTCGGCGTCGGCGTCGTCGATCGCGCGCTCGAGTTCCGCGATGCGCCCGTCGTCGATGCGCGCCTTGTCGAGATGCTGTTTCATCTTCGCGCGATCTGGCGTGGCGAGCAGCGCGCCGATCGCGAACAGGTCGCGCTGGATGGGGACCAGGACCTCGTCGACGCGCGGCATCGCCTCGCTGGCCCGCGCGAGGCCGATCGCGGCGTTCAACTCATCCACGTCGCCGTAGGCTTCGACGCGCGGATCGTTCTTGGGCGTGCGGCCGCCGCCGAACAGGCCGGTGTCGCCGGTGTCGCCGGTTCTGGTGTAGATCTTCATGACAGGAATGTACCAAAAAAAGCATGGGGCAGGACCGCGACGGCGTGGTCGCCGTCCTACGGTTCTACCGTTCTACCGATCACCCGAACAGCCGCGCGATGATCGATCCGCGCTTCTTCTTGAATACCTCCGACGCCGCCTGGACCGCCACGGGGTCGGCCTCGAAGCGCGCTTCGAAGGTGGTCGGGAAGATCTCTGCCAGGTGGTTCTGCAGCCAGTCGGGCGACGCGCCGGCGCGGTCGTGCTGGGCCGAGATCCACTGATCGAGCAGCGATCCGAGTTGAGCCGCCGTGGCGCGTTCCGCCGGGTTGCGCTGCAGCGAGAGCTGGAGCAGCGCGTCGAGATCGGGATCGAGGTCGGTGATCCTCGACCGCAGGTCGGGCAGGGGACGCAGCACCACTTCTTCCACCGACAGGGCCGTGTTGTCCTCGTGAAACAGCGGGCTGAGCGCGAGGAGTTCGTACAGCACCACGCCCAGCGAGAACACATCGCTGCGCGCGTCGACGAGCGTGCCCAGCACCTGCTCCGGACTCATGTAGCGCTTCTTGCCCATGCGCACGTGCTGTTCCGACGCCGGGTCGATGGACGTGCGCGCTTTCGCGATGCCGAAGTCGCCGAGCTTGATGTGGCCGTCCCAGGTGATCATGACGTTGCCGGGCGAGACGTCGCGGTGCACGACGTCCAGCCGGCGGCCGTCGGGGCCCACGGCGTTGTGGGCGAAGTCGAGGGCCCGGCACAGCCGGCTGCCCACGTACGCCACCATCGTGGCGGGGATCGGGCGGCCGAGTTCGTTGTGCCGGTCGATCACGCTGCGGAGCGTGGGGCCCTGGATGTACTCCATGGCGATGAAGTACTGCCCGCGCACCTCGCCCAGTTGGTAGATCTGCACGATGTTGCCGTGCATCAGGTTGGCCGAGAGCTTGGCCTCGTCCACGAACAGCTGGAGGAACTCGCGGCGTTGCGCGAGATCGGGGTGGATGACCTTGAGCGCGATGCGCTTGGAAAAACCCGACGGTCCGAGTTGTTCGGCTTCGTACACCGTGGCCATCCCGCCTTCGGCCACTTTGCGAACGAGATGAAATGAGCCGTGGTAGTCGAGACTTTCTGGCATGCGGGCTGTGCTGGGGACGGGCGGAGCCGCGGGGTGCGCGGCTGGCGGGACGGGGCCGGCGGGGGGCGCGCCGCCGGCTGCTTGTATAACGATTGAGGTCAGGCGAACGTTATCGGATGAATCACGAAATCCGCGACATCACGATCATTGGGGGCGGCCCCACCGGACTGTTTGCGCTGTTCTATGCTGGCATGCGCGGGGCCACGGCGCAAATCGTGGATGCCCTGGCCGAGCCCGGGGGCCAGCTGACGGCGCTCTACCCGGAGAAGTACATCTTCGACGTGGCAGGGTTCCCGAGAGTGCTGGCCAAGGACCTGGTGCGGGCGTTGCGCGAGCAGGCCGCGCAGTTCGCCCAGCCCATGCACTACTCCCAGCGCGTGGTAGGGCTCGAGGAGCAGGACGGCCACTTCGTGCTCGTGACCGAGACCGACCGCTTTCCCACACGCGCCATCGTCATCGCGGCTGGGATCGGCGCGTTCGCGCCGCGCCGCCTGCCGCAGGCGGCCGCCGAGCCCTGGTACGGTCGCGGCATCCACGACGTGGTGACCGATCCCGAGCGGTTCCGGGGGCGCCACGTGGTGATCATCGGCGGCGGCGACTCGGCGTTCGATTGGGGCACGCAGCTGCTCGGCCGCGCCGCGAGCGTGACGATCGTGCACCGGAGCGATCGGTTCCGCGCTCACGACGCCACGGTGGCCCAGTTCCAGCAGGCGGTGGCGGCGGGGAAGGCGGGGCTCCTCACGTTCCACGAACTGGCGGACCTGGTGCCCGATGCGGGCGGGGAGCGATTCACGCACCTCATCCTCAAGGACATCAAAGCCAAGACCACGCATCAGGTGGCCGCCGACGCCGTGTTGCCGATGCTCGGCTTCGTGAGCGACATGGGTGCGATCAATACCTGGGGGTTGAAGATCGAGAAGGACGAGATCTCCGTGAACAGTCGGATGGAGACGGGGCGGCCCGGTCTGTACGCGGCCGGCGACGTGGTGACCTATCCCGGCAAGCTCAAGCTCATCGCCACCGGCTTTGGCGAAGCGACGACCGCGGTGAATCAGGCGGTGCACTGGGTGTACCCGGACAAGAAGGTCAATCCGGGACACAGTTCGAACATGGCGGTGTTCGGGCAGAAGGACGACTAAGGACAGCGGACCGCGCACGGCACGCGGAGAAAACGCAGCGTGCGGTGCGCGGCCGATCTCCGGTCAGGCCTGAAATCCGCCGGGGTGGCGCTGCGTCAGCTTGGCCACGTTTGCCTGGGCCACGTCGTCCAATGTGAGCCCGGCGCTCTGCGCGGCGATGGTCAGGCACCACAGCGCATCGCCCAACTCCTCGCGCAACCGCGCCGCGTCCAGCCCGCGCCCCTGCATCAGATGCTTGCGCACCAAGCCGAGCACCTCGCCCGATTCCTCGGCCAGGCCGGCCGCGGCGTCGAGGAGGCGGTCGCGGTCGCTCAGGGCCGGGTTGATGGTGCGGCCGGCGGAGCGTTCGTATTCGGAGAGAGTCATTGGAGTGGGAGGGTAGGACGGTAGGACCGTAGGGGGGTAGTGGGTAAACGGCGTTCGGCAGGCATCCGTCCTTCCCTCCTGCCGTCCTACCGTCCTACCGGTAGTCATCAGTAGGCGATTCGCGGATCTGCCTTCGCGTAGGCGAGGTCGGTCACGAGGTTCACGAGCACGAACACGGCGCTCAGAAACAGCACCGAGCCCTGGATGGCCGGAAGATCGCGGCGCGCGATGGCGTTCACCACGTAGCGCCCGAGGCCGGGCCAGGAGAACACGGTCTCGGTGAGGATGCTTCCCGTGAGGTACGAGCCGAAGTCGAGGCCGACCACGGTGATCACGGGAATGAGGGCGTTGCGCAGCGCGTGCCGCAGCACCACGACCCATTCGCGCGCGCCCTTGGCGCGGGCGGTGCGCGTGAAGTCGGCGCCCAGCGCGTCGAGCATCGACGATCGCGTGACGCGGGCCTGGAAGGCGATGGACCGCATGCCGAGCGCCAGCGCCGGCAGGATCAGGTACTCGAGGCCTCCATACCCCGACGGCGGGAGCCATCGGAGTCCCACCGCGAACACGAGGATGAGCAGCAACCCCACCCAGTATACGGGAAACGATATGCCCAGGTACGCCACGCCCAGCGCCAGGCGGTCCATCCAGCCGCCCGGGTGGCGCGCGCTCAGCACGCCGAGCGAGATGCCGCACACGGTGGCGAGGAGCATGGCCGCCAACGCCAGCTCCAGCGTCTTGGGAAACCGCTCGGCGATGTCGGCGGTGATCGGGCGGTCGGTGACGAACGACCGGCCGAGCTGGCCGTGCGCCACCTGGTCCACGTAGCGGACGAAGCGGAGCGGCAGCGGGTCGTCCAGGTGGAGCTCGGCGCGCAGTCTGGCCACGGTGGCCGGATCGGCGCGCTCGCCGACCATCGCCGTCACCGGGTCGCCGGGCGCCACGTTGAGGAGCAGGAACGCCACCACGAGCACGCCGAACAGCGTGGGGACGGCGAGCGCGAGGCGACGGGCGACGTAGCGCAGCATGTCGCGCTCAGCGACCCGGGGGCCGGAACCGCGCGTGGGTCCACCGTTGGCCGTTGAAGATCACCGGCGGCGTGAACCCCTCGATCCAGGGCTGCACGGCGTAGAGCTGCGTGTAGAAGTAGAGGTACAGCATGGGGGCGTCGGCGAAGGCCAGCGAGTCGGCCTGCCGGTAGAGGAGGTCGCGCTTGGCCTCGTCCGGTTCGCGGCGCGCCTGGTCCAGCAGGCGGTCGAACGCCGGGTTGTGGTAGAACGAGACGTTGCCGCCCGGGCCCATGTTCGCGCTGTCGAGGAGCGGGTACAGGAAGTCCTCCGCGTCGGGGTAGTCGGCGTACCAGTCCTTGAGAAACAGGTCGGTCTCCCCGCGGCGCGCGGCGGCGCGCGCGGTGGCCGCGTCGCGCTGCTCGATCGTGGCCCGGATGCCGGCGGCGGCGAGATAGCCCTGGAGGGCCTCGGCCACTCGCACCATGATCGGCGTGGTGCCGGTCCAGAGCTCGACGTCGATGCCCTTGGGGTATCCGGCGGCGGCCAGGAGCTGCCTGGCCCGGGCCACGTCGTAGGCGTAGGGGGCGCGGGTGGTGTCGGCGCCGCCCAGCGAGGGCGGGATGACGCCGGCGGCCACGCGGCCGCGGCCGTGGATGAGTTGCTGCACGATGGTCCGGGTGTCCACGGCGTCGTTGATGGCCTGGCGGACCCGCGGATCCCGGAGCGGTCCGCGGGTGGTGTTGATCGCCACGTAGACGAGTTGCAGCGCCGGGACGTCGGTGAGCAAGCGCTTCCTGGCCGGATCGTGCTCCCAGGTCTCGGTCTCGTCGGGCGGGATCTCGACGACGTCCACGTTGCCGCTCTCGAATTCCGCCACCGCGGTACTCGGCTCGGCGATGATGCGGGCGCGGAGCGAGTCGGCCTCGGGGGCGCCGCCCCAGTAGTGTTCGTTGCGCGCGAACAGCAGGTAGTCGTCGTGCTTCCAGGTGACGAGCTTCCAGGGACCGGTGCCCACGGGATGGTCGCTCACGTCGGCGGGCGCCGAGGCGGGAAGGACCGAGGCCGCGGGCATGGCCAGGAGCTTGGGAAAGGTGGCGAGCGGCTGGGCGAGGGTGATGACGACCGTGCTGTCGTCGGGCGCGGCGAGCCCGCTCACCGAGGGGGCCTTGCCGTCGGCGAAGTCGGCGGCGCCGCGGATGGGGAGGAGGGGTACGGCGCCGCTGCCGCGCGTGGCCGGATCGAGGGCGCGGGTGAACGAGTGGACGACGTCGCGCGCGGAGAGCGGCGTGCCGTCCTGGAAGAACACGCCGGCGCGCAGGTGGAAGGTGTAGGTGAGGCCGTCGGGGGCCAGGTCCCAGCGGGTGGCGAGGGCGGGCTCCAGGCGGGCGTCGGCGGTGAAGCGGGTGAGGCCCTCGAAGACGTAGCTCACGGCGCGGCCGGTGGGCACGTCGGTGGATCGCGCCGGGTCGAGGGACCGGGGGTCGTAGGTGTCGCGCGAGTCGATCAGGGTGCGGCGCGACGGGGTGCCCGGCTCTCCCCCGCGGCAGGCGAGGGGGAGGGGGAGGACGACGAGAAGCGACAGGCGGAGCAGTCGCGCGATTTGAGACGGCACGGCGGTTGACACCTTGGATAGCGGGCGAGAACTTACGCTACCCGCAATGACGCGTCAATCACAAGCGCCCGCCGGATTTACGCGCCGCGCGGGCGCGTCGTGTTTCGGCAGTGCGCATGCCACGACCCACTGGTCCCAGGACTCGCGCGGGAGGCGAGGGCTGGGGGTCTCGTTCCGGGATCGCATGACCGACAAGCGACTTTCCTCGAGCGCCGGCGGGTGATGCGCCGGTTCTCCCGTTATGCGATCGGGGCGATGAGCCTCGTGCTCGCGGCCGTGGCGTTGCCGGCGCGCGCGCACGCGCAGGACGGGTCCTGCGCGGCCGGGGACCGCGAGGTGCGCGCGCTCGAGTTCCGCGGCAACCACGCGTTCAGCAGCTCGGATCTCGCGGAGCGCATCGCGACCACCGCGTCGGGGTGGATGCGCGTTCACGTGGGGTTCTTCGGCGCCAAGCACTGTCTGGACCCGAGCGAGTTCCCGCTCGACGTGCTGCGGCTCAAGAAGTTCTACCACGACAAGGGCTACTACAGCACGCAGGTCGATACCCTCGTGCAGCCCATGGGACCGCGCGCCGTGCGCGTGGTGTTCGCGATCAACGAGGGCAAGCCGATCGTGATCGACTCGCTGGCGATCACCGGGCTGGAGTCGGTGCGCAATCGGGCGAAGGTCCTGGCCGGCCTGGGGCTGCACGTGGGGATGCCGTTCGACGTCAACCTGCTGGCCGCCGAACTGGACACGATCAAGGCGCGGCTGCGGAACTCCGGCTATCCCAGAGTGGATCTGCTGCGCAACTACACGGTGCGCACCGACTCGCTGCGGGCCAGCGTGACGATCACCGCCCTTCCCGGACCGCTGGCCCGCATCGGGCAGATCCGCGTCATCGTCGCTCCGCTGGACAGCGCGCACCGGCAGCAGATCGGAGACGACGTGGTGCGGGGCCTGCTCGGCATCCGCCTCGGCGACCTGTACAGCGACGACAAGTTGATCGCGGCGCAGCGCAGCCTGTACCAGCTGGGCGCCTATCGGCACGTCGAGGTGGCGCTCGATTCGGTGCAGCCGAAGAACGATTCGCTGGTCACGCTCCTCGTGAACCTGCGCGAGGATTACATGCAGCAGCTGGACACGAAGTACGGGTGGGCGACGCTGGACTGCTTCCACACGAGCGCGCAGTACACGAACAAGAACTTTCTCCACCAGGCGCGGCATCTGGAGGTGTCGGGGCAGCTCTCCAAGATCGGCTACGGGTATCCGCTCGCGTCGGCGGGCACGCGCAATCTCTGCTACCAGAACATCCTGCGCCGCGATCCGTTCAGCGACACGACCAACTACAGCATCTCGGCCACGCTCCAGCAGCCCGGACTATTCGGCTCCGAGTGGGTGCCGTCGTACACGATCTACCGTGAGCGCCGGAGCGAGTACCTCGCGTACCTGCGCTCCACGCTGATTGGCGGCGAGGCGTCGGTGGGCCGCGATCTGTCGGTGGGCGGCCGGTTGCGGCTGGCGTACAGCCTCGAGTACGGGCGCACCCAGGCCCAGCCCGCGCTGTTGTGCGCGGTGTTCAATCGCTGCGACCAGCAGTCGCGCGACCAGATCTCGCGCATCGCGCAGCCGCTGGCCGTGGCCAGCGTCCAGTATTCCGTGGCCAACACCGACGATCCGTTCAACCCGAGCCAGGGGTATGTCTTCCGCACCGAGCTGCGCAGCTCGCAGCGCGCGCTCGGGTCGTCGGCCGATCTGACGTTCAACAAGGGCACGTTCGACGTGGCGTGGTACCACCCGGTGGGACGGTCCGGCGTGTTCGCGTCGCGGCTGCGCGGCGGCATCGTGCTCGGGTCGAACTTCTCGCTGTCCAACTCCACGCGCTACATCCCGCCCGAGGAGCGCCTGTACGCGGGCGGCGCGGGGAGCGTGCGCGGCTTCCAGCAGAACGAATTGGGGTCGCTGCTGTACATCGCGCAGGGGTACGATTCGGTGACCGTGAACGACAGCACGCGCTACTTCCGGTCACCCGACGGCGTGCGTCCGTATCGGGTGGTGCCGGTGGGCGGTAACGCGCTGGTCGTGGCCAACTTCGAGTATCGCATCGCCGACCTCTTCTTTCCGCGCCTGCTGCAGTACACGCTGTTCACCGACGCCGGCGACGTGTGGACGCGGGGCACGCCGGGCACGGGGCTGTCGGTGTCGCATCTCAAATGGACGCCCGGCATCGGCATCCGGCTGTTCACGCCGGTGGGACCGGTGCAGGTCAACGTGGGGTACAATCCGTATCCCCAGCCGCGCGGCCCGATCTACTACGACGCGAGCGTGAATCGCGAAACCGGGGTGGCCCCGCTCTACTGCGTCAGTCCCGGCAATACGATTCCCGTGAGCGTGCAGACCGGCAGCGCGGGCACCACGTACACGCAGGCCGAACAGGCGTGCCCGGCCACCTTTGCCCCGTCGCAATCGTCGGGCTTCTTCCACCGGCTCACGCTCACGTTCTCCGTGGGTCCGGAGTTCTAGCCGATGTCGCGCCGGCGCATCGTTCTCTTCGTGAGCCTCGGCCTGGTGGTGTCGCTCATCCTCCTAGCCGTGGGCGGCGTGATGGTGCTCACGCAGACCGGCTGGGGGCAGGATCAGGTGCGCCATCTGGTGCAGGACCGCGTCACGGCCGCCGTGCACGGGCGCGTCTATCTGGGCCGGATCAGCGGCAGCTATCTCACCGGCATGACCATCGACTCGGTCGAGATCCGCGACGCCGAGGACTCGCTGTTCGTGGCCACCGGGCCGGTCACGGTGGCGTACGATCCTCGTGACCTGGTCGACAAGCGGCTGCTCTTCTCGTCCGTCGACATCCAGCATCCCACGGTGTACCTGCGGCAGCACGAGAACTGGGACTGGAACTTCCGGCGCATCTTCCGCAGCGGCATCCAGGGGCCGCCGTCGCGGGGCCCCCAGTGGGGCGACTACCTCGTCTTCGACTCGGTGCGGGTGCACAACGCGACGTTCGAACTCACGCTGCCCTGGCACCCCGACGATTCGCTCCACGGCGTGCGGCGCGACAGCGCGATCGCGGCCGCGCTGTCGCACGCGGAGCCCGAGGTGCGCCGCACGCGCGAGGGGTTCACCCGCACGTGGCGGTGGAGCCGCATCCACGCCGTGCTCCCGTACGTGCGCTGGGCGGATCCCGACAGCGCCGGGAGGACCTTCGCCTTCGACACGCTCGACCTGGACGAGCGCGAGCCGCCGTTCCTGTTCCGCAACGTGCGCGGCACGGTGCGCAATCTGGGCGACTCGCTGTGGGCCACGGTGCGCCACTTCGACCTGCCGGCGTCCACGGGATCGGCCAGCGGCAAGATCTGGTGGGGCAACGATCTCCCCACGCGCTACGCGCTGCACATCATCGGCGACTCGGTCTCGCTGGCCGATGTCGACTGGGTGTATCCCACGCTCCCCACGACGGGCGGCGGATCGATGGATCTCGACATCCACAACGAGCGCGATCTGCACGTGCTGGACTACGCGCTCTCGAAGATGGATGTGCGGAGCACCGGGTCGCATCTGCGCGGCGCGATGACGTTCGGCGTCGGCGGCCCCGTGCTGCAGGTCAAGGACGTGAACCTCGACGCCGATCCCGTGGATTTCGACCTGTTGCGCACGCTCAACGGCAAGGCCTTCCCGGTGGACTGGCAGGGCCAGTTGCGGGGCACGGTGGTGGCCCGCGGCGGCCCGCTCACGCACTTCGTGGTCGATACGGCGCAGCTCACGTTCCATGATGCGCACGTACCCGGGGCGGTGTCGGCGCTGAGCGGCCGCGGCGGGCTCGACATTCTGAACCCCGGGTTCACCGTCTTCCAGCATTTCGACGTCGCCGCGCAGATGGTCGACCTGCGCACCATCGAGTATCTCTACCCCGCCTTCCCGCGGCTCCATGGCTGGCTGTCGGGCGCGGCCACGCTCGACTCGTCGTGGATGGACGTCCGGTTCTCGAATGCCGACGTGCAGCAGCACGACGGCGACGCGCCGCCGTCGCGGCTCGTGGGCAATGGACGGATCACCTACGGCGATCAGTTCATGAGGTATGACGTGGCCCTGTTCGCCGACTCGCTGTCGCTCACCGGGCTCCATCGCTCGTACGCCGGGCTGCCGGTCAAGGGCATGGTGGCGGGCACGATCCGCGCCCAGGGCACGACCGACAGTCTGCTCCTCGACGTGTCGCTCCGCGGGCCGCTCGGCGCCGCGTCGTTCAACGGCCACGTAGACATCTTCCCGCCCATGCTCGGCGCGCAGGGCAGCGGGCGCGTGGTGGCCCTCGATCCGGCGCAGCTCCTCGACCGCGACGGCGTGCCGGCGGGTTCGCTGACCGGAAACTACGAAGTGAATCTGCGCGGCGATTCGATCGCCACCCTCAACGGCTCGGTCCTCGTGTCGCTGGAGCACTCCGATCTCGATCACGTGCAGCTGTTCGGCTCGCGCGCCCGGTTCCGGTTCGGCGATGCCAAGATGCACGTCGACTCGCTGCGCCTCGAGACGTCGGCGGCCACGATCACGGCCTCGGGCGCGCTCGGGCTGCGGCGCGGCGCCGTGGACTCGCTCGCCTACGAGGCGTCGGTGGATTCGCTGGGCGGGTTGCGTCCGTTCCTGGCCACGGCGGCGGCGAAAGCCAGCGGCAAGCCCGACTCGCTGGCCGGCGCGCTGTCGCTCACCGGCATGGTCACCGGGAACCTGGACTCGTTGAACGTGCGCGGCGAAGTGTTCGGGAGCACGCTCTACATCAACAAGGATCGCGGCGCGTCGATGCACGGGCGGTTCGCCGTGGATGACATCCTGAACGCGCCGCGCGGCACCGTGGGCCTGGAACTGGACACGCTCGTGCTGGCCGGCGTGAAGGTGGACACGATCGGGGCCGAGTTGCAGCTGGCCACACGCACGAGCGGCAGCTTCCGCCTCGGCGTACTCAGCGACAACGGTCCCACGTTCGCCGCGGCGGGACGCGTGAGCCGCACCGACGGGCTCATCGGCGCCACGGTGGAGTCGGTGGACGTCAACCTCGGCCACGACACGTGGACCCTCGCGGCGCCGGCGCGGATCAGCGTCGATTCGTCGCTGATCGCGATCGACACGCTGCGGATCACCAACGGGCGCGGCGGGTCGGTGGCGGTCGCCGGCCGCGTGCCGGCCGTGGATTCCGTGGCGCTCATGTTCAGCGCCGACAGCGTGCCGGTGCGCGACGCGGCCACGCTGCTGCAGATTGCCGACACGATGGCGGGCTGGGGCGCGCTCCATGCCGGGGTGCGCGGCACGCGGGCGCGCCCGCTGGCGTCGCTGGACGCGACGCTGCACGGCCTCCGCTACGGCGGCATGCGATTGGAGCGCGTCGACGCCACCGCGGCCTACGCGGACCGGCGCACCCAGGCGGCGCTCACGATCTTCCGGGGCGGGGCCCCCTCGCTGCAGGCCACGGCGTCGCTGCCCATGGAGCTGACGCTGTCCGACGCCCCGCGGCTGCTCGACGATTCCCTGAGCGGGAAGATCCGTGCCGACAGCGCCGACTTCGCCATCGTCGAGGCCTTCGTGCCCGCGGTGACCGACGCCAAGGGGCGCGTGCATCTGGATCTCGACGTGGCCGGGACGTGGCACCACCCCACCGTGGGCGGCGTGGTGCAGATGAACGGCGGCCAGCTCTCGGTGGCCGACATCGGGCTCACGCTGCACGACATCAGCGCCGATCTCGCCATGTTCAGCGCCCGCGACAGCCTGGCCATCCGCCGGCTGCGGGCCTGGAACGCCACCTCGCCCAACGACAGCGTGGCCGTCCTCGGGTTCGTGGATTTCGCCGATCGCAGCAATCCGCTGTTCAACCTGCGGCTGGCCGCGCACAACTTCCGGGTCATGGACAAGCGCGCGCTGGCGCGGCTGGACGTGTCCACGGTGGGCCAGGGCATCACGCTGAGCGGACGCCAGGACGCATCCACCCTCACCGGCTCCGTCAACGTCGTGCGGGGCACGATCTACATCCCCGAGCGCGCCGTGGCCAAGAAGCAACTGGTGGCCCTGAGCTACGCCGATCTCGAAGGCATCATCGACACCGCCGAGTTGAGCCGCCAGATCAAGCTGCCCAGCCCGCCGTCGGCGTTGCTCAAGGACATGACGATCAGCAACGTCCGCGTGACGCTCGGCGACGAGGTGTGGCTACGGTCGCAGGAAGCCAACGTGAAGCTCGCGGGATCGCTCAACGTCACGCGGTCGGGCCAGCGCGCCACCGACGGCGGGTCGCCGTTCAGCCGCGACCCCGCCCTGGACACCCTGACGTACCGCCTGGCGCTCGACGGGACGCTCATCGCCGAACGCGGCACGTACACGCTGTCGTTCGGGCCGCTGCAGCGCGAATTCCAGGTGGAGAGCGGCACGATCACGTTCTATGGCACGCCGGACCTCAATCCGCGCATCAATATCAGCGCCATCTACAACGTGCGGCAGTACAACCGGCAGGACGTCAAGGTGCGCGCCAAGCTCTCCGGGTACCTCTATCCGGGGCCGTCGCTCGACCTGGAGAGCGGGGAGAGCTACGCGATCCCGCAATCCGACCTCGTGAGCTACCTCTGTTGCGGCGTGCCGAGCTTCGAGCTCGGAGCCAACCAGAGCTACCTGCGCACGGCGGCGCAGGTGCTGCTGCCCACCGCCAGCAGCGTGCTCGCCCAGACGCTGCGCGGGCAGCTCGGTTCCACGTTCGACATCCTGCAGTTCCAGGCCGGCGCCACCGACGAGACCGCCACCAACGCGCCCACGACGAACGCGGCGCGCGACTTCTTCGCCGGCGCCCGGTTGGGCGGCGAGAAGCAGCTCACCAACAATCTCTTCTTCAGCATCAGCGCCGGCCTGTGCCAACTCAACCCCAACCAGACCGGCAGCGACCCGGGGATGAACGGATTCTTCCAGCAACTCGGGGGCAAGCTGCAATATCGATTCTCCAATACGCTGGCGGCGGACGTGGGCGTGGATCCGCCCTCCAGCGCGCTGCTGTGCGGCCGCGGCCTGCGCGGATTCGTGCCCACCCCGCAGCAGTGGGGCGTCTCGCTGTCCAAATCCTGGCGCTGGTGATCCGCCGCGCCCTGCTGATCGCGAA
>Ga0307375_10003662_pt1 | contig 15012 bp, 18 predicted proteins | sample TR1MG_FD_202531 | JGI IMG/M metagenome (GOLD analysis project Ga0307375, IMG submission 202531) | Soil microbial communities from Risofladan, Vaasa, Finland - TR-1 | ecosystem: Environmental > Terrestrial > Soil > Coastal area > Acid sulfate soil | place: Finland: Risofladan, Vaasa | collected...
CGCGGCCGTGCCAATGGCTGGGATCCGGAACTGGGCGACGACGACTGAGCCATATTCCGGCAGCTGCGCGAACACCTGATCAGGCGTGCTGTACCGCCAGCTTGATCACCTGCCCCGGCCCTGAAGGGTGCTGTTTTTTTGCCAGCATCTGCAATGCCTTGAAAAACTCAACCTGCAGCCGAGGCATTTGCGACTGGCTGCCATTGAAATAATAGACGGCGTCATAGGCAACGGGCTCATCCAATGCCGTTCTATCATGCGCATGGAAATTCTGCCAGGCAATATCAATCAGATTTTTTCGCGCCGCATCGATAAACACGATTTCGATGGGATCGAGGATCGCGAGGTACTGCATGCTGCGAATGGGCAGAAACAGGCACTGATCCCGATTCCGGCTCAACAGCGTCTTTGCCAAATTATAGGTTGGCGCAGCCAATAGCCGCGGCTCGCGCAACAGTTCGGAATCCCGGTAGCACGTGATTTCCATGATGGACACCTCGCTTGAACACCTTTATTCGATTCTAGATCGAAGCAAGCAAAAATGCGGCCAAAATCATGATTCGTGACTGTACGCCTAGCCTGAACGCGCATCCACCGCGCCCGTCCGCCCTGCAAATATACCGCCTATAGACGCTACTCGCCGGGGCAAGCTCTCTACGCAGCCAACCTGACTTGCGTGCCTGCACTGCATTCGAGCGGCCGACGCGATCCGTCGCCGCACCAAAGTTGTGCGCCACAATCCCCACCCGGAATCCATGCGCAGACGATGCACTTTTCCCGCATCCTGCTAAAGTGGTCGTCATTTTTCGCACCCTCGGTAATTCCCGAACTGACTGCAGAGAAGCCTCATGCTGACCTATCCCGACATCAACCCCGTCGCCCTCGCCCTCGGCCCCCTCAAAGTCCATTGGTACGGGCTGATGTATCTTGTGGGCTTCGTGGGCGCCTGGGCGCTGGGCCGGTATCGCGCTTCAAAACCCGACTGGCCGCTGACCCCCGAACAGGTCGATGATCTGATTTTTTATGGTGCGATGGGCGTCGTTCTGGGCGGGCGTATCGGCTACATGATCTTCTACCAGACACCGGAACTGATCAGTCACCCCTTGAGCCTGTTCCAGGTCTGGGATGGCGGCATGAGTTTCCATGGTGGTCTGATTGGCGTCATGATTGCCATGGCAATGTTTGCGCGAAAGTACCACTATGCCTTTTTCACCCTGATGGATTTTGTCGCCCCCCTCGTCCCCATTGGCCTGTTCGCCGGACGTATCGGCAACTTCATCAATGGCGAACTCTGGGGCAAGGTGACCACCCTGCCCTGGGGCATGGTATTCCCGACCGGCGGCCCACTGCCGCGGCACCCCTCCATGCTGTATGAGGCCTTCTCGGAAGGGATTTTGCTGTTTCTGATCCTGTTTTTCTTTTCCCTGAAACCGCGCCCCCGAATGGCCGTTTCCGCGCTGTTCCTGATTTGTTACGGCAGCTTCCGCTTCCTGGTCGAATTTGTCCGCGAGCCTGATCCGCAACTGGGTTATCTGTGGGATGGCTGGCTGACCATGGGGCAAGTGCTTTCCGCCCCCATGATCGTGATCGGTATTGGTTTGATGATCTACGCGTATCGTCAGCACATCATGGATCGTCCCATAAATTCAGCCCCATCCGAGGAGGGTTCCCCATCATGAAAACCTACCTGGATCTGATGACTCACGTCATGGCGCATGGCGTGGATCGCGGCGATCGAACCGGTACGGGCACGCGGTCGGTATTCGGCCACCAGATGCGTTTCGATCTGAGCGAAGGTTTCCCGCTCCTGACCACCAAGAAATTGCATCTGCGCTCGATCATTCACGAGCTGCTGTGGTTCATACGCGGCGACACCAACATCGCCTACCTGAAGGAACACAACGTACGCATCTGGGATGAATGGGCCGATGCCGAAGGCAATCTCGGGCCGGTCTATGGCAAACAATGGCGTTCCTGGGCAACGCCGGATGGACGCACAATTGATCAGCTGGCCGAGGTGATCGAGGCTATTCAGAACAATCCAGAATCGCGGCGACTGATCGTCACCGCCTGGAACCCCGCCGACGTGCCGACCATGGCCCTGCCCCCCTGCCATTTGCTATTCCAGTTCTATGTCGCCGAAGGCAAGCTCTCCTGCCAGCTCTACCAGCGCAGCGCCGATATTTTTCTGGGCGTGCCCTTCAATATCGCAAGCTATGCCCTGCTGACGATGATGATCGCGCAGGTGACGGGCCTCAAGCCGGGCACCTTCGTGCATACGCTGGGCGATGCCCATCTGTACCACAATCATTTAGACCAGGCGCGAACCCAACTCGCCCGCCAGCCGCGTGCGCTGCCCACCATGCGCCTGAACCCCGCCCGACAACGGATCGAGGACTTCGTGTTCGAGGATTTCACGCTCGAAGGTTATGATCCCCAACCGCATATCGCGGCTCAGGTTGCCGTATAATCAAACACTAATTAGACAAAATCAGGTACTCCCCATGTTAGGAATTCGAAATAGTCATCGGTTTATCGAAAAGCTGGGCAATGACCTCAACATGCTGGCGCACATCATCCTGCTGTTCATTCTCTGGATCGGTGTGGTGTGGTCGACAGGTGCCGCCGTGCTGGACGTCATCCACCGGGGCACGCCCTCATTGGACGACCTGCTGCTGTTCTTCATCTATCTCGAAATCCTGGCCATGATCGGCATCTACTTCCAGACCAAGCGGCTGCCGGTCCGATTCCTGATCTATATCGCCATCACCGCCCTGACGCGGGTCCTCGTGGTCGATGTGAAGATCATGAGCAACCTCACCCTGCTGACCTACACCGGGGCGATAGCGCTCCTCGCCATTGCCGTGCTGGTCGTAAAGTTTGGGTCCACGCGTTATCCCAGCGAAAACGGTTGATCGGCATGAAGATCGGATTGGTCGCCGCGCTCTCCCGCAATCAGGTCATCGGGCGAAACAACGAACTACCCTGGTACCTGCCTGCTGATTTAAAGCGCTTCAAACGAATCACGATGGGCAAACCGATCATCATGGGTCGTAAAACCTATGAATCCATTGGCCGGCCGCTTCCTGGTCGCAAAAATATCGTCATTAGTCGAAACCCGGAATACCAGGCCGCAGAAGGTGTCACGGTGGTCAATGGCCTTGAAGCCGCCATCGAAGCAGCGGGGGATGCGCCTGAAGTCATGGTGATCGGCGGCGCGAATATCTATTACCAGTTCCTGCCCCGTGCCGACCGGCTTTTTTTCACCCTCGTGCACACACGTATCGAAGATGGCGATGCCTTCTTTCCCGCCTACAATCGCCGCGACTGGCGGCTTGTGGTTGAAGAGCATCATCCAGCCGATCCGGAAAACCCTTTCCCATACAGCTTCATGACTTGGCAACGGATTACGACAAAAACGCCCTGAGTGCCACCCCGCCCAACCAGTCAACCACTAAAATCACCCGCCCGCCGACACGACGGGGCAATAACCTAGCGCTATCCTCCGGTGTGTCATATCATCGTCATATCCATGGCTTTTACCGTGTCGCCAATAACACGGTCTTCGGAGGCTCTATGCTGGATATGCGCGATGATTTTCACTACCAACCAGAACTGGTTGGCCGACTCAACCGGTTGCATGCTGTCATCAGCCAGCACCGGTTCACCTATGCGTCGTTCACCGCGCTGGCCGGGGGCCTGTTTCTGATGCAGTGGCCCCTGCTGGCAGACCATGCGGCGGGCTACCCACTCATGGGCATCCCTGTACTCATTGCTGCGGTGTGGCTCACGATCACGCCCGCCGAAACGATCGCCAAATGGCTCTCCTGGTCGGTCAGCCTGAGTGCGGGCTTTCTGTCATTTCGGGATTTGAGCTGGATGCAGGCGATGACCAAGCGGCACCCTATCCTGCTGCCCCGCGCCGAGGCCTACCTGCAATCGACCACACCCGTACCGGTAGACGCCTTGCGTCAGTTCTGGCCCTTACTGGTCCGGGAAGAAGAAAAAGGGCAGCCAGGCAAGAAGTAAGCTAGGCAACTAAGTCGGCCTCTTGGCGGCGGGGCTGAAGCCGCCGAATTCAATGTGGCGGTGAAGCATGCTCATCACCGCCTGACTGGACATCACAACGCCGACAGTGCGTCCGTCGTGATTTTGCTGAACCTCAGCCCATCAACACCTGATTCATCAGGGTTTTTGCCTGCGCCAGAATCTCGCCGAGATGTGCTGTTGAAATAAAGCTTTCCGCGTAGATCTTGTAGATATCTTCGGTGCCAGAGGGGCGCGCGGCAAACCAGCCATTGGCCGTTTCAACCTTGAGCCCACCCAACGGCGCGCCATTACCCGGTGCATGCGTCATCACCCGCGTCACAGCCTCACCGGCAAGCTTCTCGATCGCAATGGAATCTGCCGTCAACCCCTTGAAGCGCGCCTTTTCCTCTGCGCTGATCGGGGCATCCACCCGGGTGTAATACGGTTGGCCATATTTATCCACCAGGTCGTTGAAATAAACCCAGGGGTCCTTACCGGTTACCGCCAGAATTTCGGCCGCCAGCAGCCCCATAATCAGGCCGTCTTTATCCGTCGTCCAGACTTCGCCATCCCGACACAGGAAGGTCGCACCTGCCGACTCCTCTCCCCCGAATCCGAGCTGTCCCGCTGTCAAACCCGGCTGGAACCATTTGATGCCCACCGGCGTTTCATACACCGTTCGCCCAAGCCCTGCCGCCACCCGATCGATCATCGAGCTGGATACAACGGTTTTGCCGATCGCCAGATCCGCACCCCAATGCGGCCGATTGCGGAACAGGTAATCAATGGCAACGGCGAGGAAATGATTCGGGTTCAGCAAGCCGCCGTCCGGAGTCACGATGCCATGTCGGTCTGCATCCGTATCGTTACCGAATGCCACATCAAACCGGTCCTTGATTTTCAGCAGGGCGGCCATGGCATAGGGTGACGAGCAATCCATCCGAATCTTGCCGTCATGATCCAGCGGCATGAAGCGAAAATCCGCTTCGATCAATTCGTTGACCACGGACAGATCCAATTGATAGCGCTGCGCAATCGGCGCCCAGTACGGCAAACCCGCGCCACCCATGGGATCAACCCCGATCGATATGCCTGAATGACGAATCGCGGCACAGTCGATGACCAATTCCAATTGCGCCACATATGGTGCGATGAAATCGTCCGCGACCATGTGCGCCTGCTGCATGGCCAGGTCGAAATGCATGCGCGCCACCGAGGTCCAGTCCGCAAGCAACTCGTTGGCACGGCGCTGAATCCAGCCCGTGGCGTCGGTGTCGGCCGGGCCACCGTGCGTCGGGTTGTATTTGAAGCCGCCATCCGTCGGCGGATTGTGCGACGGCGTGATCACCACGCCATCACACTGGGCATCCGTTGCCGCCGCACGGTTTCGATCGATGATCATCCGGGAAATCACAGGGGTCGGCGTCGGTGAAAAACCGGTTTGATAGTGCACCGTGACGCCAGCGGCCGCCAATACCTCAACCGCCGTCACAAAGGCCGGCCAGGATAAGGCATGCGTATCAAATCCGAGATACAGCGCCCCGCCAATCCCCTCCGAACGACGATATTCGATCAGAGCCGCCGTAACCGCGACGATATGCGCCTCATTGAAGGACGCATTCATGCTGGTTCCACGATGTCCAGAGGTACCAAAACTCACTTGCTGAGTGGGATTGGCCGCATCGGGTATCCGGCTGTAATACGCACTGACAAGAACGGGAACATTGATCAACGCAGTGTGGGCGGGCAGTGTTCCGGCCAGGGCAGAAGTGGGCATAAGATGCTTCCTTAGGATGGATCGATAAAAGAGATTGGCTATATGGGTTTTATGAGTGCCATCCGGCCGATTCTGCCTGATGTCTTGATTTGGCTCAAAACCGATGCAGAACCGATGATATCCCAGACCGGCTCAATTCAGTTTTGTGCGGCCTTCTTGGCCAGATCGCTGTAACGCTGATGCAGATCCAGCACACGCGACACATAATGCTGGGTTTCGTTATAGGGTGGAACGCCATCGTATTTCTGTACCGCGCCTTCCCCCGCGTTATAGGCGGCTACGGCCAGCTTCTGATTGCCTTTGAACAAGTCGAGCAAAAACGCCAAATACGCCACGCCGCCTGCGATGTTCTCGGAGGGATTGAATCGATCGGCAACCCCGAAACGGGCTGCGGTCTGCGGCATCAGCTGCATCAGGCCACCGGCACCGGCCGCCGACACCGCATTGGGATTAAAGGCACTCTCGGCATGCATCACCGCCCGCACCAGCGTCGGGTCAACGCCATACTGATTGGCATAATGGTTGATTTCATCGTCGTAGGTATGAATATCCAGACGCGGCAGAATCTGGAAACCGTCATGCCAGGCCTTGGGGGCCGTCAGCGCACTTTTCTGAAACAGGGTGTAGCCCGAATTTTTCTTCGGCGTCACATTGGTCAGATGCGCCACGCCACCCGCATCGCGATAGACGAACACATCCGCCCAGGCAGCCGGCGCAAGCACGCCTGGCAGCACAGTCAACCAACCGACAAGCCGGCATTGGCGTAAAAACCACTCCATCCGGGTTCGGCTATCCCTCATGCCCTGTATCCTCTTTGCTCATTGGTTCACAATAGCAGCCGACTCGCTCGACCTCCACATCACGGACATTCATTGCTTACACCGGGATTTTATTGCATAACAGCGTGCTTATGAATACAAACGACCTCACCACACCCCAGATGCGACCGCCCACCTTCGATCGGCTGATGGAGCTATACGAGCACAATTACATCCTGATTAGACGGCTATTCGGCGATCTACGGCGCCTGCGAGCGGGTGACGAATGCCCTTGGATCGCCAGCGTCACACCCAAAATCATCACCAACGGTCGGTTCACCCTCGACCTTCATTTCACCGATCATCGCATTCTGGGACGCAAACAGCGTCCGCTCCGACTTGATGTCCGTATTTATCACGATGCGCGCGCCGCCGAACTGATCGAAACCGGTAATCGGAGCCAGTGCCTGCAAAGTCAGAAGAACCGCTGCACAGAAAACCAATTCAAGCGGAATTCTCTCCTACAAAGATGGCTACTCGACCAGCTGCAAACCTATTCGGAAAAACGCAATTAGCACTATACCCAAGTGTTTTAGTCGGCTATGCTCTTCAGGTAGAAAAACAATAACCTGATATCCATCGGGGTCATTCACAAGACTCCTGGGAGATAAAACCGATGCGCCTCACCACCAAGTGCCGACACGCCGTCACCGCCCTGATTCACCTGGCTAACCGCTCCAATGCGGACACGACGATTTCCCTGGCTGAAATTTCCGCCATTCAGGGAGTGTCCCTATCCTATCTCGAGCAACTGTTTGCCAAAATGCGTCAAGCGGAACTCGTGGTCGGCACGCGTGGACCAGGTGGTGGCTACCGCCTCGGACAGGAGGCCAGCAAGATCTCGATTGCCGATGTCATCGACGCCATTGATGATCGCTGCCGTGAAGAGCGTTTGAAGGCATTCGACAAATCCTGCCCGGACAAACGCAACTTTGCCCAGGACAAGTGGAACGAATTTTCGCGTGATCTGTATCACTATCTCAGTGGCATATCCCTGATGCATTTCCTCGATCTGGATGCCCAGACCACCAACGCCGAAGATAAGAACGACCGGCGGGAAGTAACCAGAAAAACCACACGAGGCACCGCTGCGGCCTGATTGATGCGGCTCATCCAAAAGTCGCAAGTCATGAATGATCCAGTGCGGTCATGGCTTGACAAATACAGCGTGCCCATTAACAATGCTGCCCCTCTGCGGGAATAGCTCAGCTGGTAGAGCGCAACCTTGCCAAGGTTGAGGTCGCGAGTTCGAATCTCGTTTCCCGCTCCAAATTTGGCTGGATGTCAGAGTGGTTATGTCGCGGATTGCAAATCCGCTTACCTCGGTTCGATTCCGGGTCCAGCCTCCAATAAAAACAAACACTTAACCCGCGTCATGCGGGTTTTTTGTTGCCCATGGGGCACTGGTGGGGCACTAATTCACACCAAAACACAGCACCCGACCAAAACAAACCACCACAGCCCCCCCCCCCAAAAACTGCCCCACATGGGACACTTAAAAACACTCTGGAATCACCCGGCAAAAGGCCCGTTTTTCTAGCTCAATGCCCCACCAGTGCCCCACACATGAAAAATGCAAAAAATTAATCATTGTTATTCAATATGTTGTGATATTTTATAAACGGATAGCCTATCCGATATTGTGCTATTTCGTGTTGCGGCATATAGTCGGAGGCACGAACAGGCCGAAAGGTGAACCACCACCCGCCAGCCTCCACACGAGGGCATGACATGGCGAGCTTTGAAAAACGCACAAACCCCCAGGGCGAAACCAGTTACCGGGTAAAAGTCCGCCTGAAAGGGCACCCCACCGAATCAGCGACCTTTGAACGCCTCACCGATGCCAAGCGATGGGGCACCCAGACCGAGGCCGCCATTCGGGAAGGCCGCTATTTCAGAGCACCAGAAGGAAAACGCCATACCCTGGCCGATGCCATTGGGCGTTATCGGCGGGAATTTCTGCCCCGCCTGAAAGATGCCAAGAATCGAGGCCGCTTGCTGGATTGGTGGGAGGCAAACGCCGGGGCATTGATGCTGGCGGATTTAACCCCGGCCAAGATCACCGAGTTTCTAGACCGCCTGAAAGTCGAGCCAATCCCCAGCCGGGCAACAAAGACGAAACCCGAACCGCGTTACCGCACACCGGCCACCGTGAACCGTTACAAAACCGCCCTAAGCCCCGTTTTCACCGCCTGCACAATGGGCTGGAGCTGGCTGGAATCAAACCCCGCCGTGCGCGTTAAATCCGGGCAGGAAAGCCGGGGCCGCGTGCGCTTCCTTTCCAACGAGGAACGCGCCGCCCTACTCCAAGCCTGCAATGAAGCCACCGACACGCCAGAGCTAAAGGTGATCGTCTTGCTTGCGATCACCACCGGGGCGCGACGGGGCGAGATAATCGGCCTGCGCTGGCGTGACGTGGACATGACACGCAAATCAATCACCCTGCACGACACCAAGAACGGAGAAATCCGCGCCGTGCCCCTGGTGGGTGTTGCGCTTGATGCCATGCGCGAATGGGGCAAGGTGCGACCGCTGGCCGCCGATACGCTGGTGTTTCCCGGCAGATCAGCCAGAACAAAAGACAAACCGCTGATCTTTGAAACCCAATGGCAAAGCGCACTCAAACGCGCCGGGATCGAAGGGTTCAGGTTCCACGACCTGCGCCACACCGCCGCCAGCTATCTAGCCATGAATGGGGCAGGCTTGCGGGAGATTGCCGACATACTCGGGCACAAAACCCTTGCGATGGTGCAGCGGTATAGCCACCTAACCCAGGATCACAAAATCGCCACAGTTGAGCGCATGGCCGCCGCCATGTTTGGAACCAACCCATAAAACAAAACCCACCAGCGGGGCAAACGCTGGTGGGTTTTTATCCAATCGCAAAGGGAGGCTTTGCAATGGCTGAAACAGAAAGCGACCTTTCACTTGATGGAACCATCATAAAAAAATACATAGAAAGAGGCAATGAGTTCCATACCTTGGCACAAATACTAAGATCAAAAACTGATAATAAAGGGGCAAGCGATCTAGCCGAGATAATTGAAAGCGGTTTATTAGAATCGGAAAGGCTTCTAAAGGAAGCCGAGGTGAAAACTGACAGATGGCTGCACTACATAAACGAAAGTCTGTCCGAATTTGGGTTTGAAAACGTCACTCTTTGGATAGATGCGGAGGCAGAGGACAGCCCCATAAACGCCATTGATCTACTAATGCTTATCAGTAAGGTAGATGCAAAAACATTAGACGAGGCGAAAAATATGCTGGCGAGCAAACGCAAACAGCAAGCTCAAAAAATGCTTGATATCCAACACGAACACAGTCGAAAGGAAAAGGCCGAGGCAATCGACTATTACCGCCAACACCCAAAACTGAACCAAGCAACGTGCATTGATTATTTGCGCGAACATTTCCCCAATGGGCAAAAAAGGCCAGAGCAGCTATCCCATTCAAAGGTAAAAGGCTGGCTGAATGGAAGCCGCAAAAAATAGTTAGGTTGCTGAGTAACCTAATCAAGTCACAACGTAGCCCAATTTAAACCAAACAATCAAGCCCTTACGATTCAATCACCGCAACACTTTGCGGCAATCAACCGATTGAATGAGGGCTTTTTAATGATTCGACCAAACCACACCACCGAACCCACAACCTACACACCAGCCGCACAACCAGTACCCGCGCCACAGCCGACACTTTCCACTCTGGAACAGTTGATCGAACAGGAGCCCGCTTTAACCGCTGGCGGCGTGAGGCATTTACTCTTTACGAAAGGCCACGATTTACCGGGTGTATATCGCTTCGGGCGAAAACTGCTATTCAATCGCGCCGAGTTTGTCGGGGGGATTATGGCCGGACATGCGGCAAAAATTGCGGGGGTGAAATAATGAAGCCCCTGACTGAGCAAGGGCAAGCGCTGGACACGCGCCCTGATTATCAACCCCCAGCCGCGTCTATTCAAGACGTATCGACCGCCAGCCAATGCCGCCGATTATTGGCCGGATTGATCGAGGCCGGACCCGATGGAATTACCACCGTTCAGGCCCGCCGTGACTTGAACGTGATGCAACCCGCGCCGCGCATCAAGGAGCTACGCGAACAAGGGTACAAAATCGCAACCTTTCGCCAACCTGTTTTGGACGACTACGGGCGGAAACACCCAGCAGTCGGGCGCTATGTGCTGCTAGCAACACCAGACCAGCAAGGGGGCGGCAATGACTGATTTTTCATACGTCCCGATTGATTCATTCCTGGCGTGTCTGGATGGCGTAAAGCGTACCGGGCAGGGTAAATGGATTGCCAAAAGCCCCACCCGCAACGAGCGCACCGCCAGCCTGAGCATTCGCCTAACCGATGATGGCCGCGTGTTGCTGCACGACTTTGGCGGATCGGATGCCGCCGAAATACTCGCCGCCTTGGGCTTGAATTGGGTGCAATTAATCCCGCCACACCTGCGCACCAATCGCAGTTACTCACCCGCCGAGCGGCAAGGGCACGACGCACGCGCCGCATTGAACACGATCAGCATGGCCGCATCCCTGACCCGGATTTGTGCCAACCGGCTGGCGGATGGCCGACCGCTTGCCAAGGATGACCGCGATCAGTTGCGCCGGGCTTCCCATGACATTGAAACCGCCTTGCGCGCGGTTCAGGGGGTGCGCCATGGCCGATGATCTTCACGCACAAGCCGCCGCCGAGCTGGATCGGATCACCCAGACCGAGCACCTGCACATTATCAACGCCGCGAATATCACGCCCCAGCCCGTGCGCTGGCTCTGGGAGGGCTGGCTTGCACGCGGCAAGTTGCACATTCTCGCCGGAGCGCCGGGCACGGGTAAAACCACCCTGGCGCTGGCTTTGGGATCAGCGCTAACCAATGGCGGCACCTGGCCGGATGGTTCACGGGCGCCCACGGGTAGCGTTTTAATGTGGAGTGGTGAGGATGACGCCACCGATACCCTAGCACCCCGCCTTGTGGCAATGGGAGCGGATCGGTCACGGGTTCACTTCGTTGGCGACATTCACGGCGGCACGGATGGGGTGCGAGGGTTTGATCCGGCATTGGACATGCACCTATTGAGCGAGGCCGCCGAGCGGATCGGAGATATTCGCCTGATTGTGCTTGATCCGATTGTTTCAGCCGTGGCGGCTGATTCTCACAAAAATGGCGAGGTTCGCCGGGCACTTGCGCCCGTGGTTGATCTGGCCGGGCGAATCGGGGCGGCAGTGATCGGCATAACCCACTTCACCAAGGGCACCGCTGGCCGTGATCCCTTAGAGCGTGTCACCGGATCGCTGGCATTCGGCGCCCTCGCCCGGATCGTGCTGGCGACGGCCAAACGGGAGGACGATAACGGGAGATCCACCCGCGTGCTGGCCCGCGCCAAATCCAATATTGGACTGGATCACGGCGGGTTTGAGTACGACATAGACACCATCGAGGCCGCACCGGGTTTGTTTGCTTCGCGTATCGAATGGGGCAAACCGATCGACGGCGCCGCCCGCGATATTTTGGGCAACCCGGAGGAAGGCGAGGCGGAAGGTGGAGCGCTGGCCGAAGCCAAGGCCTGGCTGGTTGAGTATCTGACCGAGCACGGCACCAAAAGCGCCAAGGATGTTCAGACCGATGCACGGGGATATGGCATATCCGAAACCACCTTGAAACGTGCCCGCTTCAAATTGGGGATCAAACCGGCAAAGTCGGGTTTCACAAGTGGCTGGTTTTGGTCATTACCTACCCAGGACACCGAAGAAGATCAAGAAACCCCGAAGATGCCCACACAAAATAGTGTGACCACCTTCGCAAAATCTGACCATCTTCGGGAAAATTTAACCCCTGATGTGATCGAGGAGGCCGCAACATGAGCACGACCAAGAAAGCAGCAAAATCAACAAATGCGAAGGCTGCGCCCGCAAGAAGAACGGTACAAGTACCCGCCACCCCTGAAACAACGCCCGAAATGGCACGGAAAGACATTCAGCGGGTTATGCAGGCGCCGGAGTTACGGGCGGCCACCGTCTTGAGTGCGTCCGAATCATCGGACTTGATGCGCGAAATGTTCGACATGCCCGATCAAATCGCCTTGCTACGCGAGCAGGCCAAAGCCGTGCAATCGGGCGACCTATCCCGCGTGGAGGCCATGCTGATCAATCAAGCGACCGCACTGGAAGGCTTGTTTTGCAACCTGACGCAAAAGGCCATGAACCAAAGCCACATGCCCAACCTTGAAGGCTTCATGCGGCTGGCACTACGCGCACAGAGCCAATGCCGGGCCACGCTCGAAACACTGGCAACCATCAAAGCGCCGCCCGTCGTGTTCGCCAAGCAAGCCAATATTGCCCAGGGCCACCAGCAAGTGAACAACGGCACAGCCCCCACGCCCGCGAGAAAAAATGAATCTGCACCAAACGAACTATTGGAGGCCAAACCCTATGAGCCAATGGACACCAGAGCGCCGAGCCAAACAAGCGGCCATGATTCAACAATGGAAACCGTGGAAACGATCAACGGGGCCAGTCACACCGGAAGGTAGAGCGAAATCGGCACAGAACGCCAGCAAACCCGATTCTATCCACCACCTGTTGCGGGAAAGCCGGGCACGACTTCGAGAACTTAACGAGCTACGCAAAGCAATCAACAAGGCCATAAAGTGAAGCGGTATATGAGCACCACGCAAAAACCGCGAACCTAACTATTCAGGAGGGCGTGAGATGCCTAGATGGACAGACGAGGCCAGAGCCAAGCAATCCGCCCTGATTCGAACCTGGCGACCGTGGGAGCACTCCACAGGGGCAAAGACACCGGAGTTCAAGGCCAAGGTGGCCGCGAACTCACCGGGGCGATACTGGCGCGAACGCTTGTGGCTTGCGTGCTGGCTATCACGGCAAATGCGCCACCTAAGGGCGGGCGAACCATTGCCACCGTTTGAGGAAAGCAAAGCCGAGTTTTATCGACGAGCGCAAAAGCTGAATCTGACTATCGAGTGATTTTTCAAAACCACCCCCTTCAATGGAGACCAACAGCCGCCCGTGCTGGCGGTTTTTTGTTGCCAAAAGCAAAGCCCCGCACGAGGCGGGGCTTGAAAGACACCATACCGGATTGCAATCTCACATGTATAGCGGCCACTTTCGTGGACTTCTGCCCGATGCCTAAGCAGTGCGGGTACGAGTTCAAATTTAGCCTATCACTAGCCCCATGTCAAAATATCTATAAGCCAATTGCGTGCATAACGGATTGCCTTATAGCGTCTAAATCGCGGCTGGGAATCACTATATCCACATATAGTCGTTTTCCTTGACTGTCTTTCCCATTGTGAGGAAGAGACAAGCGAGAAAAACCAACCGTTGCAAGCATGTCGCATTTAACCCATTGTTTTATAGATGGATATGCCTCAGACATTGGCTGATCTAATGTAATCTCATAATGGTAGGGCATGATATTTTTTGGCACGGTAGTACTACACGGCACAATTGTGCAAAGCCCTAGGCGATCCCTGAATCTTGGCGATATGACGATGGCTGGCCTACGTTTGATCATTTCAGGTGCTTCAAACCCCTTGTAATCACAGATAACGATTGTTCCAGGTTGGGGGTGAAATCGTAGTGCCATTTATATTCCTCGCAAACATATGTGCAAAGCATACCAAATCCGCGGCAACTATTTTCACTTACTCCTACCTGTAATTTTAGCTTCCAAAAAAACGTACAACCGGAGACCCTGCAAGGGTTTGAATGGTGCATCGGCTCAAAAGAAACAGTAAATTCAACAGTTCATCGTGAACATCGAAGCTCAATCATGTAGCCATTCGTGAACCATTGTGAACACTGATTGCCTTCCTGATGATGGACGTGCAAAGCCAAGAGGGGCGCGGGTTAGATATGCATGATGGACGCATTGAACCTGTTATCAAATGTCATGATTCAGACCGCCAGCCTGTTAACAAATATTGACATTCAGACCGCGTTTCCGCGCACCAGAACCACGCCACAAAGCCATTGCAGGTCAATAATAGACCGAGTTTCCACGCATGTTTCCGCGCAGTTGGGCAGGTTTGCAAAACAACCCCATGCAATCGCAAGCGACCCGAATAAGTGCGCACCAAAACGCCAGTCAAACGCCGCCACAATGCGGATTGTCTGCGCTTGGTTTCGAGAATAAGTGCGCACCTTGGGCGGGTTTGCAAAACCAACCCCATACAAGCCGCGCAAAGTCCGCACTAAACCCCCGTCAAACGCTGCTATAACGCCATTCTCTTTTCAAAGTTCGTAAGCGTCCAGCGCAGCCACCTTTTGAATTGATGCCGTACTCTCGACAATAGTCCCCACTTATTTTTACGTGGGCACTTATCATGCTGCCAGCCATTGCTCCCCGGACGCGCCGCCGGTTCAGCC
>Ga0307375_10003663_pt1 | contig 15012 bp, 20 predicted proteins | sample TR1MG_FD_202531 | JGI IMG/M metagenome (GOLD analysis project Ga0307375, IMG submission 202531) | Soil microbial communities from Risofladan, Vaasa, Finland - TR-1 | ecosystem: Environmental > Terrestrial > Soil > Coastal area > Acid sulfate soil | place: Finland: Risofladan, Vaasa | collected...
CATTAGGTTCGGATCAGCACGGTAGCCAGTCATCATGCGAATGTGTTCAAAGCCAGTTTTGATCCAGGTGAACATGATGAGTACGCCAATGCCGATGGCTCCAATGGGATCAGCGGCCCACCAGTAGTAGTATCCGACGTACGCGCAGATGATGGCACCAGAGTTGGAAAACACGTCATTGCGGTGATCCTGAGCGAGGGCTTCAGTGGAAGGACTGCCATGGGTGAAGTAGTTGCAGTAGATGAAGAGGATGGCCTTTACGATGATGGTGCCCAGAAGCATGCCAATGGTCACCATGTCGACTACAATCTCCTTATTCTGAGTGACGATACGCTTGGAGGCCTCAATAATCAGCTGCAAAGCCGCAGTGAACATGACAGTACTGAAAACGATGATTCCAAGAGGTTCAAGACGCTCCTTTCCGATCGGGAACGACTCACGCGTTTCCATGGCCTGGAGTCTACTGATGATGAACAACACTGATCCAGACAAGATATCAAGTACAGAATCCAAAGCAGAGGCAATAACGACCATGGACCTGGATCGGATAGCCACATACAGTTTAAGGGCTACTAACACGATGTTGACCAAGAACGATGCCCAAATACCAATCTGAACTCTACGGTCGTTGGCTGGAAGGAGGTAAGCAACAAATACAAGGAAACAGAGGTCAGAAAAAGCGAAACTTGAAAGTGAGTGGACGAATCTTCCATTCATTGAGCGCATTGGCAGTTCTACATACCTTCAGCTTCTTCCTCAGTCGCAGACTTGCCAGCAGCCATATCTTCGAGATCAGTGATGAGCGTGTTGAGCTCTTTGTAGTACTCTCTCGTTCCGCTGTGTTGTACCGTCTCCAGCTCTTCATCAGTCTTCTTTTTCTCGCTCAAAGTAGTCAGTCCAAAGTAAGGGTTGCTTTCCCAGTTCGAGTCTGCCAGCAATTTGCGAGATTTGGGTGACTGAGAACGTTCTTCGAGATCCAAAATGACGTGTTCTCCATCACCGGTTTCTTGGCCCAGGGCGACACCTTTGGTCCCAGATGGAGCGGCAGCAGGCTCAATTTCGCCGGAACTCATTCTCAACAATAACGAGAGGACGAGCGAAGTGAAGGGGGGACTGTGTCGAGGGGGCCGAAACTTTCGGAATGATCACTTGCGGCTGCTTCTGTGGCTGCAGCGAAGGGGCTACACGCGCCTCAGTCCGTCTCCGTTGCTGTCCGAATATCCCAAGTCTCTTCTTTTGGAGGCACTGCTCACTATTCCTAGAGTTAGGACCCCTGGCAAGACAGCAGGAGGACGAGACCCAGCATCGATGCCTCGAGAGTCGAGACCTGCGGCCCCGCGGGGGTATTTCTGTTGGGGTCAGAGCTGTCGCGCCTCTCTCTTCTCTGTCGCTCTCTCTGCGCCCTCTGCGGTTGGAACGTCTCTCGCGAGGCAGGCGAATCACCGATTTGTGGACTTGTCTGTGTTGTATACCATGGAAGATGACGAGAATTTAGATGTAAATGAGGACATTGACGAAGACGATATCGATGTGGAGCTTCACGAGGAAGAGGAGGGGCAATTCGTTCGGTTTTTGGGCGCTGGTGGGCGTGCCATTCAAGTGCCCATAGGCATCTTCCAAATGATCTCTGGAGCTGTTTTTGGGCGAGGTCAGCATGAAGACATGTTAGCGCCACCGAGAGCTGATCGACCAGCGTACGTCAAGTCCTTTGAAGCCTGCTGTAGCCGAACATTCGGCACTCTGCTCGCCTCCGCCTCCGTCCTAAAACCTGCCCTTTGGTTCTGTTTGGTTGCCCCCAACTAGGATCATAGCCGATAACAGTACTGGGAAAACGCTAGAGGTATGCCTGTTACTGCATATGTTCCTCAGTTTGTGAAGAGACAGCCTCTCTGACGACCTCTCTGTCTTTGGCTCGCAACTGCGATTCAATGTTGCATTCAGGGCTCTGAACTGGAGAGTATGATGAAACACGAGAGCGGCTTTTCTGTGAATCAGGAATATCTCAACGTTGCGCATGTTATACATCAGGTACGACTTGATTGGATCCTGTTTTGGACCACTTTTGCCCGAGTACGGAATTCCCGACCGCCCTCGCCTTCCTCACATGTCGCTGATTCACTTTTTTGAGTTCATTTGATTCCAAAGCATCAAGAAGGAGGTCCTCAATACATACGACAGCAACATGCCGCATATCGATCCCGCCACAGGCCGTTGTCTCTTCGTGCCCAACGCCTCTTCTCTGCTTTGCATGTGCCCAACACTCCTCGCACCTTGGATCAATACCGCAATACTGTCTTTTGTGCTGAGTATTCGCCTGACGGAGAGATGTTCGTCACGGCCAGCCAGGATCGCTGCATTCGCTTGTACAACACTCGAACTTGGAAGGTCACCAAACGCATTATGACGCGAGACATGGGATGGGCCGTCCTCTCTACCGACTTCTCTCCCAACAAGCAATGGGTTGCGTACAGTGGATGGCACAACAGCGTCCATTTGGTCAACACGACGGGAGATCACGAGATTCACGAGGCTCTGGAGTTCATGAACGGTCGCAATCGCAACGCCCTATTCTCAGTCAAATTCAGCGCGGATTCTAGAGAGATCTTAGGCGGATCAAAGGACTGTCACGTGTACTTATACGACATTGAGACGAAAAGGCGAACGCATCGCGTACTAGCCCACTCTGATGACATCAACAACGTCGCATGGGCTGACGAATCTTCCCAAGTCTTCTTCACTGGTAGCGACGATCGAATGATCAAGATATGGGACAGAAGAACCATCAACAACGACGGGAAGCCGGTTGGAACTCTGCCTGGACACTTACATGGCATCACGTATATTGACTCAAGAGGCGATGGCAGGTATCTCATTTCAAATGGCAAGGATCAATGCATCAAACTCTGGGATTTGAGGTCCATGGCACCAGGAGATGAAGAACCACAAGGCGCCCACTCGGGTCCGCTCTATGGCATGCTGGACTACCGCATGGGCGTTCCTAGCCGCACAATGTTACACCGAAGATTGGAAAACGACGTCAGTGTCATGACCTACAGAGGACACGAGGTCGCTGAGACGCTCATTCGATGCAAGTTCTCGCCTGCAAGACCGACCGGACAAAAGTACATCTACACTGGATCCCATGGAGGAGATGTTGTGATATTCGACGTGCTGACTGGAAGGATAGTGCAGAAGTTGAGCGGTCACACTGAAACAGTCAGAGACCTCGATTGGCACCCCGAAATGCAGACTCTGGTATCCACTGGTTGGGATGGAAGAGTGATCGAGTGGACTTGGAGTCCTGGCGATATTGGTCTCTCTGATATTATGGCTCAAGTTGACGATGAAGGCGCCGAGGATACGGAAGAAGAGGAGGATGGTGATTGGAGGCGAAATTCGACGTTGTTTGGAAATCGCGCTCCCCACCTCAACCCCCGCAATGTACTCTTTCAGAGCTAGGTCCTAGGTCCCCAATGGCTGTCCTAAATGTTGTTGTATGATCTAGATTCGAATATAGAGACTGTTTCTGATACTGTCAATACATGATTCACGGGACGAGGTCTTGAGCTCGCAGGTCGTTCACCCATACGCGTAGGGTGAATTTCTCATTGGAGGAGCATCTGCTTGAATCTACATCATGTTACATTACTACAATTACCTCACTTCTGTGATTGGTGTGCTTAGGAATAGCGGACGGGGTGTCGATCCTCTGAAGCTGTCTTTGGAGCCAACCACCAGATGGTCCAAGTTTGAAAGTACGCCGAGATCTTGGACTCCCCAAGTGATGCCATCTGGAAGGTGTAGCCTTGGTAGCTCCAAGCTTGTTAAGCTTGATGGGAGGAGAGATTGAAGGACATCGGTTGCATGGGCTCGACCCAGATGCTGTCTTAGGGCTTCCAGTAGGTTCCAAGTCAGGCCTAGTTTGAGGCTTTGCAGATACCTGTGGTTTGCGAGAGCGAGAGGGGAGACATTTTCGCATGAGTGGAGTTCTAGACTTTCCAATTGCCTGCTGATGAGTCGCACAGCGTCGTCGCTCAAGTTCGTGACCGATGGCAGCGATAGGTGCTTCAAATCGTTTGGTAAGTATGGCACATGTATAGGGGATACGAATTTGAGGTGTGGGATGGAGAGGTGAGTGATGGAGCGAGGGAGAACGAAGAAGATGGAAGAGTCGAATCTGCACGGGATCGAAGCCAAGTTGAGTTGCACGAGGTTGAGCTGTGAAATGGGGTGCATGTTGTAGTTGTTGAGTGCGTTCATCAAATTCACGGGCAATTCGAGATGAGTCAATGATGGCGGGAGGTGACGGAGGATGCTGGGTTTTAAGTTCTTCGCTCCGCTGATCTTGAGTTCTGTCAGTTGAGGCACGAGATGCTTCAGCCTTGCCAATCCAATGGGACATACGTCGGCGCAGTTCTTCAAATCGAGGGTCAAGAGGCTGCGAGGGAGATGTGCGAAGTGAGCGTCTTCAAACGGCTGTGCGTCCTGGATTGCCCATCGCAACTGCGTCAAGTGCTTTGGCAAACTCCATCCAATCAGACGGTCTCCTCTTCCAGGCATCATGAGCACTCGATTGGCAGAGACGTCCAGCTTCACAAGATCGGGTGGAAGGCGAGGGATGAGCTCTTGCTTCAAATCCTTCGTGAACAAGAACGGTGGGTGGAGGCGCGTCAAGTTCTTCAGCTGCTCAATGTGCGGCAAAGCGAAGATGTTCACCTTAGAATCCTCAATGCGGAGCTCTCGAAGGTGCTGTTGATGGGTTTCCATGGACGCCAAGAGCGCGACAAACGTGTTGCTCAAGAGACTGTTGTTGTTCACGTCCAATGACGTCAAATGGATTGGGAACGACTTACCAGAGTTGTCCGTGATGTTGGAAGCATTCTTAATGTTGAGATAAGTCAAATTACGCGGAAGCCGAGCAACACCATTGTCGGTCAAGAGTTCGCTGTCCTGCAGGTCCAGTTCCTCGATGGTTTGTGGTAAGTGGTCCAAGTATTCGTCGTCGATCTGGGATTTCGAAATCACGAGTGTCTTCAGATTGGGAAGGGGAGGATCCATGCCAGCAGGGAGCACCAAATCAGTACCGAGAAGGGTGGCTTTCTGAAGGTTCAAATAGACCAATGAGGGTGGCAAGATATGTAATGGGAAGCCGTGATTCAAGTTTGGGAGTGATAGGTGCCGGAGGCCGCGAGGCAAGAACTCCAGGAAGGTGAGATCCGACTGAATGACTTGAGGTAACTCCAGCTTCGTGAGCGAGCTAGCATGTTTGAAGATGTTGAGATCTTCTTCGTATGCAATTTTGCAGTTGAGAGCGAGCGTGTGGAGTCGGCTGGGCCAATGGAGAGGATGGACCTTCTCGAAGATCAAGATCGCCTCATCATGCTGCAATGTGAGCGACATTTCCTCCAAAAACGGCGCGTGAGTGATCCAGTTGCCAAAGATATCTGGAACAGAGACGTTTGGTTTGGAAGAAGAGATGGAGATGCGCGTTTGTCGCCGGAGAATGTCGCGAGATGCGCGTGACACAGATTGAAGTTGGATGAGCTCTTGTCCGTTCAAAAACTGGGCGACCGTCATCCAGACATCGGAAGGAAGCACTCGAAGGCCAAGAGAGAAGGAATTGACAAAGGAAGAAGAAGAGAGAGGAGAAGGGTGGGATGTTGATGCCAGTGTTGTTGACGATGACGCTGCTGATGATGATGATGATGACGACGACGATGATGATGATGACGACGACGATGATGATGCTGCTGCTTCCGATGATGAAGAAGCGGGATGAAGAACTCCATGGGACGCTGTTGCTGACGATGATGATGCAGATGAAGACCTCGTCGAGGCGCTCTTTTGAGCCAACAGACTCGGAACAGAGACTATATATGCTTTTCCGTCATTCTCTATGATGAGAAGAGTGTCCATGGAGATCATGCATACGGCGGACGGTGCAAAGTCAACGGCTCCAGCGGCGTCTTCTCTCTTCAACAGCACACTCATCACGTTGTTTTCGATATGTACCAGCATTCCATGTGCATTGTCCAAGGCGAAGATACTTCCATTAGGACTAGCCGTGAGCGCGCAGAAGTTGGGCTGCCAATCGTCCGGAAAAGCGCCGTCGCTCTTGTCCCTCACCAGTAGCATCGTAGACACTGCATTGAGAGACGCTGTTCGTATATGTGGTCCATCAGCAATGTGGAAGTAGTAGCCGTGTCCGGAGCCAGGAACGGCGCAAGCGGCGGACGGATGCTTGAAAGCGGCGTACGCGAAAAGTCCATCCTCGTTGTCTCCGTATGTGTTTAATCGGCTCAATGAGATCTGATATGCATCGGATGGGATAGCAGGATTCGCAGAAGAGGGACGAGAGTCCACGATTGAGGGAATGGTGGATGCTGCAGCGGGTTTGGCGGCGGAGCCTTCTAGTGTGGCCCTTCCGATCGGTTTCATGGTCAATGCCAGTAGCATGTAGAGTTTCGAGTTTTGAGGGTCCATGAGAAGGATGTGTGGGAGATTCGTGACTGCTACAGTGGGATGGAAGCCGTGAAGAGGGTCGTCTTCGGAATCAAGGTTCCTCTCGTCGTAGAGTATGTATTGTTGAGGTTGAGAGTTGGGAACCAAGATGATCATGCACACGCAAGTTTCGATGCGGCAGACGAAGAGAATGTAGAAGGCATTGGCACAGATCGAGAGAATGGTGCACGCGGGCACTTCGCCCTGCGGACCCGGCTTCGGTAAGATCCAGGAGCCAATCAGGTACGAAAACGAGCAGCCAATCACATGAATCGCAGATCCACCGAGGTCCACAAACAACGCAGCCAAGTTGGGGTCCAAATCGGGGATGCGAAAGCCGCTGTCATCACTCGACCTCGGAAGCCATTCCAACGGCACTACACATGCACTCTTCGGATTCGCTGACGCTGGATACGATCGTTGAGGGGGATGAGAAGCGCCAATGGCAAGGCTTTCGTTCATAATGCGGACTACAGAATGCGACAAACACAAGAGCGGTCATGTCAGCCTTGTTTGCATGTTGTTGTGGTACCAACTGAGGAAAGGTGGATACATAGGCTCAATTCGAGTTCAATCGTCGCTGAGAAGTGCTGAAAGGGAGCACGGAGAAGGCAGAATCGGCAGAATTCAAGGAAGGCCAACCATGAATGGGAGTTTTCCATATCGTGTGGAGTCGGCTCAAGTTCTAAGACCGACGAAGAGGAAGATACATACCTATAGAAGGGGGGAAGAGGAACGAATGAGGTGCAGAGCGGAGTTCATTGGGAAATGACAGTGGGAGAAAGCTCGCGTGAGCACTTCTGACCCCGATACACAGAACTGACACCCATTCTCTCGCTTCCCCCAAAGACTCACGAATTGCCCTCTCAAAATGCTGTGGGGAATACGAAACAGGAAAAGGGGTTTAATGAAGACAGCATGAAGCGAGGGTTTTGGGTAAGAGCGCTTTTTACTCTTTCATCGCCTCTACTAGAGGTATTGATGCAATGATGCTATCTATGACGTGTTGTAGAAGTCGTTCTAGGAGGTGACGGGTCAAAATCGGTAATGTACAGTAGTAGAAGGGAGTCGAAATGGAACAGGATGTGGACAGGCGTGGATTCAGTGGATTCAGTGGTAGGTCACTCTGTTATGTCCAACGTAGATGTTGTTATCGCTAGTTCCAATGTATTGAATACCCATGATGCCCTTGTCGCAGCAGCCACAAATGACGAACTTGAAGTTTCTCGGTACTCCATCTGCGCCTGGCACTGCCTTGGTGAAGCCAATGTTGTCGAATTTCCACATATCATCTACTTTCCAGAACCATTGAAGTGATTCGCCAGGGTGGTGAGCATTTGCGCTGAGGGAAGCCTCGGTCGGCAGGGAGATCTGCAAGAGGGACATTTCAGCCAAATAGGAGTTACTTTCGGCTGCATTTGGTGTGTAATGGAGAGTAAACGATGTGGATCATGAAATGAAGGAAGAGGACGTACCTGAATTTCGCTGAGGATGGCTTCACGGGGAGGGAGAATGGCGCCAGCGCATAATGGGCACTTGAAGGACTTTGTGTTACGGCTTTCGAAGTCTACAAGTTCTGGTCCAATTGGACTCGTGACTTGGAAGGCGATTTCCTCTGACATGGCAGGGTAGCGAGTAGAAGGGAGACTGATCTCTGCGACGGATCGTTGGGGAGCCCGGCCTTCTCCCCCAAGTCGAGCCTTCTTTGAAAGTTCTGCCGGAAAAGGCTGTCTGCCCTCCACTCGCCTTCACACCTCTCTTCGCTGCTCTTCGTTCAGTGTAGCCCCGAATTACGGTAGATCGCTTACATTTCTCCCCTCGGCACCGAAATGAGGGCCTCTGCACCCCACCGGGAACGGCACTACAGCCGTTTGGGTCCTCCTCAAATTTCACTCTACAACTTGCTTCTTCTATCTTCTACAGTGCTACTGGATGAAGTGACTCAGCATTTCCGGTTCGTGTGATGCTTGCCTCCCTGGTCGATACATCCCCGATTCTTCGCGCTTCATGAATGAACGAGGCAAACCACCCCTCTTCGGCTGCTCGGACGGAACTGTCGTCCCCATGCGCTTCAACTGCCCGATTGTCGCCTATGTTTGCCTGTATTCAATTCTTTGTGATGTGTTTTGTGATGTGATCCCGTTTCCAGACTTGGCGCGTGGCATTGATGGGTGGAAGTTGATGGCAAACGTGTGCGCGATCCATCTTGGGCCAGAAGCCTCCGACGAGGAACTCCGACGCGCGTTTCAGCCACCCGAAAACGCTCAAGCCGTGAATCGACAGTGAGGAATGGTCAAAGATGCGGAGCATGATCAATCTAAAGTGGTACTGTGTGGCGATGGCGTGGAGGCATTGGCAGGGCTGCGGCGTTCAACATTCGGAGAAAGGGCGCGGAGTCTGTGTCTCTGCCACAAAGCGTGCGGCAACCGTTCAGCGTCTGCTTGTTCACTGCGTTCTGGTTTGGGCTTGGTATCACATCTCCCAAAACTTCATCCATCTTGCCTTGACGCAATCTTCTGTTTGGTCTGCCCCACACGCGCCATCTTGGACCACTACGTGAGGTATTCTCGAACGCCCAATCCCCGCGCAGCGCTTCCCCCTCATCAACCGAGACGCCCTCTGCTTCCTACCACCCCTCTCCCTTCTGATCATCGTTCTCATTGCGCTGAGCATCAATACTCTGCAATTGGGGACCTCGAACGCCTTCAAATCAATCACCGACGAGCTTCTCAACCCAATCCACTTCGGAATTCCACGCGTGTTGGTCTCTGCAGGTTCCAACAAGCTCCATCATCAGATTATCCTTCGAAAAGCCACGTGTTACATCATCTTCAGGCACTACTTCCCCACTCACGAGCAATGGAAGACCAATCTGAGGAAACTCCCTCCATCGGTCGCAGAAACTCGATCGCCGGACCTTGGCTCAAATCCTCCTCTGGCATTCCCGAAGAGTTCCGTCCAGCTGGCTCTGCAGCCCCCAATGCAACTCCTGCAGTGAGCGCGACCATGGGCGGCTCCACAACATCTACCACAACCACCGTTCCACCGCTAACAAGGGCGAAGACAGTGAGCGGCACTGGCTGGCTTGAGAACTGGTTTGGACGCCGTGGCAGCCTCTCTTCCTCGACGACTATCCCAACCCGATCCGAATCCATCGACAACGACAGGCATGCACACTTGGCAGCATCCACACCATACATCAAACCATCCAATGATGAATCGCCTCCTCCGCCCGCCACGTCCACTTCCCCTCCTGCTGGCCAACCCCCGGCCGCCACTCCCGCGACCAACTTGCCACCACTCAAAAGGCGCCTCAGCGAAGTGGGATTGCAGAGAGCAGGCATCCCGAATCCCAAAGTCGTACAACAACAAGGCACCGTTGTAGCTGCCTCCGCCAACGCCTCCGTCACCGTTCCTGCTCAAAGCAAGCCTTCACTCTTCGAAACCGACATTCGCCAAGGCCCAATCGAAACCGACTTGTTTTGGCTTCTACTGCGCGACATCGGAGAGTAGAGAAGGACAAAGACTGATCCAGCTGACGAGGGCGTCAGGACACCGAAGCTCCACCTCCCTCATCAATCGCTCCGACTCCACGCTTCTTTAAAAAACCCAACCATCTGATACGATCACTCATCTCTACACGTGCACGGGTTCTACCTCCCAAGCTCTCTCGTGCCTACCAAACACACGCCCGCTTCCCCCATCACCGTGTCCTTCATCAAGCATTCAACCTCTTATTGGCTTCTCATCATCTTCTAGATTAGATCTGTGTACTTTAGCTGCTTGCCAGGGTGTTGGAGAGATCTCGGCGCAACCGTCCTCTAACCCGCACCCTCAAAACCTCTCGGTCGTTCAAGACCCAAAAACACCACCTTTACAGTCTTAGGAAAGAGAAAACCTCAAAAATGTGCCAATAAAGACGTTCGGAGGCACCGAATGCCAAAATCATGTGGGCCTGGCCCGCCGGACTACTCCGCCTCGGTTGGCAACTATGTGGAGAATTGTGCTGATGGGATAGCATGGGAGATGAATTACACTTGGTGATGACATTCAGCGTATGTTGAATGGGTTGCAACGGAGACCCGCACTTTAAATTGTCTGAAATCGTTGTGCGCGAGTGAGAAGATCTCCCCTGGAGTATTTTGCCTCCCACAACCTGGCCGCACCGGCTTCCTCGGTATGCCATCGGCAGAATCTGTGGGTAGTAGATGGAACATTTAATTTACAAGTCAACTCCAACTCCAGGTGAGGAATGTAGCAGGGGGAACTTCAGCGCCCGGCTGCTGATGTTGAGACTGCCTAGCTTACCTATCATAACCAGTTGGAGGCTGTTCAGGCAGCTTATTCAGATGGAATGTCTCTAAAACCTATGTATGTCAGTCGCGGCTGCTATTCCCCCAGACGCACCCCATGAAGAGCTGGAGGAGAGGTAGGGGCGGTTACCAATTCCTACCGACTTTCCGCCTTGTACTGTTTGCAAGTCCTCAAAAACACAGTTCTACGTATTCAATTGAGTGATTAAAATCGTTTTCTTGACTTTAGTTCGTCCAAAGATGTATCTGAAGTGAATAGGAATCCGGAGTGTGGCACTCGAGCAAAATCACAATGCTCTGCGGTGATGTCCCGTCTTCTTCCTCATCCTCTCCCTTATTCTGCACTCTTCGGCGCTTGTATTCCGTTCTGAGCACTTAGGCGTCTCCTCTCGCTTGTGTACGCATCCTTTGCGCCATCCTTTGTCTCCTGCCTTTCTGTGAGCTCTTCATCTGTTCTTTGACCCACTTTCCTCTTCGCTTCCCTTATTCCTTCCTCCAATTGGCTGTTTATGCACATTTCTAACCCTGTTCAAACAGTTAATACCCGTCATTGCGCGATTTTGGAGTAGGATATCGGAATTCAACCTCACGCTCTGCTGCTCCGCTTTTCCTGGACCCTAAACCCCTGAACATATAGAATCTCTCGTCTACCCTCAGTTTCGAACTTGGAGATCTGACTGTGCACAACGTGACTGGAAGAGATGACAACTTCTATGGACCCGTCCTTTCCTGCGCCTGCGCTGCCTCTTGCGCTTCTGCCCGACTATCCTCTGATGAACATCATGTCTTTCCTTCAGGGTCTCTATAAACCTACTTCGGGACCTGTTTTCCAGGGACCTCAATCGAGAAACTGGCGAAATCGTTCCAAGTTCGTGATTTCCACCTCTTTGGACCCCGATTGGTACAGACCTCATGGTCCCATCACTGCCATCAACTACACTGGCGAGGTATTGGACTTATTGGAGCTTCAGTTGAAATGGACGTCGTTGTGCGCGTTGCGGCTGACTTGTCGCAAATTCACCCATCTCTCGACTAAGGTTGTCCCCATCTTCTCCTTGCTTCGTCAACTTCGTTCTGGAGTCATTTTGATTGGATCTTTGCCCCGAGGACTCGTGACTATGCCCGCAGCGATCCGTGATGGCGTTCTTCCGTTCGTCACGCCTACCGAGCTTCGTTTGGTTGAAATGAGTGGCACCACCAGTGGTAACTTGAAGCCTCATCTATTTCGTGCCAAAGATACTCTGACACTGGTGGTTCCAGATTCGATCGAAGATGCCGTGATTGAGAACGATGAGTTTACCTCTCCCCTGCCTCCCTCTCAGTGGTATGGTGTTATGGCACTTCATGTGCATCAGTCGTTTAGTCCCCTGGTGATACCGTCTCCCTTTGAGGCCCCGATGTGCGCTTTGCAGCTGGTTGTGTCTGCACAGAGGCACTTCTCGAATCTGGCGTTGGCTTTGAGTAATGCACCCATCGAGGATGCGTTGATGCGGAATACTACCATTGACTACTTTCTAGGTGGTGAGTGGAGGAAGAAGATGGAGGAGGATAGTGAAACACATGTGAGATTCCGCCTGAAGATCGAGTTGAAAGGAGATCGCGAAACGGACGCGCCACCCCGCTTTCTTCACTTCAAATCCGTCGTCACACAATCCACTTCGTTCGTACGACCACGTCTCGATACCGATGCCGAAAAGGACCCACTCAACTTGTCTCCTTTCCTCTTGCGCAAGGCTGCCGCTGCCGCAATGAGACTCTCTCTTCACGTGGGACTTCACATTCTCTCTGTTGAGACAGACGATGCCGTTCTCGCCGCTGCACTTGAATTGCCCACTCCATATTCTCCTTCTGGCTCATCTTCTGGCAAAACTTCCGGCGCCTCCTCCTACTCATCCTCATCCTCCTCCTCTCCCTCTCGCTCTTGCTGCTCGAAGATCATTGTCATGATAGAAAACGGATCGCGCGGAATACTGGAGCCCATCACGAGACAAGACGCCGTGCCACCCGTCACCTTCATCACCTCGTCCTTCCTCCAGAAACTGGGGTCGCTGCTCGAGCTACCAGTAGAAGGACCCGCTGAAATCTTCCATACAAGCGCTGCTATACTTCGATGGCTATCGGCACTGTCATTGGTGGACTACTCTCTCGCAACTGCAACACCAAGATCGAAGCGAGACGACGATCGCCTTTTCTCCTACTCCTTCCTCACTCACGAATCTCCCGTCATTGGACCTCAATCACCTTCGTTCATCACCAATCCCAACACCTTTCAGTTTGACCCGGAGATACAAAGCTTCTTGGGAAGCACACTGGAACAGGATTACTTGTCCACCTCCACTTCCATCACCAATCCCAGCACTTCCCTTCCCAAACGCATCCCTGCCCCTCCCGTCAACACCTTCTACTATCGATCTCTCGACTGTATACTTGAACAATACCGCTGGCAGAACATCGTCATCCCTGTTATTGAACGAAAGGCTCGATTCGAACTCGCGCCCGCACTGTACCCGTCTCTCGCCACTCTGTGCTCCCGGGCTCGAATTGTGGATCAAGTAGAAGTGGATTTCCAACTAATGGACCAACAGAGACCAAATCCGTTGCAATTGGTGCCAATGGCGATGCACACCGCTTTCGAAATCGCGACCGATGAACCCAACATCTTGATAAGATTCACTCATAGACGATACCCAATGGCTATTTCGATATCAGTTGTGGCACCTACGACCATCGAAGCTTGGCAATGGGCCACAAAGCATCGTCTCCTTCTCAACTACTTCCACTACGGTTGCACTCCCTTCTTCGTTCCTATGCCTGACGTTCCACATCTCTCGCAGCGCTATTCTGAAATTACATCCATTACTCTGTTGCCAACAGTATCAGGTGCACCGCAGCCTCCATGGACTTCGGATCCACTCATCACCAACTCAACTCTCGCTTCCACTTCTGTGAACAGCCTTGATGATCTAGAGTCTCGCGATAGCATGTGCTTCTTCCGTTGGGACCCCTCTGTTTCGCTCGAGGAGTGGCGTTCGACCACCTCACAACAGCCGACTGGATTGCCGATCGACTTGCAACTCATCGAATCTCTCACTTCTGTCCTTGGCGTTCCTGAACTCAGTTGTGATCAATTCATGACGATTCTCATACGAGTCTTTGGACAGCTCATGGGCACCATCCCTGAAACGCAGAAGGAGAATCCGCCACCAAACCAGAGTGGAAGCTATTCTGCTCCATCGTCCACGAGATCCTCCCCACAGCCTGAAACCTCGGAAGTGACTCCTTCTGCATCAATGACACCGCCTCCACTTGCTGCTACTACTACTGATTCCGATGTCATTGCATCTTCTTCTTTTTCTGCGACCGCTTCTTCCTCGACGGCGACCTCCGCCCCCTCCCCATCAACTACTGAGGCCTCGTTCGTTGTTCTTGACACTAAATCACATCACTCATTGGTCAATACTCCTCCTATCGAGGAATCTTCAGCAAACAAGTCTCTCACAAACGATTCTTCAAGGGGTACCTCTGGCGGACTCAACATCTTCGACACCGTCTCCATCGTCAATGACAGCCACTTGCCATCTCCTTTTGGCTCCACAAGAACTCGATGGAAGCCCACCCCTGTATCAGAATCAACGACAGTCGCTCAGATCTCCGATCCTCAAGCCAGCTACATGTCCATCTCCATGATCCCTCAGTACGCTCAGTTGTCTCATGAGCAACTTCGTTGGGCAGACTACAACATGCTTCACCCCAAGGACTTTGGACTTCGAACCCCAACGCCAGAGCCAGAGAATGCGAACCGAATCCACCCGGATAACCTCTTCGTCGACCCTTCCGTCGTTGGCCAGTACCCCGACCTCTCGCACAGCATACACACTGAAGAGGGCATTCCATTCGTTGTATTTATGGCATCTGGAGAGCGATTGATCTTCATGCAGCTGATTGAATCTGTCCGCTTGCCTTTGAACCACTACAACACACATCTGTCCTGGAATGATCTCCCAACGCAGCGCCCCTCAAGAACATCACCTCCTACGTACAACTTGAATGTTAAATCAGCCCCACCATCGCATGAAGATCAACCGACGACGCCAGAGTACTGCGTTCTTTGGCGCCGAAGCCAAACGTCTTGGTTCGTTACCCCCCTGATGACTCTCGATAAGGCCAAGAGAACCTTTGCTACTCGTTTTTCATTCGC
>Ga0307375_10003664_pt1 | contig 15010 bp, 11 predicted proteins | sample TR1MG_FD_202531 | JGI IMG/M metagenome (GOLD analysis project Ga0307375, IMG submission 202531) | Soil microbial communities from Risofladan, Vaasa, Finland - TR-1 | ecosystem: Environmental > Terrestrial > Soil > Coastal area > Acid sulfate soil | place: Finland: Risofladan, Vaasa | collected...
GGGCTATACCATGAGCAATACACAGGATTCCTGGAACGAAAGCGGTGAACCACAGAAAGTCCGCAGCATGGGCTGGAAGGAGTTGTATCTCAAGGAAGATTGGTGGGCGATCTGGCTCGGTTTGGGGATCGTTGCGGTCGCCTATCTGTTTTTCATAAACGGCTCGAGCATCAAATGGATCGCCATCCTGCCGCCGGGCAAGTGGACCGATTTCTCCGTGGTAACGCAACACTTTGCCGGCCACATCGGCCAATACATCGCCCAATTTGTCATGTGGTCGGTCATCTTCGGGATCAGTATCAGGGCGCTGGGATTCAAGCTTTCCGAGTTCTATCCATCGTTTCTGTTCATCTATATTTGCTCGATCATCATCTTCGTGGTCGGTCAGAACAAGACAGTCGTCAATCTCAACCTTGAGCCTCCCCTGCTGGCATTGCTGCTGGGCTTGATCGTCTCCAACTTTATCGGGCTGCCCAAGTGGATGGATACCGGGTTCCGGGTCGAGTACTACATCAAGACCGGTATCGTGCTGCTGGGTGCCACCTTGCCGTTCACCCTGATCGTTTGGGCCGGGCCAACCGCCATTTTGCAGGCGTCCATCGTCTCGATCACCACGTTTGGCGTGATCTACTTCACCGCCACCAAAATGGGAATAGACCGCCGTCTGGCCGCAACCCTGGGTGCCGGTGGCGCGGTGTGCGGCGTATCGGGCGCCATTGCGATCGCCGGTGCGGTTGGTGCCAAGAAAGAGCATGCGCCGATTGCGATCACCCTGGTTATCGTCTGGGCCATCGTGATGATCTTTGCGTTGCCACTCGTATCCAAGAGCATGCATTTGCCTGTCGGTGTAGCCGGCGCCTGGATCGGCACATCCGAATTCGCCGATGCCGCCGGTTTTGCCGCCGCCAATACCTATGACGGTTATGCGGGCCAGCCGGGTATCGCCGGCAATGCGGGTGACGCAGTGCAGGCGTTCACCCTGATGAAGGTGGTGGGCCGCGATGTGTGGATCGGTATCTGGGCATTCGTGCTGGCCATCGTTGCCACCACCCGCTGGGAGGTCAAGGCCGGGACGAAACCGAATCCCGCCGAGATATGGTGGCGTTTTCCGAAGTTCGTGATCGGATTCCTGCTGGCTTCCATCATTGTGACGCTCATCGCCACGCACTATGGCCAGGCCGACTTCAAAAAGACGGTGGTGCCGGAAATGGTCGGCCCGATCAAGGATCTGCGCACCTGGGCTTTCATCTTCTGCTTCTTTAGCATCGGCCTGACGACGCGCTTCAGGGAGCTGGCCAACGCCGGCATGAAACCGTTCATTGCCTTCACCTCCGGTGTGGTCGTCAACGTGATCCTTGGTTTTGTGCTTTCAACCATCGTGTTCGCCGGCTACTGGTCGAACATGAGCCACTAAACCCGTATGCCCGTCCCGCGAGTGCATGCGCTCCGGGACGGGATCTTCATTTACACGAGGATATCCGACTATGCTCAAATCCAGCGCAACCCAGTGTTGTTTCACCTGCGTGCACTTTCATAATTCACCCAAATATATGGAAAGCGTCTATCCGGGGCTCAACACCCTGAGCTCGGGCAATGCCTCGGTCCGCAAGGACGACGGCATCTGCGAGCTGCATGAGCTGTATCTTTCGGCGGATGCCAGTTGCGAACAATACACCGGCGATAGCAGCTGAAAAATCGTACCCCTTATTCTGTTGAGCCCGGCGCGGCAGTGCCGGATCAAATGAAAATCCGCAGGCCATATACAGCAAAGAATTTCATGGCCTCAAACCACTCGCTGAAAACCTTGCGACAATAAATCTCCTGTCGCATTGTGCGTAAAATCCAAATAATATTGCGAGAGCCCGCATATCTCGCCAACACCATCATGACCACACGCATCTGCTTCATCCGCCACGGCGAAACCGACTGGAACGTCGAAAAACGCATCCAGGGCCAGATCGACATCCCGCTCAACGAAACCGGCCGCGCCCAGGCGCTGGCGATGGCATTCAACGCCGCGCACCATAATTTCGACGCCATCTACAGCAGTGACCTGATGCGTGCACGCGACACCGCCAACATGCTCGCCGCACGGCGCGGCCTCGACATCAAAATCCTGCCGCCCCTGCGCGAGCGGCACTTCGGCATCTTCCAGGGCCTCACCGCGGCAGAAGGCAAAGTGAGACAGCCCGAAGCACATGCCCGCTACCTCGCGCGCGACCCGGACTATGATTTCGACACCGGCGAAAGCATGCACAACCTCGCCAAGCGCGTCGAAGCCGCCGTACAGGAAATGACAAAGCACCACGCCGGGCACACCATCGCCGCCGTCACCCATGGTGGCGTGCTCGACATCCTCTACCGCATATCCACCGGCAAGCCGCTGAACACCCCGCGCGATTTCAATATTCCCAACTGCGCGCTCAACTGGTTTCGCTTCGACGGGCATGGGGTAGACGGCTGGCACCTCGAAGCATGGGACGACCATCACTATCTTGCCAAGGTGATCAAGGATTCGGTGGAATAGCCACGCGTGTCAAAGCTTTGCATCTTGTGCCTTGAACATACCGGATCGAATTGAAGGAACAACGCCAGAGTAAGCTGTTCCAGTTATTGCACGATATTGCGGGAGCGGTATTCGCACTCAATCATATGTCTAAATCTGTTAGGATTCGCCGCTGTCAGGGCACTGGATCAACACAAAAAATACTTGATCCCTTTCCATTAAACTCTGGGTTTTAATTGATGGATAGCAAAGAGAAAAAGCAACTCAGCGAAATTGATATCTGCGATCTATTCATTACGCCTGCTATAAAAGATGCTGGCTGGGATCCAATGACGCAAATCCGCCGTGAAGTAACGCTTACCCCCGGCCCCGTCGTCGTTCGGGGCAACATGTCTTCGCGCAATAAAAAGAAGAAAAAGTTTGCGGATTATGTTCTTTCATGGGAACCCAGTACGCCTATTGCGGTAGTTGAGGCCAAGGAAAACAATTACTCGGCCAGTCACGGCATGCAGCAGGCACTCGGTTACGCCGATATTCTTGAAGTGCCCAGTGCGTTCAGCTCCAATGGCGACGCCTTTGCCTCGCACAATAAAGTACCCAAAGATGGCGAAGACATCGAAACAGAGCATGCAATGGAAGCCTTTCCGTCGCCTGAAGAATTATGGCAGCGGTACAAAAGATTTCGCGGCATTGAAGATACCAATGAATCTCTCGTCTTGCAGCCTTACCATATCGATCCTTCCGGCAAAGAGCCGCGTTACTACCAGGTAGAGGCAATCAACCGAACCATCGAGGCAGTGGCCAACAAGCAGAAGCGCATCCTGCTGGTCATGGCGACGGGCACGGGCAAAACCTACACCACCTTCCAGATCATCTGGCGCCTGTGGAAAGCCAAAGCAGTGAAGCGAGTCCTGTTTCTGGTGGACAGGAACATACTGGCCGACCAGACTCGGGTGAATGATTTCAAGCCGTTCGGCTCGGTGATGACCAAGATCAAGAATCGCAAGATCGATCCGGCCTATGAAATCCATCTGGGGCTGTATCAAGCACTCACCGGCCCTGACGAAGAGGACAAGGTATACAAAACAGTCTCACCTGATTTTTTTGATCTGATCATTATTGATGAATGTCATCGCGGCAGTGCCGCCGAGGATTCCTCCTGGCGCGAGATTCTGGATTTTTTTTCCAATGCAATTCATCTGGGCCTGACCGCCACACCGAAAGAGACGCAGTACGTCTCCAACATCACCTACTTCGGAGAGCCGGTTTATACCTACAGTCTGAAACAGGGCATCGAGGATGGCTTTCTTGCCCCCTACAAAGTGGTGCGCATCGACATCGACAAGGATGTCGAAGGCTGGACACCGCCGCCGGGCATGACGGATGACCTTGGCAACGAGATCGAGTCGCGCACCTACAATCAGGTCGATATGGATCGCGTACTGGTGCTGAATCAGCGCACCAAGCTGGTGGCTGAGCGCGTCATGAAACTGCTCAGGGCCACCGATCCATTCTCCAAGACCATTATCTTTTGTGAAGACATCGACCATGCCGAGCGCATGCGCAAAGCCATCGTCAATGCGGCGGGCAAGCTGGCAATTGATAATCCAAAATATGTGATGCGCATTACCGGCGACAGTGTCGAAGGCAAGAACGAGCTGGATAACTTCATCGACCCGCAAAGCCGTTTTCCGGTGATCGCCACCACCTCCGAGCTGATGACCACCGGCGTGGATGCCAGAACCTGCAAGCTCATTGTGCTGGACAAGACCATCAGTTCCATGACCACCTTCAAGCAGATCATCGGTCGCGGCACCCGCATTGCAGAGGAATACAGCAAGTATTACTTCACCATCATGGATTTCAAGAAAGCCACCGAGCTGTTCAAGGATGAAGATTTCGATGGCGAGCCGGTGGTGATCTATGAACCGGGTGATGACGATGATCCTGTGCCACCCGATCCCGCCGATGATGGTGACGGGCCAGGCCTGAAAGTTGAAGAGCCGGAAGGCGTCTACAAAGCCCGGGTAAGCGGAGTACCCGTCAAGATCATTGCCGAGCGGGTTCAGTATTTGAGCGAAGAAGGCCAGCTGATTACCGAGTCGTACCGCAACTACTCGCGCAAGAAGATACGCTCGGAATTTTCATCGCTGGACGATTTCCTGCGAGCCTGGAACGATGCCAAAAGGAAGCAGCTGATCATTGATGAACTCGAAGGGCACGGCATCGACTTCGCGCATCTGGAGAAAGAGATCGCCAATGGCTGCGGCGCTTTCGACCTGATCTGCCATATTGCATACGACCAGCCGCCGCTAACCCGTGCCGAGCGCGCCAACAATGTGAAAAAGCGCAACTACTTCACCAAATATGGCGACAAGGCGCGCGCCATTCTTGAAGCGCTGCTGAACAAATATGCCGACGAGGACATCGGCGCGATTGAGAGTGCCAAGGTGCTCAAATACAGACCGTTCAACGAGATCGGCACCCCGGTGGAAATCATCAACGAAGTATTTGGCGGCAAGGATGGCTATGAGCATGCCATCGAAGAACTGGAACACGCAATTTACGATCTGAAACAATCAAACAGGAATTAATGCATGAGCAATGTAAGCGGAATCATCAAGTCCATTCAGGACATCATGCGCAAGGATGTGGGTGTCGATGGCGATGCGCAGCGCATCAGCCAACTGGTGTGGATGTTCTTCCTCAAGATTTACGACGACCGGGAGCTGGAGCTCGAATACACGGAAGACAAATATAAGTCGCCGCTGCCCGAGCACCTGCGCTGGCGCAATTGGGCCAAAGACCCGGAAGGCATGACCGGCGATGCGCTCTCCGATTTTGTGAACTTGCAGCTCTTCCCGACCCTGAAAGAAAAGTTGGTCATGCAGGGCGAAGTCGGCAAACGCGCGCTGGTGATCCGCAACCTGTTCGAAGATGCCTACAACTACATGAAGTCGGGCACCCTGATGCGGCAGGTGATCAACAAAATCTGCGAGATCAACTTCAACAACACCGCCGACCGTCACACTTTCGGCAGTATCTACGAGCAGATACTCAAAGACCTGCAAAGCGCGGGCAATGCGGGCGAGTTCTACACACCACGCGCCGTCACCCAATTCATCGTCAACCGTATCGACCCCAAGCTGGCCGAGAGCGTGCTTGATCCCGCCTGTGGGACGGGTGGCTTTCTGGCCTGCACGATAGATCACAAGCGCAGCAACTATGTGAAGGTCACGGGGGATGAAGAGGTGTTGCAACAGAGCATCTTTGGTGTAGAAAAAAAATCGCTGCCACACATGCTCTGTACCACCAACATGATCCTGCACGGCATCGATACGCCCACCCGCATCGAGCACAAGAATACATTGAGCCGCCCTTACACCGACTACACGCCCAAGGATCAGGTCGATGTCATCATCACCAACCCGCCCTTCGGCGGCATGGAAGAGGATGGTATCGAGAAAAACTTCCCGGCCAACCTGAGAACACGAGAGACCGCCGACCTGTTCATGGCGCTGATCATCCGCCGCCTGAAGGATGGGGGGCGCGCCGCTATCGTGCTGCCCGATGGCTTCCTGTTCGGCGAGGGCATGAAAACCCGCTTGAAAGAAATGTTGCTGCAAGAGTGCAACCTGCACACCATCGTGCGCCTGCCCAACGGCGTGTTCGCGCCCTACACCGGCATCAAGACCAACCTGCTGTTCTTCACCAAAGGCAAACCCACCGAGCACATCTGGTACTACGAACATCCCTACCCGGATGGCATCAAGAGCTACAACAAAACCAAGCCCATGCGCTTCGAGGAATTCGAAACCGAAATGGAGTGGTGGGGTAACGAGGCCGACGGCTTCAAGGCGCGTGTGCAGAACGAGCAAGCCTGGCAAGTACCGGTCGCCGACATCGTGGCGCGTAACTACAACCTCGACATCAAGAACCCCCACGTCGGCGAACAGATCAGCCACGACCCCGATGAATTGTTGCAGCACTACCAGCAACAGCAAACCGCCATCGCCGGGCTGCGCAACCAGCTCAAGGATATTTTGCAGCAGGCGTTGCACCGGGGCGAGGCGTAATCATGCCGGAAGCCATTACTGACAACCTAGACCTCTGGTCATCAGTGCTGCTCACCAAATCCACTGCCGGGCGCGGCAGCAACAACAAGCTGGAGGCCTATGGCATCAAGAAACTGCGCGAACTGATTCTGGAATTAGCGATACACGGGAAACTGGTGCCGCAAGACGCCAACGACGAACCGGCGAGTGTGTTGCTGGAAAATATAGCGAAAGAAAAGGCGCGGCTGATTAAGGAAGGTGTAATCAAGAATGAAAAAGACTTGCTTCCCATAAGCAATGAGGAAATACCATTCGATCTCCCCGGAGAATGGGTTTGGCAACGATTGGGAGAGATCGGATTTACCCAAACAGGTGGTACGCCCAGCAAAACCAACAAAGAGTATTTTGGAAATGACATTCCGTTTTTAAAGCCTGGAGATATATATCCAGGCTATGTTGATTACGAAAACGAGGGTTTATCCAATGAAGGGGCAAAAGCATTAGGCCGTACTGCGCCTGCAGGATCGATTCTAATGGTCTGTATCGGCACGATTGGCAAATGCAACATAATTGAAAGAACGTGCGCATTCAATCAGCAAATTAACTCTATTACGCCATACATGGAGATGAGCAGCTATCTTCTTAATGCATTAGGTTCTGTGTATTTCCAGAAGACTGCATGGGAAATGTCGTCTAGCACAACGATTGCGATTTTGAATAAAGGAAAGTGGGTGGATATTGTTGTCCCAATTCCACCACTTGAAGAACAACACCGCATCGTCGCCAAAGTCGATGAACTCATGGCACTGTGCGACCAACTGGAACAACAGCAAACCCACAGTATCGAATCCCACCAAACCCTGGTCGCTTCCCTGCTCGGCACACTCACCCGTGTCGAGTCGCAACAGAAATTCAGCGCAGCGTGGGCGCGCATCGCCAGTCACTTCGACATCCTGTTCACCACCGAAGCCAGCATCGACCAACTCAAACAAACCATCCTCCAACTCGCCGTCATGGGAAAACTCGTTCCTCAAGACCTGAACGATGAACCGGCCAGCACATTGCTCAAGCGCATCAAGGCCGAGAAGGCCAAGCTGGTTGCCGAAGGTAAGTCCAAGAAAGACAAACCGTTGCCGCCGATAACGGAGGATGAAGAACCGTTTGAACTGCCGAAGATGTGGGAGTGGGTACGACTTGGTGATCTCGCTACGCAAATTACCGATGGTGCACACCATACGCCCGAATATATTTCTGACGGAGTGCCATTCCTGTCAGTGAAAAATTTGAGTTCTGGGTATCTTGATTTTACTGATACACGCTTTATCTCACCGGCGGCTCATGCTGAGCTGACAAAACGATGCAACCCAGAGCTTGATGACATCTTGCTCACCAAGATTGGAACAACAGGAATTGCAGTAGTTATAGACGACCCGAGGCCATTCAGTATTTTTGTAAGCGTAGCTTTGATAAAACTTCCAAAAGTTCTCATTGATCGTGACTATTTGTCACTTGTCATCAACTCCCCGTTTGTTCGCCAACAGTCAGAAGATGGCACAGAGGGCGTAGGTAACAAGAACCTTGTATTACGGAAGATCAATACGTTCGATATACCTCTCGCCCCTCTTGCCGAACAGCAGCGAATCGTCGCCAAAGTCGAAGAGTTGATGGCCCTGTGCGACGCCCTCAAGGAGCGCTTCGCCGATGCGCAAACCACCCAACACCACCTCGCCGACGCCATCGTCGAGCAGGCCGTCGCATGAATATCGGCATAGAAAGGCATTCCAGTCTGGTTTACGAGGGCACGAGTAATTATGGCCACCCGGTGTGGCCTTCCCCAATCTTGCTGCAGGTGGTGATTGCTTGTGAGGGCGACTCAGAATTTAAGGCGGCGCAGGTCGAAAATCTGACGTTTGATTCCCTTTTGTTTCGTGAAGAGACCTATAACTCCTCGAGCCGGGTTCGGCGCGGTCGTTTGTATCGTGCTGGAAATACGCAACCGGCATCGTGGCAGGTATATCCCCATCCTGTTTTGCCGTATGAGATCAAGGAAGCCGAGAAGCGCAGCGGTACTTTATCTAAAGACCTCTATTCTTTTTCTTCATTTCGCTTGAAGCAATATCTGCATGAGAAAAAATTGGATCGCCCAATATTTCTGCTAGGCGCTGGTGAAGGATTCACCATTTGGACCTTGGTCAATATCGAAACCAGTGCGACAGGCGATGAGGTCGTGGCATTGCGTGCCAGGAAGAGCATTGGGGCCTTGCCTCATTTGGAAAGGGAGAAGATTCTGGCGGCGGATGGCAAGGCAGTACTGGAGAAGATTGAGACATTGGAAGAGGAGTTGTTCCGCGCTGGGCCAGAGTCTATCGTGGATCGCTCACGCGAAGCAGCGACGGCAATTTTGTCGAAATATTTGCAGAGCGCAGGGAAAGTGGATGCCGGAAAAGATTTGGGCGCGCTAGCCAAGGCCGCGGCGGATGAGGGTTTTGAAATTGTCGCTAATGCTGCGCGGATCATCGCCAGACTGCATGCGCGCGCCAAGCACGCTGAGCAAGAGAAAAATCCTCTACGCGAAATTACCGAGCAGGATGCAGAATTTGCTGTGCAGGCTGTGGGTGCCATTCTGTGCGACATAGACTGGGGCAGGTGGCAATATTGATTTGAATAATCCGGGACAGACCACGGATACTGCTCAAGCAAAACCTCGCATCGCTGAGATTTGGTGCGAATTCGAATATATTGTACGTAGTGGAGATTCGCTGTCTTGCCTGAATCAGGTAAAAGTGCCAAGCTGAAACCATTCCCGAAAGCAACCTGACAATTCAATCGGGGGGGCTGTTGAAATGAATCACGATCCCTTGCAATGCTTGATCTCTAGCACAATGCGCAGCAGGTTCGTCCTGTTGTTACTGTTGTGTTTTGCATATGTGCCGGCGCAGGCGGGCACCGAGGCGCTGGCCTATGTGCAGCAGACGCTGACGGTGGATGGCGTGAGCCGGACGGTGCGCGTTCCCAGGGGTTACCGGCTGGAGTGGCTTGCCGCCATGGACGCGCCGCGCATGCTGACCTTTGCCGCGAACGGTGACTTGTTCGCGGGTTCGCGGTCGGGCAAGGTGTATCGCCTGGCGCCACCGTATACCCGGCCCGGGGTGCTGGTGGAGTTGAATAATTATCCGCACAGTGTGGCGTTTCGGCCGGGAGAGATCCTGATCGCGCAGACGAATGGAGTGTATCGGGCGCCGTATCATGCCGGGCAGGACCGCATCGCACCGGATGCGGTGACATTGCTGGCGGCGTTGCCGGCCGGTGGCGGACATAACAGCCGCACGGTGGGCGTCGGGCCGGATGGCCGGATGTATGTGAGCCTGGGCATCCAGCACAATTGCAGCGACCAGTATCTGGGCGCGGGCTATGGGTTCTATGACCAGCGTGGCGGGGTGATGGTGCTGGATGAGCGCGGCGGCAAGGCAAGCTGGGTGCCTTTCGCATCCGGGTTGCGCAATCCGGTGGGATTCGATTGGCAGCCGCAAACCGGGGTGATGTTTGCCGACAACAACGGACCTGATCATCTCGGCTTCGACCAGCCGCCGGAATATTTCAGCAGGCTCACAGCCGGTTCGTTTCAGGGCATGCCGTGGTTCCAGTTCGACGGCAAACGGTTGCAGCGCGACGATTGCATTTCGAGTGCGCCGCCGCGTCCGATGAAAGAGGTGACGCTGCCGGTGGCAACTTTCCCGTCACGCAATGCGCCGCTGGGCATGGCATTCGTGCCGCGGGGTGCGATGGATGCCAGGCTGGAATTCGATGCAGTGGTGGCGCTGCATGGTTCGTGGGCCACCAAGCCGGGCGGCGGATTTATTGGCCGCGATGCGACGCGGCGACCACCAAAAATTGTCGCGGTGCGTTTCAGGGATGGCGTGGCAGTGCGGGTGGACACGCTGGTGAGCGGCTTTCAGTTGCCGGATGGCAAGCGCTGGGCGCGTCCGGCGGGCGTGGCGTTCGGCCCGGATGGCGCGCTGTATTTCAGCAGCGACAGCAATGCAGAGGGCCTGTTCCGGCTGAAGCGGGTACGCTGAACTCAGCCGGGGCGGGTGAGTCGACTACTACTAAATGGGTCAGCATCACATTATGTTTCGAATTAAAATTGATGCTGCCCTCTTTTAATTCTGAAGGAAGCGCATGAGCGTATCAATGTATTACAACCCCAAATGCAGCAAGTGCAGGGCAACCTTAACTCTGCTGCAGGAAAAGGGGATAGCACCTGAACTGATTTTCTATTTGGAAACCGCTCCTTCAGTGGCGGCGCTAGCGGAGGTGTTGAAAAAGCTGGGCAAAGGTTCAAAGGACATAATCAGGTTCAATGAGGAAGTCGCAAAGGAACTCGGCATTTCCGCAAAAGATGAACGACCCGATTCCGAATGGCTGAAAATCATTTCAGGCAACCCAAAACTGCTGGAGCGTCCGATAGTGATCAATGGTGACAAAGCGGCAATTGGAAGACCGCCTGAGCGTGTTCTCGAAATACTTTAGGTGACATAGGGTCGGCCCATTTTTTAATAATCCGGGATAGAACACACATATTGACTAATCAAAACCTCGCTTCGCCGCGAGGTTTTTTGTTTCAACTGCCGAAAGCCTCCGCCAGCACCGCAATCATGTAAGCGTGGTCTTGCACACCGGCGCTCTCGCGCGCACTGTGCATCGCCCACATGGGCGAGCCGACGTCCACACTCGCAACCCCCAGTTGTGATGCCACGATAGGGCCGATGGTGCTGCCGCATCCCAGGTCGCTGCGGTGCGCGTATTGCTGGTGCGGCACACCGGCCTTTTCGCAAAATCCGATGAAGCGGGCGGCGGTCTCGGCGTTGGTGGTGTAGCGCTGGTTCGAGTTGGTCTTGATGACCGGCCCGCCATTCACCCTCACTTTGTGGCTGGGTTCATAGGCGTTTGGGAAGTTCGGGTTGTAGGCATGGGCCATGTCGGCGCTGATGAAGAAGCTGCGCGCCATGGCACGCTGCCTGTCTTCTTCGTCCAGCTTTCCATGCCCACTGATGCGGGCCAGCACGTCGGTGATGAAGCTGCTGCCGGCACCTTCGCCAAGTTGAAAATCATCTAGCCGACCACCCACCGCCGTTGGCGTGATCAATCTCGCGGCTTACAGTTTTTTAACGCGGCCAGCTTGAACTGTCTGGTTCCCCGGCAGTTAAATTAGCACTTGGCGTTATTTTAGATTATGCGTAAAATCTAAAATAGCATCCGATGTCATTTTAAGGGGCGTCTCAATGAAAAATTTCCAGGCTGGCCGTTTTGTCCAGCAGGCACATCACAAGAGCTTCCTGCCCAATCCGATCAATCGCGAATGGGTGGTGGAGGATATGGGCTTGCTCCAGTTGCTGGGCCAGGCGGATCGCGAATTGGGGCGGTTGGACATGTATTCCGAGTACATCCCGAACATCGATCTGTTTATCCGCATGCACGTGCTGAAGGAGGCGAGCCAGTCGAGCAAGATCGAGGGTACTCAGACGACCATGGAAGAAGCGTTGCTGGATAAGGAGGATGTGCCGCCGGAAAAGCGCGACGACTGGGAAGAGGTGCAGAACTACGTGGACGCGATGAACGAGGCGGTGGCGAAGCTGCAGAAACTACCTTTCTCCGCGCGGCTGATCCGCGAGACTCACAGGACGCTGATGCAGGGTGTGCGCGGCAAGCACAAGCAGCCGGGCGAGTTCCGGCATAGCCAGAACTGGATCGGCGGGGCGAGCATCAATGACGCGATTTTTGTGCCGCCGGTGTATACCAGCATCGTGGATCTGATCGCCGATATCGAGAAATTCGTGCATAACGACAAGCAGTATTTTCCAGAGATGCTGAAGGCCGCGCTGGTGCATTACCAGTTCGAGACTATTCACCCGTTCCTCGACGGTAATGGGCGCGTGGGGCGTTTGCTGATCACCTTGTATCTGGTGAGCCGTGGCATATTGAAGCAGCCGGTGCTTTACCTGTCAGATTTTTTCGAGCGCAACCGTCAGCTTTATTACGATAACCTGATGCGGGTGCGCGAAAAGAACGATCTGCTGCAATGGTTCAAATTTTTTCTGGTGGGCGTGATCGAGACGGCGCGCAGCAGCACGACGACATTTGACAACATCCTCAAGCTGCAGAAGCAAGTGGAAACGCAGTTGCAGACGTTGGGCAGCCGCACGGCGAATGCGCAGAAGGTGCTGTATTACCTGTATCAGCGCCCGGTGGTCAACGCGGCGAAGGTGGGCGAGGTGGCGGGCGTATCGCCCGCTTCGGCATACAAGCTGATCGCCGATCTGGAGCGGTTCGGGATACTGAAAGAGATCACCGGGGGTAAGCGGGGCAAGATGTATGTGTTCGACGCCTATCTGAAATTGTTTAAATCATAAAACCAATGTTAACGGTGTCGAGTTGTTTTTGACGACGCCCAATTGAATTTGAAAAGAGAAGGCAACGTCCCATATATTGGGTGAATCTGCCCGATGCAGGCATTACTTAAGGATAAGCATGAAGTTTGATCGCTTCATCGGGATCGATTATTCGGGCGCCGAGACGCCTGAGAGCAGACTAAGGGGTTTGCAGGTCTATGTGGCTGCACCGAACGGCGAGCCACGGCCGGTACGCCCCGCTGCACCCGCAAGATATTTGTCGCGACAGGAAGTGGCCCACTGGCTGCTGGCTGAGTTGCAACGCGGCGCGCCACTGCTGATCGGCATAGATCATGGTTTCTCTTTTCCGCTGAGTTATTTCGAGCGATATGGGCTCAAGTCGTGGCCGGCGTTTCTCGATGATTTCTGCCGCTATTGGCCGACTGATCAGCCACATTGTTATGTGGACTTCATCCGCGATGGCGCCTGGTGGCGGCATCATGCCAAGCCGCCGGGCGAGCGTGTTGGCTCGACAGGTGAGTTCCGGTTGTGTGAGCAATGGACCTCTTCGGCCAAAAGCGTGTTTCAGTTTGATATGCAGGGCTCGGTGGCGAAGTCGACGCATACAGGTATTCCCTGGCTGCGTTTTCTGCGCCAACAGTTGGGCGATAAACTGTTCTTCTGGCCTTTTGATGGCTGGCAGCCGCCGGATGGTGTGTCAGTAATTGCCGAAGTCTACCCGTCGATATTTCGTAATCGCTACCCAAACAACGGCCGCACGCCCGATGAGCGTGATGCCTATGCGGTGGCGCGATGGCTGGAAGAGAGTTCTCGGCGAGGAATACTCAGCCGCTATTTCGATCTGCCACTGACGTTGCCAGAAAGGCGAATAGCGGCGCTTGAGGGATGGATACTGGGAATTGTTTAGGGCAAGTTCATTGGGATGCAGCGTAGTTGAAATTGCGGAACGATTAATGCCTGCTTTGTTTCAACTGCCAAACGCCGCCGCCAGCGCCGCAATCATGTAGGCGTGGTCATGCACCCCGGCGCTCTCGCGCGCACTGTGCATCGCCCACATGGGCGAGCCGACGTCCACACTCGCAACCCCCAGTTGTGATGCCACGATAGGGCCGATGGTGCTGCCGCATCCCAGGTCGCTGCGGTGCGCGTATTGCTGGTGCGGCACACCGGCCTTTTCGCAAAATCCGATGAAGCGGGCGGCGGTCTCGGCGTTGGTGGTGTAGCGCTGGTTCGAGTTGGTCTTGATCACCGGCCCGCCATTCACGCTCACTTTGTGGCCGGGTTCATAGGCGTTCGGGAAGTTCGGGTTGTAGGCATGGGCCATGTCGGCGCTGATGAAAAAGCTGCGCGCCATCGCGCGTTGCCGGTCTTGTTCGTCCAGCTTGGCATGCGCACTGATGCGGGCCAGCACGTCGGTGATGAAGCTGCCGCCGGCACCCGCGGCGCTCTCGCTGCCGACCTCTTCGTGATCGAACAGGGCCGTCACGCAGGTGGCAGTTGGTTGCCTGGTTGCGATCAGCGCGGTGAGAGCCGCATAGCAGGAGGCCAGGTTGTCCAGCTGGCGACTGGCGATGAATTCTTCGTTCGCGCCCCACAGGCTGCCCTTTTGCACGTCGTAGACAGCCAGCTCCCAGCTCAGCAGGTCTGCCGCATCGGTGTCGGTGGCATCGGCCAACAGCTTGCGCAACAGTGCTTCGGTGTTCCCAATTTCACCTGCGCTTTCACCTGCGTCTTCGCCAAGCTGGCCGAGGATCAGCGGCAGTTCGGTCTGCTTGTTGAGCTTCAGGCCCTGTTCGTTGACATCGCGGTTCATGTGGATCGCCAGGTTGGGCAGCCGCAGCAATGGCCGCTCGAAATTCAACAACTGCGTTGTCTGGCCCGCCCCCGTGCGCAGCACGACACGCCCGGCCAAACTCAGGTCGCGGTCGGTGAAGGTGGCCAGTATCGGCCCGCCATAGACTTCCACCGCCAGGCGCGCGAGTCCGTCGCCGGCCAGCGCCGCCTTGGGCTTGACCCTGAAGCCGGGCGAATCGGTATGG
>Ga0307375_10003665_pt1 | contig 15009 bp, 13 predicted proteins | sample TR1MG_FD_202531 | JGI IMG/M metagenome (GOLD analysis project Ga0307375, IMG submission 202531) | Soil microbial communities from Risofladan, Vaasa, Finland - TR-1 | ecosystem: Environmental > Terrestrial > Soil > Coastal area > Acid sulfate soil | place: Finland: Risofladan, Vaasa | collected...
GGGCCGTTCCCGCTGGCCACTTCCGGCTTTTCGAACGTCGGAGCGGGTCTCTACACCGAGGGACTGACCTATCCGGTTCCGGTATACGGCGACGTTTACCTCTCCGACCCGTATCACCTGAACGAATACCGCTATAGCGGGAAGGTGGACTACAACTTCAGCACCAAGGACACTTTGTCCTGGATGATGTTGTGGCAGCACGCCGAGTCTGGAGATCCCTACCAGGGCGGCGGCAACACCATCGGTCCTGCATACACCAACAATGGCGTTTCCGTGAACACCGGTGTGACGTGGAACCACACCCTCACCCCGACGATGCTCAACAGTGCGAAGTTCAGCTTCCTGCGGCACCGTTCGGACTTCCCGGCTCCGGAGGGCACGCTTGGCATACCGATGATTCTGACGTGGAACGACCCCATGACCGTGGGGTTCGGACTCTATTCCGGGTTGCCGCAGTATTTCACCGACAACCAGTTCCAGCTTCAGGACTCGTTGTCGATTGTCCATGGCAAACACATTATCAAGGTCGGCGGCGAATACCGTCGTACCCGCAACGGTTCGCGCTTCTTCAATGACACCTACGGAACCTTCTATCCGTGGGGCGTGGAAGACCTGGTCACCGATCTCTATTTCACGCAGCAACTGGAACAGGCAATGGGCGTCACGGCGGCGAACCAGTATGGTTCGGTGGCGTACGCCTCGGCTGCGGTCGATCCGACCACCAGTCGGTTGCCGAACGTCTATCGTGGATTCCGTGCCAATGAGTATGCCTGGTACATTCAGGACGATTGGCGCGTCACCGAGCATTTCACGGTGAACCTTGGCCTGCGTTACGAGTACTTCGGGCCTCCACACAACTTCCAGCCGAACATTGACTCGAACTTCTACTTCGGCACGCCGGTCACGCCGATTTCCACCACTTCCACCAACCCATATTTCCCGGTCAACAGCTCGTATTACGCGCAGGTTGCGACTGGAACATTCCAGGTCCGTAACAACGAGATCTGGAACAAGGACACCAATAATTTCGGACCGCGCGCCGGGTTCTCGTGGGATATGTTGGGCAATCAGAGACTGGTACTTCGCGCCGGTGCGGGAATCATGTATGACCGCATCTGGAACAACCTGTTCGAGAACATCCGGTTCAATCCGCCGTACTTCTCGGACAACCAGACGGGCGTCTTGATCAACGGCGTACCGTTCGGTGCCATCTCCAATCCCGGCATCTACTCGTCGCCGTTTACGGGTACTGCCTACTTCAACTCTTCCGGCACCAATAAGCCGGTTCCGAACCCGCGCCACATGGACCAGAACATGGTGTCGCCGTACTACGAACAGTTCCACTTTGGCTTGCAATGGGAATTTGCCAACGGATATGTGTTCGAACCTGAGTACGTCAGCACACTGGGCCACAAGCTGACCGGCTACCGTGACATCAACACCTTCAACGGTCGCACGGCCTCCGGCCTTAGCTCCCGGCGCATCAATCCCAACGTTGGAGCCGATAACTACCGTTCGAACGATTACAGCTCGAACTACCACGGCCTGCAGGTGAGTGTCCGCAAGAACTACTCGCATGGGCTGGCGTTCAACTCCAGCTATACGTGGTCGAAGGCAATGGATACGCTCAGCGATGCCTTCAACAGCCGTTCGGGCGGCGCTACCGTGGCCGATACCATGTACATCAAGGACAGCTACGGTCCAGCGGACTACAACATGAAGCACCGCTGGGTGACCAGCCTCTCGTACGATATTCCATTCATGAGGCAGAATCGGTGGCTCGGCGGCTGGGGCATGAATACGATTATCGCCGTGCAGTCCGGCATTCCGTTCACGCCGTTCTCCAGCAGCAGCAGCTATGACCTGAACAAGAACGGAGTGAACAACGACCGCCTGGTGCCGACCGTTGCTCCGGGAAAGACGTACACCGGCGGCAACCCGGCCACTGGATACTTTAACCCCAATCTTTGGAAATGGACTTCGGTCACTGGGTCAACCTACTATCGTTGCCCTGCCAGCGTGAACGGCGGGGCGTGGTGCGATGCTCCCATCGGTCGCAATTCGATGGTCGGGCCGGGATACGCGAACGTCGATTTCAACATGACCAAGAAATTCAAGGTCACCGAACGCTCCGCGTTTACCTTCCAGGCCAACTTCTTTAACCTCTTCAATCACCCGAACTTCGGCATTCCGGCCACGAACGTTACGTCAGGTTCGTTCGGCAGGTCGACGGCCACGAATTCTCCGCGAGTTACGCAGCTCGCTCTCCGCTTCGACTTCTAGTAAGAACCGAGCGGAATTGTATTTGGGGTCAGCCACGAGGCTGGCCCCTATTTTTTGGCGTGCCGAGCTGCGGCCGACCAATCAGTGGCGGGCGATGGCTTTGAGGAATTTTTCGCGGGGGAGAGTGTTGAGGACATCCGCGGGAGTGAGCCAGGCGCGACGTGCCTGGAGGATTCCGTACTTGAGTTTTTCAAAGTGCGTGGTGTGGTGAGCGTCAGTGTTGATGAGGATTTTCAGGCCACGCTCCTTGGCCATGCGGAGGTGGACGTCGTTGAGGTCGAGGCGGTCGGGGAAGGCGTTGAGTTCCATGGCGACCTTGTTCTTTGCGGCGGCGTCAAGGACGGCGGCCATATTGAACTGGAAGGGTTCGCGGCGAAGAAGCAGGCGTCCGGTGGGATGGCCGAGGGCGGTGACGTGGGGATTGCTGACGGCGCGGACAATGCGCGCGGTCATCTTCTCGGCTGGTTGATTGAAGTGGGAATGGACGCTGGCGATGACGACATCCATCTGCGCGAGGACGGAATCTTCGAGGTCGAGTTCGCCGTCGGCGAGGATGTCGACCTCGATGCCGGCGAGGATGGTGATGCCGTCGATCTGCTCGTTGCACCGATGGATGCGCTTGATGTGTTTTTCGGCGCGCGCTTCGTCGAGTCCGTTGGCGAAAGCAAGATTCTGCGAATGATCGGTGATGGCAATGTACTGGTAGCCGCGCTCGCGAGCGGCGAGAGCCATCTCCTCGATGGTGTTTTTGCCGTCGGTCTCGACGGTGTGCATGTGGACTTCGCCCTTGATGTCCTCAAGCTTGATGAGATGGGGAATCTTGTGCGCGGCGGCGAGTTCGATTTCGCCAAGGTTCTCGCGCATCTCAGGAGGAATCCATGCGAGGCCGAGTTTCTTGTAGATGTCCTCTTCGGTTTTGCCGGCGACGGGAGGAGTTTCAAGTTTCGAGTTTCGAGTTTCAAGAGAAGGCTCGGACTCGTCAAGCTTGAAGAGGCCGTATTCGTTGAGAGTGAAGCCCATTTTCAAGGCGCGCTGGCGGAGCGAGACGTTGTGAGATTTCGAACCGGTGAAGTAGAGCAACGCGGCACCGAAGGAAGCGGGCGGCAGGATGCGGATATCGACCTGCATGCCGTTGCGGAGTTTGAACGAGACCTTGTTCTCCCCCTTGGCGAGGACGTCCATGATGCCGGGGAAGGCGAGTATGCGCTCGATGACGGCGGCGCGCTGCTTCTCGTTGGCGGCACATTTGCCGGTGATGAGCATGTCGAGATCACCGACGGTTTCGCGGCCCCGGCGGAAGGAACCGGCGGGCGTTATCTTCTCGATGCCAGCGAGTCCATCGAGATGCTCGATGAGGCGCTGCGCGGTGCGGTCAGCCTCGTCGATGAGAAAGCGTCCGGCAATAGATCGATATGTCTCGATGGATTTGAGAATCTTCTGCTCGGTCTTCTCGCTCATGCGGGGAAGGGAACGGAGCTTGCCATCGCGGGCGAGCTGGGCGATGGCATCGGGATCGGAGACATGGAAGGCGTCCCAGATGAGCGCGATGGTCTTGGGGCCGAGTCCCTGGATATTGAAGAGATCGAGCATGGTGGGGTGGTACTTCTCAAGCAATTGCTGATGGAGCTTGAGGTGGCCTTCGCGAAGGAGTTCCTGAAGATGGGCGACCATGCCTTTACCGATGCCGGGGATGGCGAGCAGCGCCTTGGTGTCGGCGACGATCTCGGAGATGGGCTGGGTCCAGCCCTCGATGGCCTCGGCGGCGTTGCGGTAAGAACGAATACGGAAGACATCTTCGCCGGCAATCTCAAGGAGAGCGGCAGTCTCATAGAGGACGGTTGCGATGGTTTTGTTGTCCACAGGGAGAGTGTAGCGGGATTGAGGCGACAGAAAAAGCGGGAAGCGCAGGGGCAGACTGGCGCGAGGAGAAGAAAGGAACCCCAGCCGCGAGTGGGCCGGGGGTTCCGCTCAACCAAGTGAGAATTCCAGTGGAGGAATTCGATTACTGCAACTTCATTACGTTGCCTGCTTGTGGACCCTTCTGACCTTCTACGATTTCGAATTCCACGCGGTCGCCTTCCTGGAGACTCTTGTAGCCTTCAGAAGTGATGGCGGTGTAATGAACGAAAACGTCGGGGCCGTCTTCACGGCCGATGAACCCGAATCCTTTAGCGTTGTTAAACCACTTGACGGTTCCGATTAGACGAGACACTTGCAGTTCCTCCGTGCAACTTGCTACCGGCAATAAAGTGCCAGCAGGCCGGCTGAAACGTGGTGCCCGATGCCGTTGGATCAGTTGCCTTGCTGAGTCGCTGAACCTGGGCTGAGGGAATCCCCGACGGCCTGATCCGAGGATTGTCCTCCCAACGATGGCGCTTGTCAACGCGACACGCAGCGTAAACCCGCTCTGGGAGCCAGTTTACGAGCAATTCATTGCGAATGAATCGCGTTACTGCGATACGCACGTTATCAAATTGTCCCGACACGACGATCACGTCTGGGAGCAATAACTATATCGCATCCCGACGAAATTTCCGAGACAGCCATAAGATGCCGGAAATTGCCTTGCCGTCCTGAATTTTATTTTCCATGACAAGTTGTATGGCACGAGAGAGGGGGAAGAAGCGGCTGGAGATGCGTTCATCTTCCTCGGGATGAGCCTTGCCGCGTTGCAGTCCGCGAGCGAGAAAGATGGACATGGTTTCGTCGAGGAAGCCGGGGCTGGGGTAGTAGAAGAGGACGCGTTTCCATTCGCTGGCGGAGAAGCCGGTCTCTTCGATGAGCTCGCGACGAGCGGCGGCGAGAGGAGTTTCGCCGGCATCGATGCGTCCAGCGGGAATTTCCCAGAGAGATTTGCCGGCGGCGAAACGGTACTGGCGAATGAGAAGGATACGCGGTTCGGCGCGGGTTTCGTCGAGGGGAAGAATGACGACGGACCCGGGATGACGAATGACGTCGCGACGGGCGCGAACGCCACCGGGTTCGATGACCTGCGAAGAGGTCACGTTGAAGACCCGCGAGCGGTAGACGACGCGGGAACTGAGAATGCGAGCATCGGATGGAGACGCGGATTTTCTGTTGGCCATGAAGACACTATAGAGGAAACGGCGAAACGGGAAAATGAGTGATTCTCGCGATTGGCCGCGAGTGGAGAGCGGGTGGTAGACTGCGCGGGTGAAAGCAAGGACGACAATCAGCTTTGTAGGAGCGGGCGCGCTGGCCAACGGCATGGCAGCGATGCTGCGACGCGCTGGGTATGAGATCCGAGAGATCATAACGCGAGCGGGTGGGAGTTCGCGGGCGCGAGGAAGACGGCTGGCACGGAAGTCGGGTGCGACGTCGCGCACCATGGCGCAGGCAAAGCTGGATGCAGACATGATCTGGCTGGCGGTTCCGGACGGAGAAATTGCGCATTGCGCAGAGGAACTTGCCCAGGCGAGGAAGTGGGAAGGAAAGATTGTTGTGCATTCGAGCGGGGCACTGGCGAGCGATGCGCTGGATGCTCTGCGAAGACGCGGCGCGGCGACGGCGAGCGTGCATCCGATGATGACGTTTGTGGCGGGGGAGGCTCCGGAGCTGCGTGGAGTGTGGTTTGCAGTGGAAGGCGATGCGAAGGCCTCGGCGGTGGCTTCACAGTTGGTGAAAAGCCTGGGCGGGCATGTGTCGCGGATTCGCAAGGAAGAGAAAGCGCTGTATCACGCGTTCGGAGCGCTGCTCTCGCCGATGCTGGTGGCGGAGTTGACGGCGGCGGAAGAAGTGGGCGAGGCGGCGGGATTGAAACGTCGCGACCTGCGGAAGGTGATGGGCCCGATCGTGCTGAGGACGGTGGAGAACTACCTGGAACGAGGCGGAGCGGCAGCATTCAGCGGGCCGCTGGTGCGCGGAGACGTGGAGACGATTGCAAGACACTCACGGGTACTGAAGAGGACTCCGGCGGAAAAGGAAGTGTATGAAGCACTGGCGAAGTACGCGCTGAAAAAGCTGCCGTCACGGAGACGGGAAGCGATGCGCAAGGCATTGTCCGCAGGGCAGTGAACGAAGAGAAGTAAACCCACCTTACAAATACATCGACATATGTGATTGCAGACGGGCACTTGCGCGCCATGCACGGAAATGCCGCGCCACGTAAGCGCGGGTTGATTTTCGAATGCATCCGGGGCACAATCCGCCGAACTGGGGATATTCATTTCGTTCCACGCTGGATTCATAAGTATGGATACAGGAGCGTGGAATGACGGCCAGACTACTTCCATCGATATTGCTGTGCGCGACGGCCTGCGGAGCGCAAGCGATTGCTGCGTCCCAACTGCAAACACCCAAACCGGCCATTGTGGCCGAGATGCGCGGAGGCGTGCGCTCAGGCAAGGCGTTGCCGGGAGAGAAAGTGCGCCTGAAGCTGCACGAAGCGTTCCTGGAGCAGGGGAAAGTGGTGCCGAGAGGCGCGACACTGCTGGGAACGGTGTTTGTGTCGAAGAAGGGTAAGAACGGAAAGCCGTCAATACTGGGGGTGGCGGTGAACCGCGTGCGGTGGCGCGGCGGAAGCGTGGCGATGCGCGGGTACGTGGTGGGAGAAGTGGTGACGGTACTGAGGGTGCAGGAGAGAGGCACTTCCATGGGATGTTTCGCGCAGAGGCCGCGGGGACGGGTGGAACTCGGTGCATGGCGGGACGGCCCCCCGATGAGTGACATGATGGGAGATTCCGGGAACTGTGGGCAGGAAGACCAAACGATTATCCCGCAGCCGATACCACGTTTGAAGGGAGTGCTGCTGGTGCGAACTCCGAATGGCGCGGCCTTCTTTGTGTCGAAGGACAAACCAATCGATCTGAATAAGGGGATGCGGGTGTTGGTGGAGCCGGTGGAATGAAAGAGCTGCTGAGCTACTCAAGCTACTGAGCCGCTGAGCGAAAAGCAAAAGCAAAATCAAAATCAACAACCCCACCCTCTCGCGAACGGCGCGCGAGAAGGGAAGGGCACGAAGCGACGGAGTTATATACTCCACCCTTCGCTTCGCTCAGGATGGCCACCCTCATAAGAAACAAAATTAACGCAAAATTGAAACAAAAAACCCACCCAAGCGCAGCGGCTTGAATGGGGTACTTTGCGTCTTCGCGCGGAGCGGTTAAGAAACGGTGATGAATTTGCCACGGGGTGCGGGACAGATGCCACACTTGGCGAAGTTCGGCTTGTCGCTGACATAGCCGCAGTCGGAGCAGACATAGTAGGCGCGGGCACGGGAGCCGCTAAGGCTGCTGAGGTGTGCAGAGGTGAAGGCGAGCAGGCGTGCGTGGGTGGCCTCGACATTCTTGAGGCGGGTGAGAAGGTCAAGAGCCGTCTTGTCCTTGTCGATTTCGGCCTGCTTGACGGCGCGCGGATAGATGACATCACGAAGCTCGTTCTCGGCGAAGACAGCGGCGCGGACATTGTTCTGGGTGCTGGCGACGACGGGCTTGAGAATCTTGACCACGGGCTTGGCGTTAGCCTTTTTCAACAGAGCCTGAAGAGAGTCGGCGTGGATCTGCTCGGCGCGGGCGAGAGCACGGAAGAGACTGGCGACTTCGCCGTATCCCTCTTTGTCAGCCTGTACGGCCCAGGCAGTGAACTGGGCGTGGGCATTGAGTTCACGATTGTAAGCTCCGGCAAGATTGCGAAGAGTGTCCGTGGGAGCGGCAGCCGCGACGGTTGTCGTGAGAAACGCGACGAGAAGTACGAGGGCGACGCAAAGAGAAAAGCGCTTCATAACATCCCTCCTGTGGGCATGATGCCAATCGTCTAGCGATAACGTGACACGTAGCGAGAGAGAATGCACAGAAATGTGAAGCGTCGGTTTCGAAGTGGGAAGGAAAAAGAAGCTGCTGAGCTGCTCAAGCTACTGAGCTGCTGAGCGAAAAGCAAAATCAACGGCCCCACCCTCTCGCGGAAAGCACTCGAGAAGGGTAGGGCACGAAGACATAGGGTTATATATTCCACCCTTCGCTACGCCAAGGATGGAGCACCCGCGGAATTGCAAGCTACAAGCGGCAAGCAACGACAAGAGCAAAGATAAAACCAAAAACAAAACCGAAAACAGCCTGGGCTACTCGCCGTCGCTGGCTTCGGTGGGCGCGGGGCCAGTGGTGGTTGGGGCGATGAGCGAATGAACCCCGAATTCATGGACGAGTCGCCCGCCGTTATGAGCCGTGTTGATGAGTGCCATGATGCCCATGGAATACAGCAACAGATAGACGATGAGCGAGCCGACATAGGCAGGTCGCGGCTCGGGGCGTCCAAGGAAACTGGGCACGACGAGGACGATGGCGAGCAACAGGGTGAGCGATCCAAAGAGGGTACGCGTGTTTTCAGCCAGCTTTTCGTGATTCTTAAGGACGGCGTTGATTTGCGGCGTTCGGTCGGCGAGCTTGCCGGCGGCTTCGCCGGTGCGAACCGCCATGAAGACAGAGAACGTCCCGATCGCGAGGAGCAGAAAAGCGGAGATGAGAAACGCGCGGCCGCGATCCTGCTTGAGGAAGATGGCGATGAGAAGGAAGATGGGCACAACGAGAAGCATCGCGATGGGGAAGTGCACAATCAACGGGTGAAGCCCGTCCCACGACGGCATTGGCGGAAAATGAAACATAGCCACCTCTCAATATATAGAGATCAAGTATGCCATCGCCGGCCTGTAACCGGCGATGGCGGAACTGGTACGGCTACGACACGGTCTCGTATTGTTCCTTCTCGGTGAAGCAGACGGGGCACTTGGCAAAGTCAATGTTGACGACGGTGTTGCCGCAAGTCGGGCAAACATAGTAGGCGAGATTCTTTGAGCCCTTCAGAGTGTCGAGCTTGTTGAGGGCCTCGGTGTAGAGGCGCGCGTGCTCGGCCTCAGCCGACTTGGCGTAGTTGAAGGTCTGGATGGCGTCCTTGTTGGCGACGGCGCGAGCCTGTTTGAGAAATTCGGGGTACATCTGATCGCGCTCGTAGGTTTCGCCCTTAATGGCGGCCTGGAGGTTCTCGCGGGTGGACTTTACGTCGGCCGGCTCGATCTTGGCTTCCGGGGTGCCTCCAAGCTTCTTGATGACGATGGCGTGATTGGCAGCGTGTACGGCCTCGGCGCGAGCGGCGGCGCGGAAGAGGCTGGCAACCTGGCCGTAGCCTTCCTTGTCGGCCTGCTTGGCAAAGGCGAGGTAATGAGCATTTGCGTTGCTCTCACCGTTGAAGGCGGTCTGGAGGTTCTTGAGTGTGGTGGCCGACCCGGCAGCAAAGGCGCTGGAGGCGACAAAGATGGCAAGCAAAGAAAGGACTGCTGAACGCAGTAAACGGGGCATTACAAGTCTCCTATGAGAATGGTGTGTACCGAGGCTGTTGTCGCCATCGGCGAGACTCAAAACGAAGCTTGAGTCAATATGACACTTTGATGGCAGGTAAGTCACTAAAGTGACATTAAAATGAGGAAAATGTGGGCTATATAGGGGCAGAGAGTTCCCGATTGGGAAAAAAGCTGCCGGAAGTTCTGTACATCTCGGCTCTCAGCTCCCGCGATCATCCCGATAGAACCGCTTTGCCGACTTGTGGATTGTCTTCCAGCGCCGCTTCTCCTCGATGGCTGCGAGCTGATCATGCTGGCGATCGAACCACGCGAGTTCCTTCTGGAGTTTGTGCATGCTGGCGAGCCGGTTCGGAGCAAGTTCGCCAGCTTCGACGGCGGCGCGCACGGCACAGCCGGGTTCGTTTTGGTGACGGCAGTCGCGGAAGCGGCATCCCCGGGCCAGAGTTTCGATTTCGTCAAATGTGACCTGAACTCCTTCATCGGCTTCCCACAACTGCAATTCGCGCATCCCGGGCGTGTCGATCACCATGCCCCCACCGGGCAGGAAGATGAGTTCGCGGTGGGTAGTGGTGTGGCGTCCCCGGTTGTCCTTCTGGCGGACGGCCGCTGTAGCGAGGAGATCCCCGCCGAGCAGAGTGTTGATCAGTGTCGACTTTCCGACACCGGAGGATCCCAGCAGCGCCACGGTGCGACACGGAACACAATACGTGGCAACCACATCCAGGTTGTCGCCACGCAGGGCGCTGATGGCGTGAACCGGAGCCGCGGGGGCGACTTCCTCTATGGCGGCCACGCGAGCGACGGGATCGGCACAAAGATCAAGTTTGTTGAGAATGATCACGGGCGCGGCGCCGCTTTCCCACGCGGCGGCCAGATAACGTTCCACGCGACGCGGGCTGAAATCGTTATCCATGCCGACTACGAGAAGCACGGTGTCGACGTTGGCGGCCACAACCTGTTCGCGCGTGGCGCGGCCGGCCTGTTTGCGCGAGAACTTGCTGCGCCGCGGCAGTACCGCCTGGATCAGCGCGTTGCCGGCTCCCGGGGGCAAGTGGAGCGCGACCCAGTCGCCAACCGCGGGCAGTTCATCCGCCGAGGTGGATGCATGGCGCAGGCGACCGGAGACTTGCGCGGAAATCTCCCCGGCTTCCGTAACCACGGTGAAGATGTGGTTGTGCTGCAGGATGACGCGTCCGGCAGTGAGGCCGGCACAGGAATAAGAGGCGAAATCGGCCGAGAACGTCTGGTCCCAGCCCAGCAAGGCGAGCTGCATTTCTAATCTCCCGAAGGTTGAGGGCCACGGGGACACGCCTCCACAGATGCAGAACATCGCGGTAGGGCGCAGTCAGGCGGATTAGATAGAGGCAGTCATCAACTGAGCTGAGCATAGCGGGAGAAGGCAGGCCGGTCAATGGAGTTGACGCCGAAACGCAGTGCGGCGGTTCCCAACTCGGGTGCTCACGACCTGAACATCGCAACATCCCGGCAGAGCCGGTCCGTCACAGCGTCTAGAAGAGAGTTTGGAGGTCGGAGAAGCGGGTGAGGCGGATCATGCGCTGGGGCGGGGTGGCGGTGCAGAGGTCTTCGTGCTCGAGAATCCAAGTGTCGGCGTGGGGGACGAAGATAGCGTGGATGCCGGCGGCGAGCGCGGGATTGATGTCGGACTTGGGACTGTTGCCGATCATCCAGGTAGTGGCGTGGTCAAGGGAGTACTTGTCGATGACGCCGCGGTAAGTGGCTTCGTCCTTCTCGGGGACGACTTCCGTGGCGATGAAGTAGTGCTTGATGGCGGAGCGCTCGATCTTGCCGGACTGCTCGATGAAGTTGCCCTTGGTGACGAGGATGAGTTGGTGACGCGGGCGCAGGTAACGCAGGGTGTTCTCGACGTCGGCGATGAGCTCGATGGGCTGCTCGGCGATGGTGTGGGCAAAGCCGTGGATGGTTTCATGCAGCGATGGGGTGATGGGCTCAACGGAGATGCGCTCAAAGGTGTCAACGAGGGCATTGGCGAAGCTGTGGAGTCCGTACCCGTGCTTGACGACGTTTTCGGCCTCGACTTCGTTGAGGACGGCGCGGACCTGCTGCGGCGTGTACTGGCGATGGTTGAGGAACGAGATGAAGTCGGCAATGGCGCGCTCAAAGTAGATGTTGTTTTCCCAGAGCGTATCGTCGGCATCGATGAGCAAGGTGTGGCGCGCGTTCTTGAAATCGAGATCGGGCTGCGTCATGGTTCTAAAGTGTGTCCCATGACAGTGTAACCGAGAGGCACGGCAACGTCGCCGACTGTTAGAATGCAAAGCGCTGAAGCCATGCTGAGGTTAGAAAGAATGAAGCGATACGTCGCACTTCTGGCGATGTCCTGTCTCGCGCTGACACTCCAGGCGCAAACCAGTCCTAAAGAAACCGTGACGAAGAAATATCCGATTGGCGGATCGTACCCGAGCGGCGCGAAGCTGAAGGCGGTGCCGGACCTGTCGCTGCGGCTGGCGAAGTTCAAGGCCGTGCGGATGCCATTCGATCGCGCGGGATTGACGGCGAAGCAAGTGGCGATGGTGGAGAAGCTGGTGGATGCGTCACAGTACCTGGAGTCGATCTTCTGGCGGCAGAGCGACCCGCAGGGGATGAAGTTTTATCAGCAACTGGAGGGGAGCAGGAATCCCCGCGATCAGCAGATTCTGCGGTACCTGTTCATCAACGGCGGACGGTTCGACCTGGTGGACAACAACACGGCGTTCGTGGGCAATGAGAAATATTCGCCGGACAGAGGACTGTATCCGAGGGGCGTGACACGGGAACAGATTGAAGCGTACGTGAAGGCGCATCCGGAGGCGAAGGCGGAACTGTACAGTCCATACACGATTGTGCGGTGGAAGGGGAGCGAACTGGTTGGGCTTCCGTATCACGAGGTGTTTCGCGCATTCCTGGGGCCGGCGGCGGCAGACCTGAGGGCGGCGGCGAAGCTGAGCGACGACCCGGAGTTTGCGGCGTTTCTAAGGGCGCGTGCGGATGCGCTGCTCTCAGACCACTACTATGCGAGCGACTTGCAGTGGCTCGACCTGAAGAACCCGAAGATCGATATTATCTTCGCTCCATACGAGGTCTACCTGGACGACGTGCTGGGAGTGAAGACGTCGTATGGCGCAGCGGTGATGATCCGCAACGATGCGGAGAGCAAGAAGCTGGAAGAGTTCCAGCAATACATTCCGGAGATACAGGAAGCGTTGCCGCTGGACGCGGCGGACAAGCCGGATAAGCATGGCCAGCCGACGCCGATGGAAGTGGTGGACGCGCCTTATCGCGCGGGAGACCTGCTGCACGGATACCAGGCGGTGGCGGATAACCTGCCGAACGATCCGCGGATTCACCAGGCGAAGGGCACGAAGAAAATGTTCTTCAAGAACTTCATGGACGCGCGGGTGAATTACGTGATTTTGCCGCTGGCGAAGCAGTTGATGGCGCCGGAGCAGGCGAGGCTGGTGTCGGGCGAAGGATATATGTTGGGCACGATCGCGCACGAGATCTCCCACGGACTGGGACCGGCGTTCGCGAGGACGGCGACGGGAAAGATGGACATCAACGAGGCGATTGGTCCGCTATACAGTCCCCTGGAAGAAGCCAAGGCGGACGTGACAGGGATGTTTGCGCTGAAGTGGCTGGTGGACAAAGGCGTGCTACCGGAAAAAGATCTGGACGGATACTATGCGTCGTATGTGGCGGACCTGTTTCGGTCGGCGCGGTTTGGCGTGGCAGAGGCGCACGGACAGGCGGAGATGATGGAGTTCAACTTCCTGCTGGAACAGGGCGCAATTCAGCTGGTGAGCGAGGAAAAAATACGGGATCGCAAGACGGGAAGAGTGACATTGCGCACGGTTCCGCTGCGCTATGAAATGAATTACGAGAAGATGCCGGGAGCAATTGCGTCGTTGACAAAGGAATTATTGGGAATAGAAGCGACGGGAAATCGTACGGAAGCGGAGCAATGGTTCGCGAAATACGGTAAGATGCCGGGCGAGCTCAGTGTTGCGCTGGAGTCGGTGCACAACGTACCAGTGGACATTTACCCAATCTTTTCGTTTCCGGAGAAAGTGCAATGAGTTTTCCGCCGGTTGAGAATTCAGATCGCCGCAAATTTGACCGTGCAGAGGTTCCACCGCAGGCGCGCGTATATGCTCTGGACCACGCGGGAGTGAAGCTGGGAGCGATCCGCCAGATTGGGCGCGGAGGCCTGCTGGTGGATACGCGCAAGCCAATCGCGATCGGAACAAAACTGACGCTGAAAATCAGCGATGAGCGGGAAGGAATCCTGAGAGAAGTGCAGGCCGTGGTTCGATACCTGTCAGAAGAGGGCCTGGGATGCGAGTTCGAGCGTCTGGACGCGGATGCGGCAGTGGAAGTGGGAGTGCTGCTGGGAAGGTTTTACAGGGATTGAAAATAGCTGCTGAGCTACTAAGCTGCTGAGCTACTGAGCTAAAGCAAATGCGTAGATCCTGATCAAAAAGAGCAGCTGTAACCCACAAGCAGCAAGAAGAACCAAGACAAGAACAAAAGCAACGACCCCACTCAAGCAAAGGCGCTTGAATGGGGCACCTGCTGGAATAGCTACAAGCTGCAAGCCATTAGCGGCAAGCCAAAGAAAGAAACAACAGCAAAACCAAAAGCAACAAATTCACTCAATACCCGATGTTGGACCCTGGGCAATCAGTCGGCGGTAGTGCCGGTGAGATATTGTTCGGGGATCTTGTTGTCGGGGGACTCCTGGTCCCACATGATGGTGACGACGTACCAGCGCTGGCCGTCATAGGCGAGCTGGATGCTGTTGATGCCGCGAGCGAAGGGCGCACCGTCCTTCTCGTGACGCGACTCGTAAGTGCTGAAGACTTGGGCGATGTGGCCGAAGCGGTCTACGCGATTGGCAATGCCGCGCTCGAAAAATCCTTCCTTCATGAAAAACCCTCCCGCACGCTGGGCATAGTCATCGGCGCTCATGACGCGGCGGACGACATCCCCCTTGGGCGTGGCGCCGTTGAAAATGAGGCGCGCCTCGGGGATGAAGAGCGAGCGGAAGCGATTCCAGTCGCGCTCTCCAGCGGGCCCGGAGATGACGTCGTAAAGAGCGTGGACGATGGCGGAGATGGACTTGACATCGTCGGGACGCGCGGCGGGCATGGTTTCGGTGGCTGCCGGAGGCGCAGGCGCGGCCGGCGGAGTGGGAGGCTTGGGCTGCTGCTGCTGAGCAACGGCAAGAGTCGACAGAGCAAAGAGCAGAACGGTGAGCGAAAGTTTTTTCATGAGTCCTCCGTGGGCGATGTGTTGGACGAACGGTGCCGGGAAACGGGAGCGCGGAAAGAAGGATACAAGGGAGAGTTTCGAGTTTCCAGTTTCGAGTTTCGAGAAAGACAAAAGCACATACCCCACTC
>Ga0307375_10003668_pt1 | contig 14998 bp, 15 predicted proteins | sample TR1MG_FD_202531 | JGI IMG/M metagenome (GOLD analysis project Ga0307375, IMG submission 202531) | Soil microbial communities from Risofladan, Vaasa, Finland - TR-1 | ecosystem: Environmental > Terrestrial > Soil > Coastal area > Acid sulfate soil | place: Finland: Risofladan, Vaasa | collected...
TCCGCAGTCCGAAGGTGCTCGTCTCGCGGAGCATAGCCTCGACGAGGGCGTCTTCCCTGTCGAGGGGGGCGATGGCCGAGAGCGCCACGGCGGCCCGGTTCTTCTTCATCACGATGGGCGTGAGCCAGGCGTCGTCGGCTCCGGCGGCGAACAGCCTCTCCAGCACGTGGCCGTGGCACTCGGGACTCATGTCGTCGATGTTGCACTCGACGAGGACGCCGCCGGGCGCGGCCTTGCCGTCGTCGGCAGCGCCGAGGCCGAGGGCCGCGACCGCCGCGGCGCCAACCGCCGCCCCGCCCGCCCCGCCCGCCCCGACCGCCCCGACCGCCCCGACCGCCCCGACCGCCGCCCCGCCCGCCGCGGCGCCGCCGGCGACATCACGCTCGCCGAGCATCACGCGCAGCACGTTCGGGATCTCCGTATCGCGATGTCCGATGCCGTAGGCCGCGCGCGTTATCCGGAACCGCTTGTCGTCGCTGTACTCGTCGACGCTGGCCGCGAGCACGGCGGCCCCGGTAGGGGTCGTCGTCTCCTTCTGCACGGCGCCGCTCTTCACCGGCGCTCCCTTGAGCAGCTCCACCACGGCCGGAGCCGGCACGGGGATCACCCCGTGCTGGCAGGTCACGAAGCCCCCGCCGAGCTCGACCGAGGAGCAGAGCACGCGGTCGGGCTTGAGGTAGTCCAGGCACACGGCCGCCCCGACGATGTCGACGATCGAATCGACGGCTCCGACTTCGTGGAAGCCCACGTCCTCGACCTCGGTCCCGTGCACCGTGGCCTCGGCCGCGGCGAGCTTCGCGAAGATCGCCAAGGCGCGCGCCTTCGCCCCCGCTCCGAGCTCGGAGCCTTGGATCATCGCCTTGATCTCCCGGTAGGCGCGGTGCTCGTGGTTCTTCCGGCCGGCGCCGGCGGCCAGGAGGCCGCCCGCAACGGGGGTAGGCAGAAGGTCGACATCAGCCCTGGTTCCGCCGATGCCGTGCTTCGAATCGCGCTTGAACCTGAGCCGCCAGCCCCCCAGCCCGAGCTTCCCGAGCTCCGATCGGAGGTGCTCCTCGGGCACGCCGAGATCGACCAGCGCGGCGATGGTCATGTCGCCGCAGATGCCGGAGAAGCAGTCGAAATAGAGTATCGTCTCGGTCTTTACCATGCTCATCTTCCTCCCTCGCCGATCGCCCTGTTGAGGCTGCCCCGCCGGTAGCCCGCCAGGTCCACGCAGGAGTAGAGGAAGCCGAAGGACTCGAAGGCCGCGGCCATCGCGTCCATGGTCGTCTCCGAAAAGAGCTTCTTTCTCTCGGAGGGCTCCACTTCTATGCGGGCGAGATCGCCGTGGCTCCGGACGCGGAACTGAATGAATCCGCGGGACCGCAGATAGTCCTCGGCCCGCTCCACGCGAGCGAGCTTGGCCGCGTCGATCCGCTCGCCGTAGGGTATGCGCGAAGCCAGGCAGGCGAAGGCGGGCTTTTCGGCCGTGGGCAGGCCGAGCCTGCGCGAAAGCTCGCGTATCTCTTCCTTCCCGAGGCCGGCCTCCCTGAGGGGACTCGCCACGCCGAGCTCGGCTATGGCCCGCGTGCCGGGCCGGTAGTCGCTCTCGTCGTCGACGTTGCTGCCGTCGAGGACGACGCCGATGCCCAGCTCGCGCGCGGCCCGGGCGATGGCCCCGAACTCCCGCTTCTTGCAGTGGTAGCAGCGGTCCTCGGGATTGGCCGCGACCTCCTCCTCGATGCCGGGCGACTCGACGAGGATGTGCCGTATGCCGACCTGTTCGGCCACCGCGCGCGCGTCGTCCAGCTCGCTTCGGGGCAAGAGGGGCGAGACGATCGTGATCGCCGCCGCGCCCTCGCCGAGCTCTTCGCGCGCGACCGCGCAGAGCAGGGAACTGTCCACCCCGCCGGAGAAGGCCACGGCGGCCTTCCCGTAGGACCGGAGAAGCTCGCCGAGCCGCGAGCGCTTTTCTTCCAATGTCATGTCGTTCCTTTCATACGATGTTCATCTCGGCGAGGAAGGGCCTGTCGGCCAACACCTCGGCGTAGGGGCCGTCGCGGACGATCCGGCCGTCCTGCGACAGCACCACGGCGCGAGCGAAGACGCCGTCGACGTATTCGAAATCGTGGGTGGCGCAGAGCAAGGTCATGCCGTTCGCGTTGAGCGAAACCATGAGCTCGCGGAGATAGCGCTTGGTCTTCGGATCGAGGCCGTTCATAGGCTCGTCGAAGCAGATCGCGTCGGGCGCGAGCGAGAGCACGGCGGCGAGCGCCACCTTGCGCTTCTCGCCGCCGCTCAGGTGGTAGGGCACGCGGGCTTCGTGGCGCTCGAGACCGAACAGTCCCACGAGCTCGGCCACGCGGCGCGCGACCTCGTCCTCCCCGAGGCCCATCTGCCGGGGGCCGAAGGCCAGCTCGTCGTACACCGATCCGCAGAAGAGCTGGACGTCCGAGTCCTGGAACAGGAGGCCGATCCGCTTGTGGAAATCCTTGGAGAACCGCGCGTCCGCGAGGCGCGAGGCGGTTATCGCCTCTCCGCAGAAAGAGTAGGCGCCCGAAAAGCCCGCTTCGAGCCCGCAGACGAGCTTCAACAGGGTGGACTTGCCCGAGCCGTTGGGGCCGATCACCGCCACGGACTCGCCCTCGGCCACCGATAGATCCACGCCCTTCAGGGCCGGCGACTCCGGATAGGAGAAGGACACCCCGCGGAGCTCGATCATCGCCAAGCCCCCAGGGCGAAGAAGGCCGCGGCCAGGGCCGCGTCGAGCGCGAGCAGGCCGGCGTCGCTCAGCCTCCAGGCGGACTGACGCGTTATGCGATACGTACCCGAGAAGCAGCGGCACTCCATGGCCTGGTACTGTGTCACGGCGGCGTCCCGGGACTTCAGGAAGAGAGTCCCGGCGATGGCCGCGAGCGAATGCATCTTCCGTTCGTTCCGGCCCACCGAGCGCAGCTTGAGGGCATAGAGCATGTTGAGCACGAGTCCTCCGAGGAGCGAGATGTACTTGAGGGTCATGTCGAGCGTCATCACGAAGATATCGGGCACGCGCAGGCGCGAGAAAGCCTCGGTCACCGAAGTCCAGGGCGTCGCCGCGGAGAAGACAGCCGCGGCGAGCACCGCGAGCAGGACCTTCTCGAGCAGGAACAGGACATTGCCCCCTCGCCCCCAGAGGAAGGCGGGCAGGAACACGGCCGCCGTGAAGGCCCCGGCCGCCGCGACCTTCCGGAGCACCCGGGCGATGACCTCGCCCCGGAACAGGCAGAGCAGACCGAGTTCCACGGCGGCCGCGGCCTCGACGAACAGCGGCCTGCGCGCAAGCGAGACGAGTAGAATAAGAATGAAGGTCGAGGCCAGCTTCAGCTCGGGCCTGATGCGGTCGTTCCGCCTCGGCTCGCCGGGCCGGTCCCTCAGCGCGGCGAGGACTCCCAGGACGGCCAGAACGGTCTTTTCGAGATACCGTCCCTTGTCGCGCCGCGGCTCGTAGCGCTCCCGGACCGCGAGCCACGGCGGAATATTCGAAGCATCCAGACTGTTAAACCTCCGCCCTCGACGGCCCGCCCTTGTCTTTCTTGAGCAGGGCGAGCAGCTTGAACGCGATGACGATCGCGGCGACGCCGATGAGGGCCGAGAGCGCATAGCCGAGGATCTCGGGCGCGCCTTTGACCGCGTAATCCTTCAAGGGCGCGGCGAAACGAAGCCCCCGGGCCATGCCTGCGGGGGTGAAACCGAGAGCCGAGCCGCCGTTCACCACGTTCCTGATCTCGTCGCTTCCCCATTCCCCCCAGGCCGTGCCGGCGGCGAGCAGGCCGAGAGGCGAGGCGAGAACGAGAACGGCCAGCAGAGCGTACAGAGGCTTGAGCTTCGCGGACGAGCCGGCGTAGACGGTTCCGGGCGAGGTTCGCTCGACGAAGGCGAATATCGCCACCGTGAAGGCAGCCTCGACGAGGCCCGCGACGGCGAGATGCGGGATGAGCATGGCCGGGATCGAAACGGCGAGCGGATAGGGGCAATAGAGCGGCACGCCGGCGGCATCCTTGGCCAGGATGGGCTGGAGCCCGAACTCGATCGCGGCGCAGAGGGCCGCGGCGTTGATGGCCACATAGGCCGCAATCGCCAAGCCGATATATTCGGACCTTTTGGAATGGACCCGGTCCTTCACGAGCTTGTAGATGAAGTAGCCCACGAAGGGAATCACGACGGCCATGTTGAAGGTGTTGGCGCCGAAGGCGAGGATGCCGCCGTCGCCGAACATCAGCGCCTGGATGAGCAGCGCCGTGCTGATCGAAAGACAGGCCGCGTAGGGACCCAGCAGCACGGCGAGCAAGGTGCCGCCCACGGCATGGGCGGTGGTGCCACCCGGCACGGGCACGTTGAGCATCATGATGAGAAAGGAAAACGCGGCTCCGATGCCGAGGAGAGGAATCTTTTCCTTGGGCAGCCGGCGCGCGACCCTCTTCGCCGACACGATCAGAGCCGGCGCGGCCGCCATCGCCATGACCGCGCAGGTTGCCGGACCGAGATAGTTGTCGGGTATGTGCACCTAACCCTCCTTGGAATCAAGGAGTTCGTCTCCCGGGTCGGCCCTTCGAGGGCAAGAGAAAGCGAGGGCATGGAAACCGGACTGCGGTCGGCGTTCAGCCGTCCGTTTCGCCGAAGGGCCGCCGGGCGGCCCTCGACTCGGTGCCGGCATTCGTGCCGGCAGGAAGGAAGTATACGGGCCGCGGGGCGCCGCAGTCAATCGGAGGCGAGAGCCTGGACCAAGGCCGCCACCGCTTCGCCGATCAGCTCACCGAAGCTGCGCTGCGCCAGGCCCACGAGAACGACATGGCTCTGCGCGAAGGGAATGAGGATCCGCTCGGCGCGCGAGGCGAGCACGGCCTCGGCCATGGCCGGGGTCAGCTCTCCCATCATGGAGTTGGGAAGCACGATGCCGAGAGGACCGATCACGAAGTCGGCCTCGGGGAGCGAGACGCGGAACGCATTCTCTCCCGAGGCGCCCCGCTCCGCGCCGGCCTCCACCATGCGCTGGACCGCCGAGGCGTTCGTCGCCAGGGCGACCAGCTCGACACCGCCCCTGATCTCCCTGCGAATCCGAGCGATTATCTGGGCGCCGATCCCGCCCCCCAAACCGTCCACCACGAACACCGTCTTGGCCATGCTTCATTAAGCCCCCTACCGCGCCGGGAATCAAGTCTCCCACGGCGAATGGGGTCCGCTTCTTGACAGCGTCCGAGGATGGCAATAGCCTGATTCCCGCGGATCGCTGCGGCGATCCGGGCGGCCGGGATCTTCGTGGAGGGCGCGTGGCATCTGAGGAAAGGAAAACGATCCTCCTCGTCGAGGATGAGTCTCCGATCTCGATGGCTGAGTCCAAGATTCTCCTGGGCTTCGGCTACGACGTGGTCGGGACCGCCGGAGGGGAAGAGGCGGTCGGGCTGGCGACTCGCGATCGCGGCATCGATCTCGTGCTCATGGACCTCGACGTGGGCGCCGGCATCGACGGCCCCGAGGCCGCCCGGCGCATTCTCGAAAGGCGGAATATCCCCATAGTCTTCCTGTCCTCCCGCGCCGAGGAAAGCTGCGTCGACCGGGTGCGCGGGATAGTCCGCTACGGCTACGTCCTCAAGGACTCCGGCCCCTTCGTCCTGCGCTCGGCGATCGAGACGGCCTTCGCGCTCTTCGAGGCCGCGACGCGCGCCCGCGAGAACGAGGAGCGCCTCCTGAGGGCCGAGCTCGTCGCCGGCTTCGGCAGCTGGGAGTTCGACCTCTCCGGCAAGAGCGTCATCGCCTCGCCGGGGGCCCGGCGGATCTACGGCCTCGGCGCGGATTCCTGGAGCATTTCCGGCGTCCAGGAGCTGCCCCTCGCGCAGTACCGCGGCCTGCTCGACCGGGCGCTGCGCGGCATCGTCGACGGCACCGGCCCCTACGACGTCGTCTTCGAGATCCGGCGGCCGGACGACGGCAGTCTCCGCACCATCCACTCCATCGCGAAATACGACGCCGAGCGCAACATCGTCACCGGCACGATACACGACATAACCGAGCGCCAAAAAGCCGTGGATACCCTGCGCTCCAGCGAGGAATCGCTCGCCATCACGCTGCAGTCCATCGGCGACGCGGTCATAGCGACCGACGTCGAAGGCCGCGTCACGCGAATGAACGCCGCCGCCGAGAGGCTCACGGGCTGGAACCTCTCGGCGGCGCTCGGCCGGCCGCTCGGCGAGGTCTTCGTCATCGTGAACGCGCTGAGCGGGGAGAAGGCCGAGAACCCCGTCGTCCGCGTCTTCCGGACCGGAGGCGTCGTCGGTCTCGCGAATCACACCGTGCTCATAAGCCGAAACGGCGAGGAATACCAGATCGCGGACAGCGCCTCGCCCATCAAGGACCGGCTCGGGAAGATCCGAGGCGTCATCCTGGTCTTCTCCGACGTGACCGAACGGTATCGGGCCGAGGAGGAGCTCCGCTCGAGCGAAGCCAAGTTCAGGTCGCTGGTCGAACACATGCAGGTGGGCATCCTGCTGTTCAACCCCCGTGGCGAAATAGTCCTCAGCAATCCCCGAGCTTGCGAAATCTTCAGCGTGGAAGAGACGCGGCTCCTGGGGCGGACCCCGGCCGATGCCGACTGGGGCGCGATCCGCGAGGACGGCTCGCCGTTTCCCTCGTCGGTCCATCCGGTAGCCCGAGCCATCGCCACCCGCATGCCGGTCTCCGATGTGGTGCTCGGCATCCATCGTCCGGCCTGCAAGGACAGAGTCTGGCTGCTCGTGGACGCCATCCCCCTGCTCGCCGGCGACGGCGGGGTGCGGCAGGTCGTCTGCACCTTCATCGACATCACCGAGCGCAGGCATGCCGAGGCCGAAGTGAAGAAGCTGCTCGCGGAAAAGGAGATCATCCTCAAGGAGGTCCACCATCGCGTCAAGAACAACATGAACACGATGAAGAGCCTGCTGTTCCTGCAATCCCAGTCCGTGAAGAACGGAGCCGTCGGGTCCGCGCTCCTCGACGCGAGCGGCCGGCTTCAAAGCATGTACGTGCTCTACGAAAAGCTGTACCGATCCTCCGCCTTCACCGAGCTCTCGCTCAAGGAGTACGTTCCGGCCCTCGTGGACGAGGTCCTGGGCATCTTCCCCAACGCCGACGACGTGAGGGTGAGCACGGACATCGAAGACATAGCCATGGACCCCAAGGTCCTTTCCACGCTGGGCATCATCGTCAACGAACTCATCACCAATGCCATGAAGTACGCCTTCGCGGGCAGAGCGGGCGGCTCGATAGACATTTCGATGTCGCGCAGCGGCGATCGAATGCGCCTGACGGTCCGGGACGACGGGATAGGCATGCCGGAGAGCGTGGAGTTCGGCAATTCGAGCGGCTTCGGCCTCATGCTGGTGAGCATGCTGACCCAGCAATTGAGCGGCAGCGTCCGCCTGGAGCGCGGCAAGGGAACCGCCGTCGTCCTGGAGTTCGCCTACGGCTCTTCGTAAGCCGAAGGGCCCGACCCGCGCGCGGCCGGAGGCGTCCCCCTCCGACCGCCCCCCCGGGCCTCGCCTTCGAACCAGCTCAGCTTCCCGCTGAGCCCGACGACCTCGCCCACGACGATGATGGCCGGCGGCTCCAGGCGGAGCTCGCCGACCCGGCCCACGATGTCGTCCAGCGTGCCGGCGACCGTCACCTGGGCGCTCATGGTTCCGCGGCTGATCACCGCGGCCGGCGTGGCCGCGTCCTTGCCGGCCGCGAGCAGCCGCCCGACGATGCTTTCCAGCCGCGAAAGGCCCATCAGGATGACCAGCGTGTCGACCGAAGCGGCCAGGCGGCCCCAGTCCACCGACTCCTCGGCCTTGTCCGGCTCTTCGTGCCCCGTGATGAAGGCCACCGACGAGCTGAAGCCCCGCTGCGTCAGAGGTATCCCGGCGTAGGCGGGCACGGCCAGGGCCGAACTGACGCCGGGAACGACTTCGAAAGCCAGGCCGCTCTCGGCCAGTTCCAAAGCCTCTTCCCCGCCCCGGCCGAACACGAAAGGATCCCCGCCCTTGAGGCGGACGACGATCTTCCCGGCCGCGCACCGCTCCTTAAAAAGCCGGTTGATCTCGCTCTGGCGATAGCGATGGTCTCCGGACCTCTTCCCGACATAGATGAGTTCCGCGTCGGGGCGGGCCTCTTCCAGCAGGGCCTCGTTCACCAGATGGTCGTAGAGGATCACATCGGCCGCCTTGAGGGCCTTGAGTCCCTTGACCGTGATCAAGCCCGCGTCGCCCGGGCCGGCACCCACCAGATAGACTTTACCTTCCACAGCCAGCGCCTTCCTCGTTCGCATTCGCGCAATCCCGGCCGGACGATGCCGCGTCAGCCCTCGGTCGGGCCCATGCGGCCATCGCGCGCGAGCGGCAGTATTTCCTCGGCGCGCTTCATCAACCCGGCGGGCAGCCTATCCCGGAGGCTTTCCAGGAACCGGAGCCTGTCCTTCGCGAAGAGGTCTATCAGGCCGAAATCGGCCAGGGCGCCGAAGATCGCCGCGCGCTCGCGCTGATCGCCCGTCTTCTCGATGACGAAGGGCCGCAGCTTCTCCATGAACTCCAAGTAGGCCGCGTACTCCTCGCCGAAGATTCCCTCGAGCTTCCTGCGGATCTCCCGGGAGAGGGAGGGGGAGGCGCCTCCGGTGGAGGCGGTCAGAAGCAGCGCCCCTCTCCGGAGCTTGGCGGGCACCGTGAAGTTCGACAGCGCGGCGTCGTCGACCACGTTCACCAGAATGTCTTCACGGAGAGCCGCGCGGCTCACCTCGGCGTTCACCGCCGTATCGTCGGTGGCGGCGATCGCCAGGAAGCACCCCTCCAGGTCCGCCGCCTCGAAGCGCCTGGACACCAGCCGCAGCGAACCGGCATCGCGCAACGCGGCCATCTCGGCGTCGACGGCCGGGCTCACCACGGTGATCTCCGCCCCGGCCTCGAGCGCGTCCTTCGCCTTCCTGCAGGCGACGCGCCCGCCTCCGACGACGAGCACCTTCCTGCCGCGCAGGTCCAGATTCACCGGATACTGATTCACCTGGCCGACCTCCGCCGCCCCGACCGCCCCGGATCGCTATTCCACGCCGCAGACCGGCTTCACGTGGATGTTCGAGCGATACTCGGTCTCCGTCCAGTAGAGCCGCTCGGCCAGCTCGGCCTCGGGATTCAGCTTGACGCCCTTCAAGATCCATTCCTTGAACTTCTCGTATCCGGCCATGTCGATCAGATGCCCGCCGTGGAGGTACCTCGGCTGGTGGTTCAGCACCTCGGCCGAGAAGGCCTGCCAGTTCCCGATCACCGCGAGCAGGACCTCTTCCGTCACCCAGTTCAGGAAGATCTTGCCGGCGCGCGGATACTGCTTGCCGGATCGGCCGCCGATCAGCACCCGGTAGAACTTCGTGGGCCTCCTGGTCCAGGCTCCGGTCGGGCACACGGTCGCGCACTCGGCGCAGCCGACGCAGCAGCAGACGTCCTTCACGATCTTCCCGTTCTCCAGCGAGAGCACCCGCGTCGCGTGGGAGGCGCAGGTCTCGACGCAGCGCTCGCAGGCGATGCAGCGGTCGTAATCGTATTCCATCTTCGCGATGCCCACGATCCCGAAGTCGTTGAAGGTCGCCTTGGCGCAGTCGTTCGGGCAGCCGGCTATGCTCATCTTGATGTGGTAATGGCTCGGGAAGACGAGCTTCTCCATCTTCCTGGCCAGGCCCAGGGTGTCGATGTTCGCCTTGATGCAGTGGCTGTTCCCGATGCAGGCCATGACGTTGCGGGCGCCGATGGTGGGATAGCCGCCCTCGCCCACGTCCATGTCCACGTCGCAGGAGGCGACTTCCACTTCCTCGATGTAGCCGCGGAGGTATTCGTTGACCGCCTCGATGTTCTCGTACTTGATCCCGGGAATCGAGAAGGTCTGCCTCATGCCCAGGTGCAGCTGCCCGTTGCCCCAGGCATCGGCGATGTGCTGGACGACGGCGAGGTACTTGGCCTGGACGACCCCGCCGGGCGCGCGCATCTGGAGCATGAACTCGCCCGGAACCTTGGATTGCCTGAAGCAATTGACCTGCAATTTCTTGATGTCGATATCGTGGTTCATACGGCGCCTCCCCGGGCTAGTCCAGCAGCTGCTCGGCCTTCGTGTAGTTGAAGACCGGTCCCTCGAGACATACATAGGTTTCATCGATCTTGCAGTGCCCGCACTTCCCCACCGCGCAGGACATCTTCCGCTCGAAGGACATCCAGATCTTTTCCTTGGACACGCCGTTCTTCAGGCACTCGAGGGCGGCGTAGCGCATCATCGCCGGCGGACCGACGATCACCACATTGTAGTCGGCGAACCCGGCGAAGGGGATCTTCTTGATGTGCTCGGTGACCAGGCCCGACTGGAAGCCGGGAATGGCTTCCTTGTCCAGCGTGTAGATGGCGTCGAATTTGGCGGCGAAGTCCTTCAGATCGTCGGCGAAGAGGATGCTGTCGCGGTCCTTGAAGCCGGCGATGAAATGCAGCGACCGAATCTCGTCGAAGTGGTCGAAGTAGTGCTTGAGCAGGCTCCGCACGGGCGAGACCCCGGTGCCGCCCGCGATGACGACCAGGTCCTTGCCGCGGAACTCGTCCAGCGGGAAGGAATTGCCGTAGGGCCCGCGCATGAACAGCCTGTCGCCGCGGCGCAGGGAGAAAAGCCGATGCGTCACCTTGCCGACTTTCCGGATGGTGAACTCCAGCCAGTCCCGGCCTATGCCGCTGACCGAAATCGGGGCCTCGCCGATCTCGGGCAGGGAGATCTGGAAAAACTGCCCGTGATCCACCTTGACGCCCGCCTCCACCTTGAACGTGTACTCCAGCTCCGTCTCATGGACGATATCGGCTATGCGATACGGATCCGGCTTGAAGATATTCGCCGTCATACGCTCACCCCCGTCGCCGCGGCCGCCTCGGCGTTCAGCCTGTCCACCTCGCCGCTCAGGCGGTTGACGGTGGCCGCGAAAGAAATAAGTTGAGGACATCTGTCGGTGCAACGACCGCATCCCACGCACATGTCGGCTCCCCCGAAGCGGGCCCGAAAATCGTAGACCTTGTGGAGAGTCCTGAACCGCATCCGCTCGCCAGGCGTCTTCCGGAAGCCGTGGCCGCCGGCCATCTCCGTGAAGCCCTTGTGCAGGCAGCTGGCCCAGACCCGCCGGCGGTCGCCCGAGCGGCCGTTTTCGCTGTACGCGACGTCGGAGGTGGTGAAGCAGCTGCAGCTGATGCAGGCCGCCGTGCAGGCGCCGCAGCTCAGGCACCTCGTGTCGTAGCTGTCCCACATGGGAAGCGTATGCACTTTCTCCAGCACGTCGCGGCTTTTTATCTCCGGCACCCGGACGCTCAGCCGATTGGCCGAGACGAACTCGGGCCTGAACTCCGCTTCCTTCTCGGAGGCGAAATACGGGGAGAAGGAAGGGTCCTTCACTTCCAGCAGGAGCTCCTCTCCCGCGAAGCGGACGGCCAGACTGTAGTCCTCCGTCCGATTGGTTCCCATCGAGACGCAGAAGCAGGTGTCCCAGCCCTTTCCGCACTCCATCAGCACGAATTTGACCTTGTCCCGCAGGCGCTCGTAGTACGGATCCACGGCCTCGCCGTTCTCGAGGAACATGGTGTCGAGCCGCATTATGCCGTGGATGTCGCAGGGACGGACGAACACGAGGACGGGTCGCTCGTCCACCACGCTCTCCCGATATTCGAACTCGGTGAAATGGAACAAGGTTTGCGTGATGGGATGAATGACTTCCTTGGGCGAGAAATGGCTTTTCTCGTCGTACACGATATCCCGCACCGAGCGGATCTTGTCGTAGCGGACGAGGTCGGTATCGGAATAGCGCCCGCGCTTTTCGAAGCGCATCGGCGCGTAGATGGTATAGCTTTCCCTCATCTTTTCCAGGAGCTCGTCCATCCTGCTCAAGCTCAGGCGATACGCCATGTCACAATCCTCCTGCCGTGTCTAAGGCTCGGGTATTCCAAGAAGCGAGGCCACACTCCGCGGACGAACATTCTGGGATTTGATGGAATTCGAAGACCAAACCGCCGACGCCCCGTCCTCTATCATCCGTGAAATATCTATATATCCGTATTCATTCCCATCATACCACCGCGGCTATTTTCGTCAAGACGCACTCCGAATACCGCGCAGCCCGCGCAGCCAACTATCACCTTTGGCCCTCGATGGCTACGGGGTGCCGGCCGCGTGGAGGGCCTCCGATAGGCGCGCGAGCTCCGCGTTGTCGCCGAGCCGCCGGGCTATTCGAAAAAATTGCCGTGATGAAGTACCCGATGATGTCGCGGAGGGCTGTAGCCTTGAGGGCTTAGAGGTTGTCGCCCTAAATGAGAAGATTCGCGTAGGCGGCCTTAGGGTCGCCTACGATGCCTCCGGCTACGGCGGAATGAGCCTCGAGTAGTCGGAATGGTACTTGTGAAGCAGCCTTAAGGGCATCTTCCTTGCCGGTCTACGTCAGCGTAGGCATTTCTCTATATCTTTCTTAGGTATCTTGCGCGTTGTCGGTGCTTACAGAAGCCAGGGAAGTGGCAAGGGATTGATCCCTAGACGACTCATCCCATCGTGGACGTATTGGCGTATGAAAGGCCACATGGTCTTCTGAATCTGGTTCGTCATGAAAACGTTCCGAACTTCCTCGTCGGCCCAGAGTTGGTCGAAGGTGACGACATCGACGAGATGGAAAGCGACGATGAAGACCGAAACCTGTTGAAAGATGGGATCGCCCTGAAAGCTGACGGTGATCTCATAGCGTGGTCTGAAGATACGGGTCTCTCCGTTCACTGCCACTGGATCGCCATCGGCAAAAGCCTGCTTCCACTCCAGATTGATCTCCGTATTGGGAGACGGCATGTCCCCGCGACGATCGGAATGGAGTGACATAGGCTTGATGTCATTGAGCTTCATCGACTTCAGAAGCCGCGTCAGCCGCTCGTTGATGTCGCCGCTCATGACGCCACCGGCAAGGGATCGGGTGAGGCATCCGTGACCGACATATTCGTGTATGTCGCCTTGGACCATGTTATGCCTTCCATCAATCGTGAATAATCCCGGAAAGATGCATCACCAACATAGAACGCCACTTGCTCCGGCAATGTTCGGCCATTGCGCAACGCGCATTCCTCGACCTTGGTCCTCTGGAGATCCGTCAATTCGCGGCTCAAGGAATCAAGGCCGGACCACAGGAGCGCAGCCCGATACCCCTCGGACTCTTCAATCCTCCGACGTTGGATGGCGCCGATCTTGCCTTTGTTGATGTCGTACATCGTCTTGAAAATGCTGGGATCGTCCGCAAGCTTGATGAGAAGCCGATTCGTAGGATCGGGTGCCCCACCCTGCTCATAGCTGTTCATGGTGAGCTCGCCGAAGCCGAGTATAGTACCAAAGGCCTTCTGACTCGCTCCGTAGCGGGCGCGTAAGGCGACCAGGGCTTCGGGAGCTGGAGACTCATAGAGGCGAGCATAGGCCTCTCGGGCCGCGTCGAGGTTGGCATCGAGTTGTCCAGGTCCCTCGAACTCCTCGCCGCATGTGGTACAGCGTGAGAAATGGGCAACGAAGGAGACCTCCTTGCCCTTGATAGTCACCTTCTCTTCGCGCTCGATAACCTCGATATCACGAGTGGTCGCGCAGCGGGAGCATGGGAAGCGAGTGGTCATACATTACCCCAGTCATGAAATGACATCACGATACCGGTATCGCCATCGCCATCGGTCCAGATCTTCAGCTTAATGTACAGACGAATCCGATCGCAGGGAGGCAAGAGTCTCGTGTACGGATAGGAGAAGAGCATGACATCGCCGACTGTCCCGTTATCGTCCAGCCGCGGTCCCCACTCAAAGTGTCCTGGGCCAAGCCTAGCGATGATGTCGTAGGCGTCTTCCTCCCCTAGCCCTTCCGCCAGCAGAAACTCCCAGGTCTTGCGGTTCCTTGGCTCAAAACGAAGCGCTCCAGCCTCAAGTAGAGGGCGAAGGCGGTCCAGGAACTCAGTGACAGCCTCGACGTCCTTCATCCAATATAACCCAAACATCGGTATCGCACAATACCGGTCTTGGGGGAAAATACGGAGCAGCGAAGGGACCAGGCGCCAGCATGCCACTTGAAGAGGGAAGGGCTACTCTTGAGCGGTAGTGACAGATACTTAGGACTTGCTGCCATTATTCCACCTTGGCGCGGGATGCTGCCACCATCACCTAGCCTGGCGCCAAAGCTGATGATACCAGAGCAAGCAGGAAAGCAAAAGAGAATCATCTCGGCAAAGTTGGAGCTGCAGGGACTTTGACTGGAGCGAGCCGTAATCGTTCGCCTTCGACTACAACCCTCCCATCCTCGATGAGCTTCCTAACCAAGCGCTTGGCGTCGGCATAGCTTATGCCGAGCTTCACGGCCGTCTTGTCGCGGCCATGAAGAACAGGGAAGGTCGGCCCCTTCATTTGCCGCCTTGAGGAAGGCTTCAGGAGTGATAGGAGGCGCATAGGAGACTGGTGGGAGGATGGGATTGGATACGAACGAGCTTCCGGCCTCGTCGACGTCACTGGTGGGTCGAATCGAGGCTTTCAGTTGCGGCTCGATCCTCATGCTCTCTCGCCAAAGCATCGAGGGGGAGGGATTCGAGGAGCCTCCCCGCGAAAGCCGCGGCTTCTCGCTCGTCATCGGTTCCCGTGGAGCGCTGGGCGAGCACCCTGCCCGTTTGCTTGTCGACGATGCAAACGCAAAGGATTGTTGAGTTGGACTTGGTTGACCGCTTGAAGAAGGTGAATGAGTATCGGGCTTCTTGAGCTTTCTTCTTGGTGGGCACGGTACGCTTCCCCTGGAAAGTCACAATTGCAAGTCACAGTGACTTTCCAGGGTCTAGCATATCGCGTAATTTGTTATGGGCGGTGCAAGAGTCGAACTTGCGACCCCCAGCGTGTCATACTGGTGCTCTAGCCAACTGAGCTAACCGCCCAAATCGCTCAACGCGTCGGCCAGGCCGACGGGACACATGCGTGCGCCTTGC
>Ga0307375_10003669_pt1 | contig 14997 bp, 15 predicted proteins | sample TR1MG_FD_202531 | JGI IMG/M metagenome (GOLD analysis project Ga0307375, IMG submission 202531) | Soil microbial communities from Risofladan, Vaasa, Finland - TR-1 | ecosystem: Environmental > Terrestrial > Soil > Coastal area > Acid sulfate soil | place: Finland: Risofladan, Vaasa | collected...
GTGAGTGTATTATTTATTACACTACTCAACCCCACCCCCGCCGCAGTCCCTGTCCCAGAGACAGCCGTGGAAGAGTTCGTACCATTCGCGAAGCCGCCGCCAGAAGTACCGGTGCCGGTGGTAGAAGTGACACCATCGTCGGTGAAGGAGACGGTAGAGACTGAGGTACCGTTGGTGAAGCCGCCGCCGTAGGCGGCGATAGAGGGCGACGTGCTCGTCGCTCCATCATCGGTGAAGGTGTAGGTGGCCTGAGGGATCTGCACGGCCGTGCCCATGGTGAGGCCGGTGCTGGTGGCATACTTCGTCCAGTTGCTCTGGTTCGAAGCGTGCGTCGCTGTCGTCCCCCCGTCGAGCCCGCCGGCCCACGATGACTGGACGAAGTTATACGTGGCAGCGAGGACGGTGGTGTTATACGAGAAGACGTTCGCGATGACGAAGACGATAGCGAAGAGGACGAAGGCGGTGTGGGAGGCGTACTTGCTCTTGCGGAGAGAAGAGAAGCGTTTCTGTATGCGTGCGAGAGGGTCGTGCATGAAAGAAGTATAGCGTTTAAAAACGCAATGTGCCCGAGAAGAGAACGTGAAGTGTGCACAACGTCATAGGAACGAGCGCGGCCGCCCCAGAGGACGGCCGCGCTCGTCTCTATGGGAGAACATTGAAAAACAAAATCCTGTCCATATTCCTCAAGGCAAAACCGGCATAAATGCCGGGTGGACGAGACACCTGAGGAGGTTCCCAGCGCCAACACCGGAGTGTCGGACCAGAAAGTCCTTGGGGAAACGCCCGAAGCCGTCAAGCCTTGCCTAGAGGAGTATGAACAGGATCAAGAAACCATGCCCGGCATGTAAAAACGGCGTCTTTCCTGCTCTCTAGCCTATTGTGGAACTCTCCCACGCGGTGCATGATGCACTCAATGCGAGGAGCTGAACACAAACCGCTGAAGAGCAACGCCGTTTTAAACTTGCTGGGTGTGCTAACATATATAGCACTGACCTATTTTTATGTCAAGACCTACTGACGACTCCGCTTCCCTCCCGCCCGTGCTCGACGCGGCACTCCGCCCGAGCCGATGGGACGACTATGTCGGACAGAAACAGATAAAAGCGAATGTGCGCATCGCTATCGACGCGGCCAAGAAGCGCGGCGGCATGCCGGAGCACCTCCTCTTCTATGGCCCGCCGGGCGTCGGCAAGACCACGCTCGCCTACCTCGTCGCGACCACGCTCGAGTCCCCGCTCAAGAGCACCAGCGGCGTCGCCATCGAGCGCGCAGGCGACCTCGCGGCCATCCTCACCAACCTCGAGCCGAACACCGTCCTCTTCATCGACGAGATTCATCGCCTCTCGCACAAGATAGAGGAGCTCCTCTACCCCGCGCTCGAATCGGGCCACCTCGACATCATCCTCGGCAAGGGCCCGTCAGCGCGCACCGTGGAGCTCGCCCTCCCGCCCTTCACGCTCGTGGGCGCCACCACGCGCGTAGCGAGCCTCTCGGGCCCTTTGCGCTCCCGCTTCGGCGGCGGCACCTACCAGCTCGACTTCTATAGCGACGACGACCTGCGCGACATCATCCGCCGCTCGGCCGAGCTCCTCGGCCTCGACGCGCCCGATGACGTCATCGAGAGCATCGCGGCGCGGAGCCGCGCCACGCCGCGCGTCGCGAACGCGCTTTTGAAGCGCGTTCGCGACTTCTCCGAGGTGCATGAGCGCCCGCTCTCTGCTGCGCTCACCGAAGAGGCTTGCAAGCTCTTCGGCATCGACGAGCGCGGCCTCACTAAGGACGACCGCCGCTACCTCGAGATGCTCCTCACGAGCTTCCATGGCGGGCCGGCGGGCGTCCGCGCGCTCGCCTCGGCGCTCCACGAAGACCCCGACACCATCGAGAATGTCTACGAGCCATATCTCCTGCGCCTCGGCCTCATCGAGCGCTCGCTCCGCGGCCGCATCCTTACGGATAAAGGCCGCAAGTATCTCGCCTCTTGACGGGCGCTACCAGTGCAGTATCATACACGTATCAAGACGAAAGGGGTTCCGAACGGCTCACTGCCTAAGGAGCCCTTTTCTTTTTCTCTATCTTCGCTCGCACACCAGGGTCTGACAGGTGCGAAAAATACGGCGCACCGATCGTCTTGTAGAGCGATGAGGCAAATTGCCGGTTTGGGAAAAGCATTTTCGCAAACCGATCCTCCTCAATGAGGAAATCAACGAGTCCTTTATAGTCACCGTCTCCAGACACCAGAATGACCTTATCAAAATCCTCCTGTTTATAGAGCCGCCGCATGATTGAGAGGATGATATCCGAATCGACATTCCCTTTCTTTTTGCCAAGCATAGCAGAAGTGTGTTGCCTGAAGATTAGGATGAACCCTGCTGATTGTATTTCTTCGTACAGTTCTTCTGAGCGCTTGCCATCCTGAACATATCCCAGATAGTAGAATGCCTTATCGACATCGTACTTACGTTCGAGATACACGCGAAATCTGGCAAGATCGACATGCCACGACGGATCGCATTTTGCGGTTCCCATATACAGATTCTGCCCATCAATGTATGCGATGTTCGACACCGTTCGCATTGTAGCATCGAGCGCTCGCTCCGCGGCCGCATCCTCACGCCCAAGGGGCACGAATATCTCCAAGGCTAGGTTTGTCCCTCTCTGGCCGTTTTTGCTATAATCCGAACATGTCAGGGCACAGCAAATGGTCGCAAATCAAACGCCAGAAGGGCGTGACGGACGCCGCGCGGAGCCGCGTCTTCTCGCGCTTCGCGCGGCTCATCGCCATGGAGTCGAAGAAAGCGAACGGTATCGTGACCGCTCCCGGGCTCACGGCGGCTATCGCGCGCGCCAAGGCGGCGAACATGCCAAAGGACAATATCGAGCGCGCTGTCGCGAAAGGAGCATCCAAGGACTCCGGCAATCTCGAACAGGTCGTCTACGAGGCGTACGGCCCGGCGGGCGTCGCCATCATCATCGATGCGCTCACCGACAACAAGAACCGCACGACACCGGAGATAAAGCACCTTCTCTCGAAGCAAGGCGTCGAAGTCGCGGCGCCAGGCGCCGCGAGCTGGGCCTTCACGAAGACCGGTGCTGCGTATATCCCGAATGAGCCATTGACCGATATCTCCGGTGCCGATGAAGAGAAGCTCGGTGCTATCCTCGAAGCGCTCGACGAGCATGAGGACGTGCAGCAAGTGTTCACCAACGCCCGCGGGTACGAAAGCACTGACGATGATGAGTAGCGAAATGGTGATGCAAAAAATGAGTGCGCTCCGGGCCGCTAGGCCAAGTCTAACCCTCATTTTTTGCATCACCATTTCGCTTTAGACATATGAGGATCCTAGCGATTGACCCGGGCTACGACCGGCTCGGCATCGCAGTAGTCGAGGGCGACCCTTCACGCCCCACGCTCCTGTGGAGCGATTGCATCCAGCCCGAGAAAGGCATGGTCGAGGAGCGTCTCGCGAGCGTCTCGCGCGCCGTCGCGGAGGCGATCGAGACGTATGCGCCAAATGCGCTCGGCATCGAGACGCTCTTTTTCAGCATCAATAAGAAGACGGCGCTCGGGGTCGCCGAAGCGCGCGGGGCGGTGCTCGCGGCAGCAGGCATCGCTTCCCTTCCGGTCATCGAGTGCTCCCCGCAGCAGGTGAAGCTCGCCGTGACCGGCTACGGCGGCGCAGATAAGAAATCGGTCGCCCAGATGATACCGCGACTGCTCGCTCTGCCGGCGAAGAAGCGTCTCGATGATGAGCTCGATGCTATCGCCATCGGCATCACCGCGCTCGCGTCAGGCATCACGCGGCACTAATCCACAGCAGCGCGCGAATACGCTTGCATTGCCGCCAATTTTTGCTCAAATAGAGCGGTCCCCGTTCGGGGTTTAAATCTGTAACGTAGCAACGCACCTGTATGGATGACGAAGATGAGAAGGAACTTGCCGGTGATCTCGAAGAGAAAGATCTCGTGATGGGCGACGAGGATGAAGAGGATGAAGAGGAGGATCCACTCACTATGGGGTTCCATGAGGAGGGGTTCGAGCCTGAATCAGACTTCTAGCGACGAGCCATCCGGACACGAGCGGCACCGCCCTAGGGCGGTGCCGCTCGTGTTAGCATACGCACCATGACCACTCGTCCCCGCCATCCTATCTCCTGGCGCCACACGATCATCGCCTCCATCCTCGTCCTTTTCGGTATCGCCTTCATCGCGGTGGGGGGTATCCTCATCGCCGTCACGCTCGCGCCGGTGCCGGATATCAGCTCCTTCGCCTCCCGCCAAGTCGACCAATCGACGAAAATCTACGACCGCACCGGGCAGGTGCTCCTCTACGATTACAACCGCGACGCGAAGCGCGACATCGTCCCGCTCACGGCGATATCGCCGAATGCCATCCAGGCGGCTATCGCGATCGAGGATTCGAGCTTCTATGAGCATGGCGGCGTACGCTTCACCTCTATCATCCGCGCCATGATCGTCGATGCGCTCGGCGGCGCGCTCGCGCAAGGCGGCTCCACCATCACCCAACAGGTCGTGAAGAACACTCTCCTCACGAACCAGAAAAGTATCGTCCGCAAGATCCACGAATGGATGCTCGCCATCAAGCTCGAGCAGATCTATTCGAAAGATCAGATCCTCGAAGCGTACCTGAACAATATCCCCTACGGCGGCACCCTCTACGGCATCGAGGCGGCTTCCGAGGCATACTTCGGCATCCCGGCGAAAGACCTCTCGATAGCCCAATCAGCCTATCTCGCGGCGATGATCCAAGCCCCCTCGTATTATTCCCCGTATGGCACACACCGCGCCGAGCTCGATGCGCGCAAGGATCTCGTCCTCGACCGCATGCATACGCTCGGCTTCATCAGCGATACGGCGTACGCGGGCGCGAAAGCCGAGCAAGTGGCCTTCGCGCCCGCCGGCGGCCGCAACGCGATCATCGCCCCGCACTTCGTCTTCTATATCCTTAACCAGCTTGAGACCATGTATGGCCCGAAGGCGCTCACCTCCGGGCTGAAAGTCACCACGACGCTCGATGCGGACCTCCAAGTGAAAGCTGAGTCCATCTTGAATAGTTATGCCCTCAAGAATGAAAAAGACTTCAAGGCCTCGAATGATGCGATGACCGCCGTCGACCCCGCGACCGGGCAGATCCTCGCTATGGTCGGTTCGCGCGATTTCTTCGATACCAGCATCGACGGCCAATACAATGCCTCGCTCGCCTTGCGGCAGCCGGGATCGACGATGAAACCCTTCGCGTATTCGCTCGCTCTTGAAGACGGCTATACCCGCGACACGGTCGTCTTCGACACGCCGACGCAGTTCTCGACCGCCTGCAAGCCACAGGACATCACGAACAACACCGCTCCCTGCTATGCGCCGACCGACTTCGATAACACCTTCCGCGGGCCGATGACGTTCGAGACGGCGCTCGCACAATCGATCAACATCCCCGCCATCAAGGTCGTGTACCTGGCAGGGGTGACGAATGTCATCAATCTCGCGAAATCATTCGGGCTCACGTCTCTCGGGGATGCCGCGCAATACGGCCTCACGATCGTGCTCGGCGGCGGCGACGTGCGCCTCCTCGACCTCACCGGCGCCTATGCCGCATTCGCGAATGACGGCGTGAAGAATACGCCGACCGGATTGCTCGAAGTCGACGATGCTCAAGGGAAGGTGCTGGCGAGCTATGCCCCGCAGCCTTCGCGGGTGCTGCCGGCGAATATCGCTCGCGACATCTCCGCGATGCTTTCTGACGCGCCCGCGCGCGTCCCGGAATATGCTCTTAATTCGCCGCTCTCCTTCCCTGGGTATGACGTCGCGGTGAAGACCGGTACCACTGATGACACGCGCGACGCATGGGTCGTCGGCTACACGCCGTCTATCGCTATCGGCGTCTGGGCCGGTAATAACGACAACTCCCCGATGGTGAAATCGATCGCCGGCTTCATCGCCGCGCCGATGTGGCATGACGTGATGGCGTACGCGCTCTCAAAATATCCTAAGACGTATTTCGGCGAACCGGATCCTATATCCGCGACCGTACCTCCGATGCTCCAAGGCAACTGGCGCATTCCCGACGCCCAAGGAATCATCCAGCCGCACTCTCTCTTGTATTGGACGGATAAGAATGACCCGCAAGGGCCTGCGCCGACGAACCCCTCTCAGGACCCTCAGTTCGCCTATTGGGAATACGGCATCCAGTCGTGGTACGCTTCCCACCCAGAACTCTTCACAGGCGGCGTCATGCTCCCGGTACCGCTCTCCGCCGCACCGACCGCACCGTAATTTATTGATTCATCGGAGAGACGAGGTAGAGGAGTGAGGTGTCGCCGACGCCTTTGATGATGAGTGGGCGGCCGATGCCGGCAGCAGTGAGCGAGAGGCTCTCTGCGCTCGTGAGTGAGAGTACCGCGGCGAGGTATCTATGATTGAATGAGAGGTCGAGCGCGCTTCCTGAGATGCGTGCCGGGAGCGTTTCAGCTGACTCTCCTATATCAGCATTCCGCGCGAAGAATGAGAAGAGGTTCTTCTTCGGATCGAAGCTGATGCGCACTTTCTGGAAGGTGTCTGAAAAGATCGTCGTCCGGCGTAATGCCGTCTCGAAATCCTTCCTGAGGATGACCGCCTCGACGATCGATTCTTTCGGGATTATCTGGCGATAATCCGGATAGACCGCATTCGTGAGCCGCGAGACGAGCATCCCCTTCTCGCTCACGAAGGCGCATTGATGTTCGTCGAACGACATGATGATCTCGTCGTCAGGGAGCGCTTGCGCGATATCGAGCGCGTTCTTCGCCGGGATAAGGAACTTCCCTTGCGTCCCTTTATTGGAGAGGGGGACTTTCTTCTCGGCCAGACGGAAAGAATCAGTCGCGACAGCTGTGAGCACACCGCCCTCTATCGAGAGGTAGAGGCTCGCGAGCTCCGGACGTACGGTCGAGGTAGAAGCGCAGGAGGCTATCGAAGAAAAGAGGTTCTTAAGGAGGACACCGGGGATGATGATGCGATTCTTCGGATTCTCTGGAAACGGTATGGAGGGAAAATCATCATAAGGGACGGTCTTTATAGAGCTCTTCCCTGTCCCGCTCGTGAGCGTGAGGATGTCTCCGGCGTGCTCAAGGGTGATATTCCCTTCCTGGGTGAATGCGCCGGCGATCTGTTGCAGGATAGTCGCAGGGATAGCTACGACGCCATCAGTGGTTATCTTCCCGGAAAGCTTCAGGTCGATACCGGTTTCGAGATTCGTCGCGCGCAGCTTGATGCCCTCATCCCCGGCGATAAGGAGTATTGAGGAGAGCGCAGGGAGCGTCGCGCTCTTTCGTTCAGCGAAACGCGCGACGATATGCACAGCCTCAGAGAATTCTTTCTTTTCGATGGAAATATTCATACGATTCCTATTAAGGGTGTTGATAATGGGGATAGGCTGAAAAAGCTATATAGCCATTGTATCGCAGCGGTTTTTCGGAAAATGGAAGCTGTTGATAAGCGTTTCATAAAGCCTAAACGAGGAGTGTGCGGATATTCTGAATCTCTTTCGAGAGCTCGCTATCCACAATCACTTCACGCTTTATCTTCTCACAGGAGTGGATAACCGTCGTGTGGTCGCGGCCGCCGAGCTTCAACCCTATCGTCGGGTAGGAGATGTTGAAATCCTCACGCAAGAGATACATAATGATCTGCCGAGGACGCACTACTTCCCTTCGCCGCGTCTTCTCATAGATGCTTTCCTCATCGATACCATAGAACTCCGCGACCTTATCGACAACATTCTTCACGGAGATATTCTTCTGCGGGCGGGTGAATGAGCGGAGCGACTGTCGCACCTCGGCGATATCCGGTGCCGAACCCTTCACTTGCGCATGACAGACGATATTATTCACCATACCCTCCAATTCGCGGATAGAGCCAGAGAGTGTTGTCGCGATGTATTCGACGACTTCATCGGAAAGCATGATGCCGTGAAGCGCAGCCTTCTTCTGCACGATAGCCATACGCGACTCAGGGTCTGGCTCGCTGATATCGACCGCCATACCGCTCGCGAGGCGGCCTTTCAGGCGTTCGGCGATATCCGGTATGGCCGCGGGAGAACGATCAGATGAGAAGATAATCTGCTTATTCGTATCGTAGAGCGCATTAAAGAGGTGGAAGAGCTCTTCCTGCGTCTTATCTTTCTTTGATAGGAATTGTACATCATCCATGATGAGGAGATCGTATTGCCGGTATTTGTCCTTGAAACGGTTCGCTGTCCCTGCCTGCACGGAATCGGTGTAGTCGACGGCGAATTTTTCCGAGGTGAGATAGAACACCTTCCGTCCTTGGTACTGTTTCTTGAACTGATTCCCTATCGCCTGGATGAGATGCGTCTTGCCGCGGCCGGTATCGCCGTAGATGAAGAGAGGATTGTAAGTGATGCCGGGGCGGTTGAGCGCCGCTTGCGCCGCGACATAGGCGAGATTGTTGAATGAGCCGATGACGAACGTGTCGAAGGTGTAGCGCGGATTAAGATTGTCGCTCTTGTTGATATAGAACTCCTCGAGCGGGAGCTCGAGCGCGCCGCGGACAGCCCGATTCTCTTTCGGCGCCTTGCGGTGCTCGTCTTTCACGATGAGGTACTCGATATTGCGGAACTCGTACGAGACATCCCGTACGATCTTGAGGAGAAGTGTGTGGAATTTCTTCAAGAACCAATCTTTGAAGAACTGGCTCGGCACGCCGACATACACCACCCCGTCGTCTATCTTCACGATGAAGCTGTTTCGGAACCAGGTATTGAAATTCGCCGGGGAGATGGAGAGCTCGACTTGCGTCAGGATATGTTCCCATAATTCTTTCGGGTTTCCTTTATCCATACGTACTCCGGAGTATACGCTCATTCGGAATAGGCCGCACACTGGCGTTTCGTGAAGAAACTGTTAGTATCATGGGTACAACCTAATTCCCATCCAGCATGGCTACGAAACGAACCTATCAGCCGAAAAAGAAGAAGCGCGCGACGACGCACGGTTTCCTGGCGCGCACCGCGACGGCATCCGGCAAGAAGATCCTCCAGAAGCGCCGCCGCGTCGGCCGAGCGAGCCTCGCCGTCTGATTTCCCGTGTTCTCACGCAGAGAACGGCTCCCGCGCGCTCAATTCCCCGCCGCGCTGAAGCATGGCCGGAGGCTCTCCTCGAAGCACTTCATGGTGGTCCTCCCGGAGGAAGCGCGCGGGTATGCGGTCATCATCCCGAAAAAAGTCGTCCGCCTCTCCGCGGCGCGGCATGCGCTCAAGCGGCGGGTGCTTGAAGCGCTCCGGACATTCCCCCTCCCTCCTGCACTCATCGTATTCCCTCGCGCATCAGCGAGTAGTGTAAACTACCAAGACTTGAGGGCAGAACTTAGCAGCCTTCTTTCAAACAGCCGCACCTAACCCACCCGCCTGTGATATCAGTATTCTTCCACGCTGTTTTCTATAATCCTATCTACAACGCGCTCATCGCGCTCATCGCGCTCGTCCCAGGCGGCGACGTCGGCGTCGCAGTCATCCTGCTCACGATCTCGATCCGGCTCATCCTCCTGCCGTTCTCTCTCTCGGCGGCTCGCACGCAGCGCGCGATGAAGGCGCTCGAACCGAAGATAAAAGCCCTCAAAGAGGCGTACAAGGATGACAAGGAGCGTGAGGCGGTAGAGACCCTCGCGCTCTACAAGGCTGCCCAAGTGAACCCGTTCGCGAGCATCCTCACGGCATTCATACAGATTCCGGTCCTTCTCGCTCTCTACTGGGTCTTCCGCTATGAATCATTCACGGTCATGAATGTCGCGCGGCTCTACGCGTTCACCCCGACGCCGCACACCGTCTCTCTCGAATTCCTCGGCATCATCTCCGTGATGGGGAAAAGCCTCTTCCTCGCGGTATGCGCCGGGCTCACTCAGCTCCTCCAGGCCCACATGGCGCTCTCCGGCACGATGAAGCCGGCGCCGGGGGCCGCCCAAGGCGATTTCCAGAAGATTATCGGCATGCAGCTGAAATACGTCTTCCCTTTCCTTATCGCAGCCATCTCCTACACGACGTCAGGAGCCGTCGCGCTCTATTTCATCGCGACGAACCTCGCCGGATCGGCACAAGAATGGCACGTACGCCGCACGATCGCCCGAGAAGTCATCGAGTTGGAATCAATCTAGCGAAGTCTGACTTCGCTAGCGGGGGTCAGAGCGAGTAGCTCCAGAGCGAACCGTCATTCTTATTGATGAAGACGAGGAGCGACTTCACGGGATCGAGAGCGAGCGCTTCAGCGTCGAGGTCGCCCTTGTTCGCCTGAGAGAAATCCAGCACGAGCTGCTCGTAGCGTCCGACGACGTCTATCTTCCATATGCGGTCGGAGAAATGTGCCGCACCCTGATACCAATCATCTGGGTACGCATAACTAGCGCTCGGGTTCACCGGGATACCGCAATAGATGGATGAGTCATCAGCCGCCCACACGCACTTATCCGCGATGGTCGCGAGCGGGAGCGGGAGCACCGCGCCGGTCACCGCATTGATGAGCTCCATCTGCATCGCGCCATTCTGGGTGTAGCTCACGAGCACCCACTTCCCCGAGGGGCTTGCGAGCGCCACGAGGCCGTCGAGAGGGCCGGCGATCCGTGAGAAGCGCCCGGCGCTATCGACGAGGAACGCGTCCCCGGCAAGCGTCGCTGCCGGCTTTGAAAATACGAGATATTGATTCTTCCCCGCGAAAGAGGCGCGGATACTGCTGAGCGGCGTCGTGAAGAGCGTCGCCGAACGGGTCCCGTCGGTGCGGCTTAGAGAAACGGCGGATCCGTTTATCCCCGAGGCGATCGTGAGCAGGCCGGTCGCGGATACGGACATATCAGCGAGATCTTGCGGCAAGAAGAATCCGGATGAGCTCGTCGCCGCGAGGGCATAGGTATTGATGGTCGAGGAATCGCTGCCGGAGAGGTAGCGCACATAGGCGGTCGCGCCGCCGGGCAGCCATGCGGCGGATTGGATGCCGGGGATCGTGCGGTTATTGATACGGGTAAGCGTCCCTGCCGGGCTGGCGTACGTAAAGACATTGCCGCTCCCGCGCTCGATATAATTGACGGCGACGTCCGGCGACGAGCTCGCGCTCGCCGCTTTCATATCGACGACAGACTCGCCCGGGACGATCGGGCCGGTGCTTATCTGCACGAGACGCGCAGAGACGCTTACCGGCGCGCTCGGCGCGCCGGGAGCGAGGCTCGGCTCGGTGCTCACGCCGGCGCCGGTCGTGCCTGGCGCCGTCTGCCCGGCGACCGGCAAGCTCGCACTTCCTGTGGGCGCGACGGTGACCGTCGGTGAGCCGGAAGAGAGATAGAAGTACGCGACGACGCTCGCCCCCAAAAGGACGACGATGATTGAAGTGGTGATGAGTGTACGCCGCATAGATTTATCCTCCCCCGCCTGGGATCTGGCTGGTCATCTGGGAACAGCTGACCTGCAGCGTCTCTCCAGAAATGCAGGAATAATCTTTGATGACCGCGCCTGTGGTAATCAGTCCCGCAGGATCGACGATGTTGCCTGATTTCGTACAGACGACAGTATCGACCGCATCGAAGCCGAAGCCGGCAGATTTATTTTGGCATTTCGTTATTTCAGCGCTGCAGCTATTTCCGTCACATGGGTAAAATTCTGTACCAGACTGCACGATGTACCCGGCAGTCACACTCTTCGTACAATCGAGGCTCGTACAAGGAGTCGCAACAGGTTGCGGGGTGCTTACCGTATCGAGCTTCGGAAGATCGAGTGAGAGGTTCAGGATATTTGGGTTGATGATAGAGAAGACGAGCACCGGCGAGAGGACGAGGACGAGGCCGAAGATAGCCTGCGTGATGCGCTCCCGGCCGTTGCTCTGCTTGCTGACGGAATCTTTCGTCGATATCTCGAGCCCGCCCCATATGATCTCGATGACGGCGAGCGTCGCCGCGAGGCCGATGAGGTATTTGTAGAGATTGTTGAAGAAGTTCGCGAGCGAGGTCGCGTTGATGGCGCTCGTTACTTCCGACGAAGTGAGGCCGGGGATGGGGGCGAGAGCGGTGAAGCCCTCTGAGGCGGCCGGCGTTCCGGCATTTGAGGCGGCTTGTCGTGCAGGAGCAGGAGCGAGCTCATTGGCGGCTGTATACGACGCGCTTGCAGCGTCAGCCTGCGCCTGGGTGGGCCAGCAGATCGTGGCGGTATCGGCGAATTGCCCCGTCGGACAGCTCGCGGCATGCGCGATGCTGGTCATGCCGATAAGGATGAATATAAGAATGAGGGATTTTTTCATCCCGTTAGAAATAGAACCTATATACGGTGATGTTTTGTTTCGGGTACTCATGGCATGTTCGTTATTTCTAACGGGATTCATAGGCCGAAGAAGCTAGTGCTTTGTGCGGTGCCGAACGAGAGCGAGAGGTTCGCTGTCGCCTCTGCCGACGTGCCGGATGTGGCGGTGAGCGTGAGGGAGGCGCTCCCCTGCCCGCTTCCCGTCGGGCGGAGCGTTATCGTGCCGCCTGACTGTGCGGGCGAACCGTTCAGGAACCACTGAACCGCGGGGCCGCCGCCGGTAAGCGGGAACGAGAACGGCGCCGCATACAGCCCCGCTTCTGTCCCGGCGATGGCATAGGTGCCGGTGAGCGCGTGATCGTAGAGGATGCCGAGGAGCGGGTCGGTCGCATAGACGCGCACCGACGGATCAGCAGCGGTGAGCGAAACGGTATCGCCGCCGGTGAGATTCCCGGCCGGGCTCTCCACGACGACGGAGATCGAACGTTCCCGGTACTGGAGCGGCGAAGCGACCATGATCGCCTCTTTCCCGATGCCGGATGAATCTGCTATATGGAGCCCATCCACCGTCCAGGAGTATGAGAGCGTCGCCGGATCGAGCGTTTTGCCACCGGCGTCCTTCAAGGAAGCTACCGCGACGATACGCACATCCCCATTGAGCGGCACGAGCGGCTTGCCGGGGTAGAGCATGGGCGCCGAAGCGACTGGCTCGGTGATGAGCGAGACGTCCTGAGGCTGTATCACCACTGATTGGCGGTACTGTCCCCCGGCAGAGGAGACGTCGACGTCGACGGACGAGACACTTCCCGTCTTCCCGAGCGGTATGACCACCGGCCGAGCGCTTCCGGTGTAGATCTGCTTGCCGCCGACCGAAACCGAAACCGTCGCATTCGCGAGGTTGAGCGTCGAGGAGAGGAACGAAAGAGTCGCCTGGCTGCCTGGTGCCGGGTACTGCGGAGAGATGGAGATGGTGAACGGGGCGCCGCCGCTCGTCGTATCGCCGATCGTTTGTGCCGACGCAGCCATCGGCGCGAGAAGTGCGATTGCACACACAGTGAGGAATCCGAAGCGCATAGGCGTAGTATACAACCTGCTCACGGCGGCTACGCTGTTTTCTTTGTGTATTGGGGGACACCCACGAGCTGTCTCTGCACTCTTGCCTGCGGAAAAGGCGCGGCATCGGTCGGCATATCGTCGGACTCTTGCGCATACGCTTCGTCGTTCGCTGCTGCCTCCTGTTCAGCATAGGACGCATCGTTCGCCGCTTCTTGCTGGGCTTGTGCCAGCTGGACCTGCTCTTGCCTCTGCATGAGCGCCGCCTCCTGCTGCCGGCCTTGTCGGAGCTGTTTGGCGGCTCGTGCCGCTTCGTATGCCGCTAGGGCCGCCTGGTCTTTTTTGATTTGGGCGCGGTACATCCGATACATCGAGCCGAAGAGTGCCGGCAGCGCGCCGACGAGCGGTATCTCGCTCACCATAAGCCCTGCGATGAACCAGATCGTATTGTCGGAATTCGCCGCGAAGATGCGCCGGTTCTGGAGAGCCAAGGTAAGCCCGATAGCCATCCAGCCGGCAAGGCCGATAGCCATCGCCATGACCACGCCGAACGCTTCTATCGCCGGTGCGCCGAGCGTGCCGGCGAAGAGGCCGACGCCCCCTCCTACGACCGCACCGGTCACGCCCCCGCCCACAGCTTCGTTGGCCGCCACTGCGGCGAGGAACGGGCCGAAGAACCAGAACATATCGAAAAACATCCTGAGGAGATCGAAGATGCCGGCGATAGCGAGTACCGGCATCGCCTTCGGCCACGTCATCACTTGCGGCGGCGTGTCGTTATTTCTGCTCGGCGGCATAGCGGCTCTTCTCCTGCTTGATCGCGAGGAGCTGCGACGGATCAGAGGTGATGATCTGGTCTTCGGTGTAGCTCGCGACGACCTTGATAGCGACGTGTTTCAAGCCGGCGAAGAAGAGCCCCTCCCCCACCCCCGCTTCGAGCAGGAGGTATTTCTCCTCATCGGTCAGGTTGAACGTCTTCTGGAGGACGTCGATAGTCGTCGGCGATTGCTTCAGGAGGAGCTGGAGCGAAGAGTTCGTAAGGATCGGGCGGCCGTACGGGCTCTTGAGGAAGTCTTCGACGTCCTGCGTGATAGTGCAGACGCCGAGGTAGTACTTGCGGCCGCGCTTCGCGAGCGAGTAGAGGAAGGAGGCGGTGTCGTCGCTCTTCATCATCCACCATGCCTCGTCGATGATGAGGAGGCGCTTCTTCATCTCGTGGCGCACGGCATTCCATATGTAGTGCGTGATGATATACATGGCGACGGGCTTCAGCTCGTCCTCCATGTCGCGCACGGAGAAGACGGCGAACTGCTGCTTGAGGTCGATGTTGGTCGGCTGATTCATGAACCCAGCCCACGTGCCGCGGGTGTATTTCGAGAGGCGCTCGATGAGCGACTCGCTCCCTTCCATGCCGGAGAGCACCTGCTCGAAGTCGGAGAGGAGCGGCGACTCAGCACCGGTGAAGTCGCTATCGCCGGTGATGTCCTTGAGCGCATAGGTCTCGCTGATGGCGCGATCGACGATAGCATCTTCTTCCGGAGAGAGGCCGCCGAGCATGATGCGGAAGAGACCGACGAGGGAGATGATGTTGGAGCGCAGGATGTCTTTCGGGTCCTCATCTTCGCGCACCGGCGGGAGGTCGAATGGGTTGATGTGGTTCT
>Ga0307375_10003670_pt1 | contig 14997 bp, 13 predicted proteins | sample TR1MG_FD_202531 | JGI IMG/M metagenome (GOLD analysis project Ga0307375, IMG submission 202531) | Soil microbial communities from Risofladan, Vaasa, Finland - TR-1 | ecosystem: Environmental > Terrestrial > Soil > Coastal area > Acid sulfate soil | place: Finland: Risofladan, Vaasa | collected...
CGGTAAATGTCGAAGAGTATGCGTGCCAGTTTAACAGCCTGTCGGGATCAGGCCGGCTGACGGCCTGCAGGCGCAGCGATGCGCGATCCGCGTGGACGCAGCCGACACATGGCCATGGACTACACTGCCGCCAGATTCACCGCCGGATTATCCATGCCTGCCCCTGCCCCGCTGCGACACGCCCGCCTGCTTTCACTGCTGCTGGCGACCGGCTGGCTGCTGGCCGCATCGGCAGTGCAGGCCACTGGCAGCCGGCGCGCGGCGTTCAAACAGGCCTACGCCGCCGCGCAGCAGGGCGGCAATGACTGGCGCCATCTGGCCGCAGGCCTTCGCCACTACCCGCTGTACCCGTATCTGCCGGCGGCGGCGCTGGAACATGATATCGAGCGGATCGATCTGGCCACGGTGACCGCGTACCTGCAGCGCTACCCGGACTGGATTCCGGCCGACGAACTGCGCCACAGCTTCCTGCTGGAACTGGCACGCCGCCAGGACTGGAAGGATTTTCTGGTGTTGTACCAACCCGGTCTCGGCGACACGCTCACCTGCGATGCACTGCAGGCGCGATTGGCCCAGGGTGGTGTGCTGGATTTCGACAAGGATCTGGCCGCCTTGTGGAGCCGGTCCAGCCTGCCCGATGCGTGCGATCCGGTGTTGAACGCGGCCCACGCGCAAGGCCTGCTGACCGACCGTCGGCTATGGTCGCGTATCGACCGCGCCGCCGCCGCCGGCCAGGCCGACACCATCGCCAGCCTGGCCGGCTGGCTGCCACCGGATGACGGCACCGCCGCGCAGCAACTGGTGCTTGCGCTGCGCGATCCGGCCGCCGCCGTGGCGGCCGCGACGAGCTGGCCCGATGGCCCGCACCAACGGCAAGCCGTCACGCTGGCGCTGACCCGCCTGGCGCGGCGGCAGTCCGACGATGCCGAGGCAGCGTGGCAGCAGCTGCAGCCACGGTTCACTTTCGATGAGGCGCAGCGCGACCACATCCTGTCGACGCTGGCGTTGTTCCGCGCCACCGATTTCAAGGACGATGCACTGGCACGACTGATCGCGCTGCCTGCTGCCGCGCAAACCGACGCTACCCGGGAATGGCGCGCGCGCGTGGCGCTGGCACGGCAGGACTGGCCCGCCGTGCTGGCCGCGATCGAGGCGCTGCCCGCCCCCCGCCAGCAGGACGGCGAGTGGCGCTATTTCCGTGCCCGCGCGCTGGCCGCACTGGGCCGTCATGACGAGGCGCAGCAGCAGTTCGCCGTACTGGCGCGCGAGCCCACCTTCTTCGGCTTTCTTGCCGCCGACCGGCTCGATCAGCCTTATGCGATCTGCCCGCTGCAATTGGCCGACGACCCGCAGCACGAGCAAGCCCTGCTGGATCGGCCCGGCCTGCTGCGTGCGTTCGAACTGTATGCGGTCGACCTGCCCGTACTGGCCCGGCGCGAGTGGGCACGTGCGTTGCAGGATGCCGACCCGGCCACGTTGCGGCTGGCCGCCGATCTGGCCCATCGCCGCGGCTGGTACGACCGTGCCGTATTCACGCTGTCCGGCGGCGAGGCCCTGCGGCTGTACGACCTGCGCTTCCCTCTGGCCAGTCAGGTTGGCCTCGTGGCGCAGGCTGAGCAGGCCGGCATCGACCCTGCCTGGGCCTACGGCATCCTGCGCGCCGAAAGCGCCTGGATGAGCGATGCGCACTCCAGTGCCGATGCACGCGGCCTGATGCAACTGGTGCCCGAAACCGCCGCGCTGGTGGCCAAGCACAATGGCCTGGACTGGAACGGCGGCAACACGTTGTACGACCCGGCGGTCAACATCGAACTGGGCACCCGCTACCTGGCGCAGATGGCCGCACGTTTCAACGGCGCGCCGTGGCTGGCCAGCGCCGCCTACAATGCCGGGCCGGATCGCGTCGACCAATGGCTGGCAGCGCGCGGCACCCTGGCACCGGATCTGTTCATCGCCACCATCCCGTTCAAGGAAACCCGCGAATACGTGGCGCGTGTGATGGCCTTCAGCGTGATCTATGACTGGCGCCTCAACGGCAAGGCCGTGCCCATGGTCAGCCGCATGAACGCGGTCGGCCAGCCGTACGAATTGCCCAATGCATTGACCAAACGCAAGTCGATCGCCTGCCCCGCGAGCGTGACGACCAGCGCAGCGGCCACCCCGGCTGCGGCAATGCCGCAGCACCCTGAATCCAAAACCCGCAAGGACTGATCCCATGGCCGCACAGCAACTCGTCATTCTCGGCGGCACCGGCTTCGTCGGCAGCCATCTGGTACCCCGGCTGGCTGCCGACGGCCACCGCATCGCGCTGCTCAGCCGCAACCGCGAGCAGCATCGCGCGCTCGGCGTGCTGCCCGGGGTCGACGTGCGCAGCGTCGATGTCTACGACGACGAGATGCTGCGTCAGGCGTTCGCGGGCGCCGACGCGGTGATCAACCTGATCGGCATCCTCAATACGCAAGGTCGCCATACCTTCCAGCGTGCGCACGTGGAACTGACCCGCCGCGTGATCGCCGCCTGCCACGCCAGCGGGGTCAGCCGCCTGCACCAGATGAGTTCGCTGAAGGCCGGTCAGGGGCTGTCGCAGTACCTCAAGACCCGCGGTGAGGCGGACGCCCTGGTCAAGGCATCCTCGCTGGACTGGACGATCTACCAGCCCAGCGTGATCTTCGGCGAGGGCGATGGACTGGTCAGCCGCTTTGCCGCGTTGCTGCGGCGCATGCCGCTGTTGCCGCTGGCGCGCGCCAACGCGCGGATGGCACCCACCTTCGTCGGCGACGTGGCCGAGGCGATCGCCCGCTGTGTCGGCAGCGACAAACTCGGCCTGCGGCGCAGTTTTGAGCTGTACGGCCCCGAGGTGTTCAGCCTCGGCGAGGTGGTGCGCCGGATCCGCGATACGGCCGGCCTGCACACGCCGATCATCCCGCTGCCGGACAGTCTTGGTCGACTGCAGGCGCAGCTCGCCGGCCTGCTGCCGGGCAAACCTTTCTCGCTGGACAATTTCCTTTCCCTTCGCACCGACTCGGTCGGCACGACCGACGGCTACGCCGCACTCGGCATCATGCCGCAACCGTTCACCGTGTGGCTGCCGCGTCTGCTCGGCGGCTCGCCGCTGCAGCGGCGGCTGGACGGAACCCGGGCAGCGCGACGATAGGCCGCGACGATCGGCGGCGTCACGACAAGAGGATCTGCACCACCGGCAGGTTCACACGGCCGGATGTCGCCAGCCGCCACACCCGCACATCACCCGGGTTTTGTGGTATAGGACCTGTCTCCCTCCCATCGAGGGGGACGTGACGATAGGGGCGTCACGTCGCGACATGGCATTCCCGGGTGGAGTGTGCCTGTTGTGCTGCTGCCCGCTGCCATGTGCGCCGCATATCCAGTCCGACCACTCGTCGGTTTCGCACTCTTTGCTGGAGGGGAACACATGACATTCTTCAAGAAGGCGGGCATGGGCGCCACCATCGGCCTCAGCCTGATCGCCATTGCCACCGCTCACGCCGCCACCGTCCGATCGCCCGAAGTCACTCGGGCAACGCATCACGACACGCTGCCCTCGCTGCGCGGCGTGATGCCGCGACCCGACGATTTCATCAAGAACTCGCATGCGTATCCGGCGCGCCCGCTGCCGCTCATCGGCGCTCCGGGCAGCCAGGGTGACGGTGCCCTGCAGACCGCCACCAGCGGCAGCTTCGCGCCCACGCTCGGCGCCGGCTTCGATGGCGTGGGCCAGGGCTTCAGCGGCCCGCAGGGTACGTTCACCGTCAACAGCGCACCACCGGATACCAACGGTGCGGTGGGCGCCACGCAATATTTCCAGATCGTCAATACCGGCTTCGCCGTGTTCGACAAGGCCACCAAGGCCGTGATCTACGGCCCGGTGCCCACCAATACGCTGTGGAACGGCTTTGGTGGCCCCTGCGAAGCCGACAACGACGGCGACGCGGTGGTGGTCTACGACAAGGCTGCCAATCGCTGGGTCGTCTCGCAGTTCGCGGTAACCGCCGCGCCGTACTTCCAGTGCGTGGCGGTATCGGCGACCAGCGATGCCACCGGCGCCTGGTATCGCTATGCGTTCCCCTACGGCAGCGTGTTCCCCGACTACCCGAAGATGGGCGTGTGGCCGGATGCGTATTACGAGACGTTCAACATGTTCAACAACGGCACCACGTTCGCCGGCGCCAAGTTGTGCGCCTACGACCGCAATGCCATGCTGAGCGGTGCCGCAGCCACGCAGCAGTGCTTCCAACTCTCCACCAGCTACGGCGGCGTGCTGCCGGCGGATCTCGACGGCAGCACCGCGCCGCCGGCCGGTTCGCCGAACTACATGTTGAACTTCACCAGCAACGCGCTGAACCTGTGGCGCTTCCACGTCGATTGGGCGAATACCGCCAACACCACGCTGACCGGGCCGATCAGCATCCCGGTGGCCTCGTTCGCCGAAGCCTGCAGCGGCGGCACGTGCATTCCGCAGACCGGCACCCGCCAGAAACTCGACTCGCTGGCCGACCGCCTGATGTTCCGTCTGGCCTACCGCAACTTCGGCGATCACGAATCGCTGGTGGTCAACCACTCGGTGAAAGTCGGTACCCAGCACAAGAACCCATACACCGGGGTGCGCTGGTACGAGATCCGCAATCCCGGCACCACTCCCGTGGTATATCAGCAGTCCACCTTCTCGCCGGACAGCGATTACCGCTGGATGGGTTCGGTGGCGATGGACAAGCTGGGCGACATGGCGCTGGGCTACAGCGTGTCCAGCAGCGCCATCCATCCGGCGATCCGTTACACCGGCCGGTTGGCCAGCGACCCGCTGAACACGATGCAGGCCGAGAACAGCATCATCGAAGGCCTCGGTTCACAGAGCGGCAGTGGCCGTAATCGCCTGTCGCGCTGGGGCGACTACAGCGCGATGACCGTCGATCCGACCGACGACTGCACGTTCTGGTATACGACGGAATACCTGCAGACCACCGGTGCATTCAACTGGAACACGCGCATCGGGTCGTTCAAGTTCCCGGGTTGCCAATAAGCCCGCATGCCTGACTGAACTGCAGCGGGCCGTGACGTCACGGCCCGCTATTTTTATCGGCGCGATCTGCACAGCGCCGGCACGAATCCCGTTTCGCACAGCCCGCGTGGCAGAATCGCCGCATGCACATCTATCTGGTCGGCGGCGCGGTCCGCGACAAACTGCTGCAGCGGCCGGTAACCGACCACGATCGCGTGGTGGTCGGTGCGACGCCCGAGGACCTGCTGGCGCTGGGCTACAAGCCGGTGGGCAAGGATTTCCCGGTCTTCCTGCATCCGCGGACGGGCGAGGAATACGCGCTGGCGCGCACCGAGCGCAAGACCGGGCGCGGCTATCACGGTTTCGTGTTCCAGGCCGACGCCACGGTCACGCTGGAAGAGGACCTGGCGCGGCGCGACCTCACCATCAACGCGATCGCCGAGGACGAACACGGGGCCCTGACCGATCCGTATCACGGCGTGCGCGATATCGAGGCACGGATCCTGCGGCATGTCTCGCCGGCCTTCGTCGAAGACCCGGTGCGGGTGCTGCGCGTGGCACGCTTCGCCGCGCGCTTCGCGCCGCTGGGCTTCACCGTCGCCGGGGAAACCATGGCGCTGATGCGGCAGATGGTGCGCGACGGCGAGGTCGACCATCTGGTGCCCGAACGTGTGTGGGCGGAAACGCGCAAGGCGCTGGGCGAGCCGCAGCCATCGGCATTCCTGCGGGTGCTGCGCGAGTGCGGCGCGCTCGCGGTGCTGTTTCCCGAGATCGATGCGTTATACGGCGTACCGCAACGCGCCGAGTTCCACCCGGAGATCGACACCGGCGTGCATCTGGAGATGGTGCTGGACATGGCCGCGCAGATCGCACCGGGCGACGACGTGGTCGGTTTTTGCGCGCTGGTGCACGACCTCGGCAAAGCGCTCACGCCAGCCCACGAATGGCCGCGGCATATCGGCCACGAGCATCGCGGGGTGGTGCCGCTGCGGACGCTGGCGGCGCGCCTGAAGGTGCCGACCGAGCACGCCACGCTGGCCGAACACGTATGCCGCGAGCATCTGAATGCGCACCGCGCGTTCGAGCTCAAGCCAGCCACCGTGCTGAAGCTGCTCGGTTCGCTGGACGCATTGCGCCGCCCCACACGGCTGGAAACCTTTCTCGCCGCCTGCGAGGCCGACCAGCGCGGCCGGCTGGGCCATGAACACGATGCTTACCCGCAGGCCGCCTACCTGCGCGCGGCGCGCGCGGCGGCAGCGGCGGTCGACGCCGGCCGCTTTGTCGGGCAAGGTTTGTCCGGGCCGGCGGTCGGCAAGGCGATGGAGCGGGCCCGGATCGACGCGATCGGTGCGCTGAAACCCCTCATGGGGAATCTTGAATAACCCGGTCCCTGGCACTTGGGGCGCACGTGTGGGAGCGGCTTCAGCCGCGATGCTCTTGTCCCACAGCAAAAAGCATCGCGGCTGAAGCCGCTCCCACAAAAACCGCTCCCACAAGGTGCGCGCCAAAGGCGAATGGACAGGCTCACCCCCTGATCGCCACCGGCGCTCAGTGCCGGCCACCACGCCACTGCAGCCATCCCCGTTCCACACCGGCCAGCACGCCGGCCAACCAGCTGCGCAGCAACAGCAGCGCCAGCAGGATGCCGATACTGTCGGCGAGCACGTCGAAGACATCCGCGTCGTGCGGCGGCGACAGCCACTGCGCGAACTCGATGAAGACGCCGAACGCCAGGCAGCCCAGCGCCGCCCAGCCGCGGGCGCGGCGATCGCGATAGACATTGCCCCACCAGCCCATCAGGCAGGTGAATGCGGTCGCGTGCAGCAGCTTGTCGCCGAACGGGAAAGCCAGCGTGATGCCAGACTCCGGGCCCAGCGCCATCCACAGGGTCCACAGCATGATCGCGCCGCCCAGCGCGACCCAGGCGCGATGCCAGCGCAGCCGTCCAGACGGCTGAACCGTTGTCATCACAGCCGACCTCCCTGATCGGCAGCCAGCAGTCCGGCCGGCAAGGGCAGATCGTCGAGGCCGCGGACAAGCAGCATGGCCTGGAACCGTTCGCCCATCTGCTCGGGCAGCATCAGCTTCTTCACCTGTTGCGCCAGCCGATAGCGCTCGTGCTCGTCGGTGGCTTGCGCCTGCGCGTGTTCGAATACTTCCTGCAAGCCGGCACCGATCAGGAACTGCGCCTGTGGCAGATACGCCGCCACGCTGAAACCGGCACTGTTGCCGGCTTCGGCCAACGCGGTGAAATCGACCGAAGCGGTGAGGTCGTTCAGCCCCGGCAGGTACAGCGGATCGTTGTGCGCGTGATGCCGGTAATGCGCCATCAGCGTGCCGTCGTCGCGCTCGGGCAGATAGAACTCGCGGCGCACGTAGCCGTAGTCGACGAACAGCATCAGCCCCGCCCTGAGCGATCCGGCCACGGCCTGGATCCAGTACGGCAGCTGCGGCAGGATTTCCGAGCGGTAGCCGTCGGCGAACCCGGTGCCCAGATCGCGCTCGACGTGGCGCACGGCGCCGGCGGTCAGCGCATCGGCTGGACGATCGATCCGGCGCAGGCGGCCTTCGCCGTCCAGCATGACGTGCTCTTCGTAGACTTCACCGCCGCGCACGCAAAAGCGCGTGGTCGGCAGTGCATCGATCACCTCGTTGGCAAACAGCACGCCGCGCCAGTCCTGCTCGGGCGGACGATCCAGCCAGCGCACCCGCGCATGCAGTTCGGCCGGCAGCTTCGCCTGCAGCCGCTCGCGCTGACGCTCGCGCAGATCGGCGCTCGGCTCCAGGATCAGGTACTGCCGCGGCAGCGTGCCGCCGGCGGCCAGCGCATCAAGCGCCGCCTCGGCAAACGCACCGCTGCCGCCGCCGAGTTCGAGCACATCCGCCTGCTCGCCCAGCGATGCCAGCGCCGGCTGCATCACGTTGGCCACGCAGCGCGCGAACAGCTCGCCCAGCTCCGGCGCGGTGACGAAATCGCCGGCGGCGCCGAACTTGGTCTTGCCCGCGCTGTAATAGCCCAGCCCCGGCGCGTACAGGCAGCGCTCCATGTATTGCGCGAACGGCAGCGGCCCGTGCGCGGCGATCAGTTCGCGCAGCAGCTGCAGCAGGTGGTCGGAATGCGCACGCTCGTCGGCGCTGGGTTCGGGAAGTCGGGAGGGCATGCGTGTTGCCGGCAACGAAAAGGCGCGGCAAGCATAGCGGAATGGGCTGCATCGTCCGTAGCTGCGCTCAATCGCTGCGGCGCCGGAGCAGCCTTGACCTACAAGGGGTGGCGATAGACGCCACTGACCACGCCGGTGCGACGCACACGGCGGATCACGTCGGCCAGATGCTTGCGGTTCTTCACTTCCATCGCGAACAGCATGGTCGCGGCAGCGTCATCGCGCTCGACATACTCCACATTCTCGATGTTCGAGTCGGCAGCGCCGATCGCGGCGGCCACGGTGGCCAGCACACCGGGGCGGTTGATGACCTCGATGCGCAGTTCGGCGCGATAGTCGCCCTGCACGCCACGATCCCATTCGATCGCCACGCAGCGCTCCGGCGATTTGCGCAGCTCGATCACATTCGGGCATTCCTCGCGATGCACCACGATGCCCTTGCCCGACGACAGATAGCCGATGATCTCGTCGCCCGGCAGCGGATGGCAGCAATTGGCGAAACTCAACACTCCGCGCTCGGTGCCCGTGATGCGGATTTTCTCGTGCACATGCTGCGGCACCTGCGGCATGTCGCCGGGCAGTGCGCCGCGCGATGCCAGCAGCTGGCTGGCGACCACATCGGGCATGCGGTTGCCCAGCGCGATGTCGGACAGCAGTTCCTCCAGGCGCTTCAACTTGGATGCCTCGAGGAATCGGTCCAGCACCGCCACCGGAATGGCATCGAGACTGCTGCCCAGCGCGCCCAATGCACGGTCGAGCATGCGCGAGCCGAAATCGACCGCGTCCTCGTGCTGCAGATGCTTCAGGTACTGGCGGATCGCGGTGCGCGCCTTGCCGGTGACGACCGACTCCAGCCACGCCGGATTGGGCAGTGCCGACGGTGCCGTGATGATTTCGACCAGCTGGCCGGACTCCAGCCGCGTGCGCAGCGGCAGCAGCTTCTTGTCGACCCGCGCGGCGACGGCGTGATCGCCGACATCGGTGTGCACGGCATAGGCGAAATCAAGCGCCGTGGCGTTGCGCGGCAGCGAAAGGATGTCGCCGCGCGGCGTGAACAGGTAGACCTCGTCCGGAAACAGGTCGATCTTCACCGCCTCGATGAACTCTGCCGACGAAGCGGTATTGACCGAACTGTCGGCCAGCGACGACAGCCACTCGCGCGCGCGCGTCTGCGCGCTGTTGGCCGGGCCGCTGTCGCTCTTGTAGGCCCAGTGCGCGGCGATGCCGCGTTCGGCGACCGAGTCCATCTCGGCCGTGCGGATCTGCACTTCGATCGGCGCACCGAACGGGCCCAGCAGCACGGTGTGCAGCGACTGGTAGCCGTTTGCCTTGGGGATCGCGATGAAATCCTTGAAACGCCGGTCGACCGGCTTGTACAGCGCGTGCACCGCGCCGAGCGCCATGTAGCAGCTGGTCACGTTGTCGACGACCACGCGAAATCCGTAGACGTCCATCAGCTGGGCGAAACTCTTGTGCTCGTTGCGCATCTTCGAATAGATGCTCCACGGCGACTTGATCCGCCCCACCACGCGATTGTGCAGATGCTCTTCGCCAAGCCGCAGCGACAGCGCCGCCTCGATCTTGCCCATCGCCTCGCGACGGTTGCCGAGCACGGCACGGATACGCTCGCTGATCACCCGGTAGCGGTCCGGGTACAGCGCGCGAAACCCCAGGTCCTGCAACTCGGCCTTGAACTTGTTCATGCCCAGGCGCTGCGCGATCGGCGCAAAGATCTCCAGCGTCTCGCGAGCGATGCGCCGTCGCGACACGGCATCCTTGGCGCCTAGCGTACGCATGTTGTGCAGGCGATCGGCCAGCTTGATCAGGATCACGCGCAAATCGCGCGCCATCGCCAGCAGCATCTTGCGGAAACTTTCCGCATCGGCTTCCTGGCGACTGCCGAAGCGCATCTTGTCGAGCTTGGTGACCCCGTCGACCAGTTCGGCCACGACCTCGCCGAACTCGACCGCGAGGGCTTCGCGGCTGAGTTCGGTGTCCTCCAGCGTGTCGTGCAGGATGGCCGCGATGATGGTCTCGGCATCCAGCCCGAGTTCGGCCAGGATGCCGGCCACCGCCACCGGATGCGTGATGTACGGTTCGCCGCTGCTGCGTTCCTGTCCGGCATGCGCTTGCGCGCCCACCAGGAATGCACCCATCACGCGCTCGATCTGGCCCTCGGGCAGGTAGGCAATGCGCTCTCTCAGAGCCAGCACATAAGGCGGCAGCGCGGATAGATCGACGGAAGCGGGAGGCGCGGCCGCAGTCATCGATGCTGGCGCCGGCTCAGGCACCCACCTCGAGGTACTGACCGGACCAGACGGTGACTGCACAGGTACGATCGATCACGCCAGCGGCAGCGGGACGACGAACGAACGGCAGGCTGCCGTCCATCAGTCGTCGCCGCCCTTGGAGAGGTCGTCGTCGACCTCGGCAGCGGCCCACTCCAGCGCCTCGCGCTCGGCCCGCTCGCGCTCGGCCTTGTCGATCTGATCGATCATGACCTGATCGATGCGGCGATCGGCGATTTCACGCAGGGCCAGTACAGTAGGCTTGTCATGGTCGGGGTTGACGGCCGGCTCGGCGCCCTTCTCCAGCTGGCGCGCGCGCTTGGTTGCCATCAGCACGAGCTCGAAACGGTTGTCGACCACCTCCAGGCAGTCTTCCACGGTAATGCGTGCCATTCGAAATCCTCTAAGAATAAATAACTTATATGGCCCGACAGTGTAGATGAGCAGGTGCTTTGCTGGCAATGCAACCGGTACCCGACACGTGCCGGTCGCCTTGAACTGGTGCGCTGACCATCAAAGCACCTCGAACCATGAAAGCACCTCGAAAGCCGTGCAAGATATAAAACCAAACAGTACACTTATGTATATTCCCAACCGCGAGTCACTGCATCGATGCTCTATTCGCTCCGCTCTCTTCCCCTGAGCCGTTGGCTGCCGCTGCTCGCGATCGCGATGCTGGCAGGCTGCACCATTGCCAAACCTCGCACCGACGATCCACTGGAAAAGTACAACCGCGGGATCTACAAGTTCAACGAGCACGTGGACAAGGCGGTGGTTCGCCCGGTGGCGGTCGGCTATCGCAAGATAACCAACCCGCCGGTACGTCGCTCGGTCAGCGACTTCTTCACCAATATCCGCATGCCGATCACCGTCGCCAACGATCTGCTGCAGGCACGTCCGAAGCAGGCGCTGCAGAGCAGCGGGCGGTTCCTGGTCAACCTGACCCTGGGCGTCGCCGGCTTCTTCGACCCGGCCAGCCAGCTCGGCATCCCGCTGGAAAGCAACGATTTCGGCATCACCCTGGCCCGTTGGGGTGTGCCGGAGGGTGATTTCCTGATGCTGCCGCTGGCCGGCCCGAGCACGGTGCGCGACGTCTGGCATCTGCCGGTCGACAGCTACTTCTTCGACCCGTTGAGCATCTACGCCAGCAACCATTCCTATGGCGGTCTGCAATATCTGCCGCAGGTGATGTATCTGGTGACGCTGCGCTCACGTGCCATCGATGCGGAAAGCTTCCTGCAATCCGCCTATGACCCGTATGTCTTCATCCGCGATGCCTACCGGCAACAGCGCCTGTACGAAATCTACGACGGCAATCCGCCCGCCGCGATCATCGAGCAGATGCAGGGGCTGAACGACAAGAACTTCGATCCCGAACAGTTGCTGGATCAGCAGCACCAGTGGGAAAACAAGCATCCGGACGATTCAAGCAAGCCGAAGTGAGCAAAGCCGGCTGACATCGAGGGTCAGGGCATCAGCGCCTCGACCTCACAGACCTGCGCCAATGTCCGCATGCTCGCCGGCATGTTGACGACGTGCAGCGGATGCCCGAGCCGGCTGGCTTCGGCCACGACGGCAAGCACGCAAGACAGGCCTGCGCTGTCGCTGTGCCGGACACCTGCCAGATCGAGCTGACCGTGCACGCCATCGGCCAGCGCAAGCTCGAACGCCTGCAGCGCGGCCGCCGCGGTATCGAAGCTCAGCACACCGTCCACCGCGAGTATGCCCGGTGCGTGGACGGTCAGTTGGAACCCGCGATCGGCTGCGGCCATCACTTGGTGCCCTTGTTGTCCTTCTCCATCGCGGCCAGCGCCTTTTCGCCCTGGGTCTCGAGGTTGGTGATCAGTTGATCGATACCCACCTTGCGAATCTCCGCGTCCACCTGATTGCGGTAGTTGGTGACGTAGGAAATGCCCTCGATGATCACGTCGTAGGCCTTCCAGTCGCCGGTACGGGTCTTGCGGAAGGCATAGTCGATCGCCACCAGCTTGCCGTCGTCCAGCACCACCTGCGTACGCACCACGCTGCGCCGGTCATTGAGTTCGCCGTTGAATGGCAGAACCTTCACGCGGCCGCGGGTGTAGTCGAGCAGGCCCTCGGCATAACGGTGGGTGATGGAATTGTAGAACGCCTTGGCGAAGCGCTCGCGCTGGGCCGGGGTGGCCTCGCGGGCATGCTGGCCGAGCACCAGGATCGAGGCATAGTCGATGTCGAAGTGCGGCAGAAAAACTTCATCGATGATGCCGATCAATTTTTCCTTGTGCTGCTTCAACTCATCACGATGACCGTCGATCGCCGTGGCCAGCTGATCGGCGATCGACTGCACGATCTGCTCCGGGGTCTGCTGGGCGGCGGGTGTCGTCGCCTCCGGGGTGGCCTGGGCAAACGCCGGGGCGGCAATGACGCTGCCCAGGGCGATGGCGGTGGCAAGAGCCAATCTGCGCAACATGGATAACTCCTTCAGCAATACCGGCTCAATGCTTGCCGGGGGTGGTATCGGATGATTTGCCGTTGCCGGCAGCCTTACTGTCGCTGGACGAACCGTTGACCAGGAACTTGCCGATCAGATCCTCCAGCTGCATCGCGGACTGGGTCAGGATCATCTCGTCGCCGTTCTTGAGCGCGTCGGGGGAACCGCCAGGCTGGATCGCAACAAACTGGGTGCCGATCAAGCCGCTGGTGAACACGGCCGCGGATGAATCGTCCGGAATCTGGTTGTAACGCTTGTCGATGGCCAACGTGACCTTGGCATCCAGCTTGACCGGGTCAGCCTGAATGGACTGCACACTGCCGATCGCCACGCCGGCCATCTTCACCGGGGCGCCCACCGAGAGCGAACCGACGTTGGTGAATCGCGCCCAGACCGTGTAGGTGCCGCCGAGGTTGTCGGCCACGCCGCCGGCGCCGAAGAACTTGCCGAGCATCTCCTCCAGTTGCTGCGCCGGCTTGGTCAGCACCAGCGTGCCGCCGTCGGCCACGGTCTTTTTGGAGTTGCCGTACTGGATGCCGATATATTGATCGCCCAGCAGGCCGCTGGTGTAGATGGTCGCCACCGAGTCGAGCGGGATCTTGTCGTAAGCCTTGTCGATCGACAGCTTCACGTCAGCCACCTCCCGACCCGGCTCCAGCGTGATCGACTGCACCTGACCGACGCGCACACCGGCGATCTTCACCGGAGCACGATCCTTCAGCTGGCCGATGTTCGCGAAATGCGCTTCCACGGTATAGCTGGCGCCTTGATGCACGTTCGCGATCGATGTGGTCTGGGTCGCCAGATAGGCCAGCGCGGCGAACCCGAACACGATGAACAGACCGGTGCCGACGGCGTAGGAACTTCTCTGCTGGCTCACGGCACGATCCTCGATGAACAATGGAAAATGATGGTAATGGTCATGGCGGCAGTCACATCAGCACACTCACATGAGAAACGCGGTAAGCACGAAGTCCAGCGCCAGGATGGCGATCGACGAGGCGACCACGGTACGGGTGGTGGCGCGCGCCACACCCTCGCTGGTCGGTGGCGTGGCGAAACCCTGAAACACCGCGATCAGCGACACCACGGCGCCGAACGCCAGGCTCTTGAACAGCACGCCGTTGACGATGTCGGTGTGCAAGTCGACCTCTGCGGTCATGTTCGACCAGAACGTGCCGTTGTCGATGCCAAGCCAGGTCACGCCGATCAGGTGACCGCCGAGAATTGCCATGGCGCAGAACACGCAAGTGAGCAGCGGCATCGCGATCAAGCCGGCCAGGAACCGCGGCGTGGCGACGTAGGCGATCGGATCGACCGCCATCAGCTCCATCGCGTCGATCTGGTCGGTGGCGCGCATCAGGCCGATCTCGGCGGTGATCGAGGTGCCGGCACGGCCGGCAAACAGCAGTGCGGTAACCACCGGCCCCAGTTCGCGATACACCGACAGCGCCACCACCATGCCGCTGGCCGAGGTGCCGCCGAAAATCGACAGCACGTGGTACAGCTGCAGCATCAGCACCATGCCGACGAACAGGCCGCAGACCATGATGATGGTCAGGCTCATCGCGCCGACGAACCACAGCTGGCGGATGGTCTCGCGGATGTAGCGCAGACTGCGCGGGATCGCCGCCAGCAGGGTCAGCAGGAACAGCCCGCAATTGCCGATCTGGGTCAGCGACTGGATGACCACGTTGTTGTCTTGCGGCATGCGCTGGTTCATTTCGCCGCTCCGGCAAAGCCCAGTGCCTGCGCGTAATCGCCGGCCGGATACTGGAACGGTACCGGGCCGTCGGCCTCGCCACCGAAGAACTGCCGCGTCCACGGCGAGCCGTCGTCGGCGATGGTTTTCGGGTCGCCCTGCGCCACCACCTTGCCGTTGGCGATCAGAAACACGTGATGGGCGATCTGGCGTATCGCCGCCAGTTCGTGCGCCACCAGCACGCTGGTGATGCCGAGGGTCTGGTTCAGCGTACGGATCAATTTCAGCACCTGGTTCAAGGCCACCGGATCGAGCCCGACGAACGGCTCGTCGTACAGGATCAACATCGGATCGAACACGAT
>Ga0307375_10003671_pt1 | contig 14994 bp, 11 predicted proteins | sample TR1MG_FD_202531 | JGI IMG/M metagenome (GOLD analysis project Ga0307375, IMG submission 202531) | Soil microbial communities from Risofladan, Vaasa, Finland - TR-1 | ecosystem: Environmental > Terrestrial > Soil > Coastal area > Acid sulfate soil | place: Finland: Risofladan, Vaasa | collected...
CTGTTGCCTTTATGCTGCCGGACGACGACAAGGCGAGCGTTACCCCGTCCGCCGTCGCCTGCTCGATGATCGTGGCCGGGTTCATATATCCACCTCGATCATATTATTTTCTCTGGCTTCCCCTCTTCTATCCGCAACACCGCCACATCCCAGTATTGGCGCGGGTTTCGGTGTTGCGGATAATTTTTCGTTGCCGCAACACTGCGGATTATCCGCAACACCGCCACATGTTGCGGAATAAGGCGGATTGGGATTTGTGGCGGAAAGGCTTTGGCTATCCGCAACACGCGAGGCCGCGTCATTATTGACTTGTGGCGGTGTTGCGGAATGTTGCGGATTTTCGGGGGGGGTCAAATATCGTGAAAATGCTTCCTCGAACCACTCGCGCAGAAAACCTTTCGGGGTGCTGGTGCCGATTCGGATCGTGTTGCTTGTGATGCCATACTCCGCCAGTCGCCTGGAAACCTGCCGGGGTGAAATGGGCTTGCCTCGGTTATAGGTCGCCCAGGGTCGCTCGTCGTCGTCGCACAAGGCGGTAATCAGGTCGGCGCTGCTGATGCGGTCTATCCGCTTAAGCTCGAACACCTCTTTGATGTCAGCCAGTAATTCGGTGCCGGTGCTCATGGTCGGGCTATCCGATCCAGAGAGCTTTAGTGCTGCCCGCCGCCCCAGGGCAGGCCACTCGCCGCCGGCAACATCGGCGATAGCGAGTAGCGGTTCCCAATTGTCTTGTGCTCGATCATTGAGACTGGCCGGCAGATCAGGGCGGGCTTGCCTGATAGTGTCTCGATAGTCCTCGGCGAACCGGGCCAGCTTCTCGGCTAAGACCTCGAACAGATCAGCCTCGGCATGGCGCAGGCGTTCCACGTCCTCATGGGGTAACTTGCGCCGAAGTTCCAGCACTACCGCTCGATCCATGATCGTGTCGGCGAGGTGCCCGATGCCGGCCAGCGCCTTCGCGCCCCATACCGAAAACTTGGTAGGGGTGAAGTCCTCGCCGACGACGCGAACCACATAGGCAGAATCGCGGGTATGGCCGGCATTGATGATGCCGCGCAGTTCCTCGTTGTCGCGCATGAAGGCGTCGGCCTCATCCACCAGCAGGGTAGGTTTCCAGGCATCCACAGCCCTGAACAGCGCCGCCGGGGTGATGCTGCTGGCGGTCAGGGGCCGGTGTGACAGCTTCCCGAGCAAGAACAGCATCAGCGATTTTCCGCACCGCTTCTCCGGTGCCGTGATTACTGCAATCGGCGCAATATTCACCACGTCCATAAACCACGTCATCGCCGCCCACAACGCGACAGCGTCGGCGGTTTCATGCTGGCAGATAATGAACCGTCGCACCGTAGCGGAAATTTCCGTCAGCAGTATCGCCGGATCAATAGGCGAGGGCCAGGGTTCAACATCGGCGAAGTCAATACCGCCCTCAGGATCGTGCTTGCGCGCTGCCGATACCATCTTGTCCAGCGTTCCAGGTCTGACGCCAAGAGTTTCGGCCTCATCTTTGCGAACTCGATCATATTCAAGCGGGGATAGCGCCGACAGCCGCTTGATCGTGGCGTCGTCCGGGCTTGCAGAATCGCCCGCTGGTGCGCTTTCCGTTTCGGGTTGAGGCTCTGGCATTGCCGGTGCGCTTGCGCGTGCTATGGCCTGCTTTACTGCGTCCAGACCATACAGCCGCGCCATGTCGTTAAAGTCTGTTTGACTCATGCCGCCGCCCTCCGAAAATTGGGAAGCGCCACCAGCCCGCCGACTGATCGCGCCGCTTCGATAGCATGGGGATCGGGTAAGCCGGTCGCCTTGACTAGATCGGCCAGAATCACCAGCACCGCCGCCGGGAAGCGTTCGCGCATGATCTTCGCCACCGCTGGCAGGTTAGACGCCGACAGCGCCGCGATAACAGGGTGCCCGCTGGCTTCCATGCCCGATAGGGAGGTTGCCACTCCCTCGGCGATCAGCAAAGTTTCCACGGCATCCTGTAACGGTTGCGCCGCCCAATATCCACCCGCCTTTGCGCCTCCGGCAATGGCAGACTTGCGCCCGTCGCCGTCGATCAGTTCCAGCGTCGAGAGCGCATCGCCGACCTTGACGGGGACTATCAGCAAGCGCCCGGCAAGCGGCTCGCCTTTAGACTTCGGCACATAGCCCAGGATTGCCGCCGCTGCGTCCGCGTCAATTTCCCGTAGAGTCGCCACGGGAGAAACCCCCTTTCGGACGTTATACGGATGCGGATGATCTGCACTTGCGAGTTTGCCAGCCTTCCAGATCATCGCCGACTTCTTTGCAGCTTCGGCATGTTCGCGGGCGGTCTCGGCCTGTTCCTGTTTTGCTCGATCCGCAGCATCGCGCCGCCGTTTCTCAAGCTCTTCCGGTGTCGGCTTCTGGTGCAAGCCATCATCGCGCCAGCCGTGCGCCTTGGCTTCATAGAACAGGGTTCCCGCCGTCACCTTGCCGCCGGCCCGGATGCTCTTCCATACATCCCGCGCCGCGCTGGGGTCGAAGGATTCATCTTGCTGGCTCCAGGCTTCCCACATATCGAAGCCGGTGTCGCCAAGTTCAGACTTGATTGCCATGCCCATTTTGTACCAGGTATCGCGGTCACTGGCCGGGATGTAATGCAGGGCATCGCGGATGCGCTCTAGATCGCCGCTCATCGCTTCGCCCCTTTCTGCCAGCCGCGTTTCTGCTGGCGTGCGCGTGAGGGTTTTGCTAGATTGAACCAGCCTATCAGGGGATCGGGCGTGCTATTCTTTCGGCTATCGGTAGTCTTTGGGGTCGCCTGGTGCTCGCCAGCGCGGCCCTTCGTTTTTGTGGTCATGATCACCCCCTATGCTGATGCAATCAGGGCGAGGATTTCCTCAACGCGCCACGCAGTAACGCGTGCCCCCAGCGTGCGCACCGGCTGCGGATAGCGGCCTTCCTTGACCCCCTGCCACCAGGTGGACCTGCTGACGGGAATCAAGGGCGGGATCGGGGGCACCGCCTTGGCATTGCCGATGATCTGCGGCAAACGCAGGAACCCGGTTTCGGGAAGTTTGTTGTCCATGTCGATTTCTCCAGTGAGTCCATGAAAACCCGCCAAGGGTTGCGGCGGGGCATGGCGGCTTTTTAGAGAAATCGGACAGTGCGGAAAATTGGCGGGATGAGGGAATGAAATTGGAGTAGCCCTATTGGTCAGGCTTTCCTGGCGATGCCGTACTCCAGTTTGCGGTGTCTATTTGAAGGCTTCGGGAAACAGCCGACGATAGAAATCCGTTTCCCGCGCTCCCCGGCGGAAGGTGCATATGCCGATCAGGTAGTCGTCGAATGTCGCCAGGGCAAGCCCGCGCAATTCGGCATCGTAGGCATCCGCCAGCGCCTTGAAATCCACCTTCCGGCCCGGCATGGCGGCGGCGCTGAAATGCAATCCCTGCGCATCGGCCCGCCTGGCGATTTCGGCCGCCAAATCGACTAGAGCGGCGCGAAATGCCGGGGGTGCCTTGGATTTCTTGAGGCTGGAATCGCTGTCGCCATCCCCGGCCAGGATGAAGCGCGATTCGATTTTCTCCAGGGCTATGCGCGTCATCCGCCATTGGCGCAGGCGGACGAAATCCACCCCCACCCGCCCCACGTCGTCGCGTTCGCTGCAAACAATGAAAGCCCGAGCCGGGCGTCCGGCTTCGGGCGGTAGGATATTCACCGGCATGAAACAGGCTTCTTCGCAGCCGGTGCATTCGATGCTGCTGGCGGGGGCGGCTTGCGTCAGCAGCTTGTCTTGCTCGAAGGCGGCGAATATCCCCTCCGGCCAATCGACAAGCTCATCCGCGCCGATGATGATCTCGTCCGCCTTGTTGCCCTTGAAGCGCGCCTTCAGGCTGTCCAGCAATTCATCGGCGCGCATTGCTTCACCTTCCCGGCCAGCGCGGTTCCAGGCCAGAATCCGCCAGCATCTTGCGGATGATCTCGCCCTTTTCATCGTGGGCCAGCGAACAGGAATTCGGCCAACCCAGATCGAAAGAGCGCGTCGATTCCTTGCCGCCATCCTTGCCCGCGAAGGTCACGACAATGCCAACCTGCGTGATTTTCATCGCGTCCTTCGGATAGGACTTCTCCAGCTTGTCCAGCATGCCGTACACAGCTCGCGGATTCTCCGGCGTGGGCGAAGCTTCCAGGGTGATGCGTTGGATAGGCCTGGTTTGCAGCGATAGCCGCAGCTTTTTCACCGCCACGCGCAGGATGCCCGATTCCGCGCCGTACTGGAATTGCATGTCCGGCGCTTTCAGCGGCGCAAGTTCATAGGCTCGCGTGTCCTTGTCGCTTCCGGTCAGGACGAAATCGAGCATGATGCCGGCGAATATCTTTTGCAGTTCAGGAACGATCCTCCGGTCGCCGTCGATATAGACATCCAGCGAGCCTTGCCCGGCATCGAAGATGAAGATAATCTCGAAAGCCGGCGTTTCCAGTTGCGGCTTCAGTTCCCGGCCTTTCCAGATCAGCGGTTTGTGGGGGTGGTCTTCGGGATAGGCGAAAAAGTATTCCAGCGTTCCGCGCCGATAGACTTCCACCTTGCATTTCTTGCCGCGCCCTTCCTGGGTGGTGAAGTAATGCACCAGATTCGCCTCCAGCGCCGCAATACTGGCCGCATCATCCACCTTGGCGGGCTTGGCCGGTAGGTTTTTGCATTTGCGCCAATAGCGCTGGCTGATAGTGTCGGCGTGGATAAATGCCGTCGCGACCTTCCAATACTTCTGATGGTCAAGAAAGAGGGTGAAGGACTTTTCGTGCCAGCTATCCAGCGCTGATAGCACGGCCAGCAATTTCTCATGCTCGCCCCAGAATTCCGCGTCGTCCAGTACCGCCTTGATACCGCCTTCGCAAGCCAGCGCATCGATTTCCCGGAAAGTCTCTTCCGATTGGGCGCGAACCTCGTCCGGCAAGGCTTCCCATGCCCCATAGAGCGGTTCCACATTGCCGGGCTGGAAGCCGGCAAAATCGAAATCCGCCAGCCAGTCCTTGCCCTTGAAATAGCGTTCCAGAAGATGGATCGGCGCGTCGCGGAAAAACTGACGCATGGCGAATTGTTGGCGGCTCATGGCGCGAATTCTCCCAAGGGCGGCAGGCTACGCACGATCTTCATGGTTTCCAAGCTGAGGGTAATCACCCGCTGGAAAAGTTCCAAGGGATAGGCCGGGTTGCCCATCGTTTCGATGGCCCAGTCGTTGGCGTCATTGACGATGCCGCTCTCCTTGTGGGTTGTCACCGCTTGGCGCTCCATGACCCATTCCAGCGCGCTCTTGCCATTGACGACGTAATCGTAGGCGACCAAAGGAATGCCGGTCAGGGTGATGAGCGGATTGTAAATCACCGTCGTCTTGTCGTATTTCTCGCCATCCATCCCCTTGGCGAATTTCATTTGCGTCACCCGATAATCGGCGACGGCGAATTCCTCGCGGGGCTTGGCGAGCTTGAATTCGACGGGGTAGGGCTTCACCGATTCATAGCCCACATGCAAGTCGCCCAGCGCGCGCCCGGCCTTGGAAAACGCCCAGAAATCCGCCGCCAACTTCACCGCCGGAATGCGCGGCAGTTCCTTGGTCAGGTTGTCCGCATAGCGCGCCCGGTAATCCTCGGAGTGCAGCAGGCCATAGATGTAATAGAACAGGTCTTCCTTGGTGATGGTCTCGCCGGGATAAGCCCGCAGGAAGTGCTGCAATCCCGCGTCGGTAATGGCCTCGCGACGCTTGGGGGCGCCGGATGCTTGCGGAGGCACGGCGTCGCCGAATAGATTGCCCTGGTTCTTCGGGTTCATTGGCGTTCCTCCGTTTCGTAGAGGAACATCGGAAAGCACTGCGCGTCCCCGATCAGGTGAAGATCGGGCAGCGTATCCGTCATCAGTACCGAAAAGCCCTTGGTCGGACTCAGTGACAGGCAGATTACCCGATTGGTATAATTGTGCTGTGCTGTGCTGTGCTGTGCTGTGCTGGCTACAGTTTCGTCCGCGTCATAGAGATGTTCCGGGAAGCACTGCCCCTTAGAAATCATTTCCAGATCGGGCAGGGTGTCCGTCATCAGCGCGCAAAAGTCCTTGGTCGCGCCCCGCCCGGTGGTACTGATAACCCGATTCTTCGCTTCGCTGTTTGGAAAGATGCGAGGCATTTGCAAGACCATTTCATTCCACTGACGATTGAAATATGCCCATTGCTTTGAAAATGGACGGTACAGACTGCCCACGACGGAAGGCTGTTCAAATTTGCTTGGCTTATTCTGCGATGCATCTCTTTTTAGGGCGCGCGTCCAGCTAATCTTTGTGGCATCAAGCGAAATGAAATCATCTACCGGCCCCGGCTTTCCGGCGGCATGGTAGCGGTTGCGCTCCACGTTATAGAACGCAATGCAGCTTTGCATGTTCGTCGTCAGCTTGCTACGGCTCGCGTTATAGACCCAAGCATCGCGGTTCGTCGCAATTCCAAGCGAGAAGTTTCCGAAAACCACTGGATTGCTCTTGTCCTTCTTGTCGCCCAAGCTAATGAATTCGCTAAAGCTGCTATCGCGCTGCCGCAGCCAGTCGTAATGAACGTCAGGCGTGATGGCGCGCCAGCCGTCGGCGGCGGTAATGCCGGCAATGCTCTTGAATTCCTCGATCCGCGCCAGCTTTTCCTCGCGGGTAAGGTAATCGCCGATGTCGTGAAAGAAGATTCTCCCCCGCTCTTTCGTCGCCGGATTCTTGACCAGCAAGTAGATGACTACCGGTGTCCGGGTGCCTTGCCCGAATACGTTGTCCTTTTCCTTGCGGCGCTGCTCTCCCGACGTGCGTGCATTCCCCCGCAAGTGAAACACATGGATGCTGCCGAATTCCTCGGCCAGGCACTTGCGCAGTCCATCGGCGGAATTCGAGTCTATCCAGCCGGCGTTGGAAACGAAGCCGATCACGCCACAATCGCGGATGCGGTCGGAAGCCCAGCGGATGGCGCGGATGTAGCTGTCGTAGAGCTTGTTGCGCAGACTCGCATCAGAGGATCGGACATAGGTATCCTCGATTCGTTGATCCAAGTTTGGATACGTCAGGTTTTGATTGTTGTCATTGGCGCTTCCTTGCCCCGCCGAATAAGGCGGATTACCCATAATGACGCGAATATCCAGGGCGCGCTGCCGTTTCAGCCGGGTGCTGTTATCCGCCCGGCCTTGGCTATCCAGATCGTCCTTGCTGCCCATGGGCAGATTGAAGGTGTCGGTCAGGCAGATGCCGGCAAAGGGCTGATACTCGCCCCCGACGATACTGTGATAGACGGCTTCGATATTGATGGCGGCGATGTAGTATGCCAGCAGGACGATTTCATTGGCGTGGATTTCGTTCTGGTATTTCCAGGGTAGTTCCTCCGGCGCAATCAATCCACTTTGCAGCAGGCGCGTGATAAACGTGCCGGTGCCGGTGAAGGGGTCGATGATATGGACGTTGCGGCTGCCCAGGGTTTGGCCGAATTCGCTTTGCAACACGTCGTTGATGGAATGGATGATGAAATCCACCACTTCCACGGGCGTATAGACGATGCCCAGCCGTTCCGCCATCTTGGGGAAGGCGTTGCGGAAAAACTTGTCGTATAGCTCGACGATGATGCGCTGCTTGGCCTTAATGTCGGTAATCTTCGCCGCCCGCATCTTGACGCTTTCATACATGCGCGTCAGGGTGTCCGCTTCCTTTTCCAGGTGGTGGCTTTCCAGCACGGTCAGCACGCCTTGCATGGCCGACGACACGGGATTGTGTTGCGTGAAGCTGTAGCCTTCAAACAGGGCGTCGAACACCGGGCGGGTAATCAGGTGCTGGGCCAGCATTTCGATGGCCTCTTCGCGGCTGATGCTGTCGTTGATGTCGGCGTGCAGATTCGCCATGAAGGCATCGAAGGCGGCGCGTTCCTCGACATTGCCGGGATCGCCCAGAATCGTCGTCAGGCGGGTGATATGGGTGGCGGCAATGCGCGCGATGTCTTGCGCCCATTCGTCCCAATACAGCCGGTTGCCGCATTTCTGTACCACCTTGGCGACGATGGCGCGCTCGATTTCGCCGATGGAAAAATCCATCTCGTGTTGTTTGTCTTCCACCTGCGGTTTGCGCGGCTTGACGCCGATGGTGTTGCCCTGCCCGGCAGGGGCTTTCTTCGCACCCGGCTTGCCTTTCAGCTTGTCGCTGATGGCGATGACTTCCATCTTGGCCCGGTCTTGTCCGGTCAAGTCCAGCTTATTCACCATCGCGTCGAAACGGTCGTCGTGCGAGCGCAAGGCTTGCAGCACTTCCCAGACAACACGATAAGTCTGGTTGTCGTTAAGCGCCTCTTCGGGCGACACCCCCGCCGGAATGACCACGGGCAAAACGACATAGCCCAGCTTCTTGTTGCCGTCGTTGGGTTTTCTCATCACCCGCCCGACGGATTGCACGACATCCACTTGCGAATTGCGCGGCGTGAGAAACAGCACGGCATCCAGTGCCGGCACGTCCACGCCTTCCGACAGGCAGCGCACGTTGGATAGCACCCGGCAGGTTTCCGGGGGCGCTTCAGCCTTCAGCCATTGCAGCTTGGCGTCTTTCTCGGTGGCGCTCATGCCGCCGTCGACGTGTTCCGTTTCGCAGACCAGCCGCGAAATCGGGGCATCGGGTTCTTCCTTCAGCAGGGTGGCCCGGTATTCGTCGATCACATTCTGGAATTCGGCGGCAATGTTCTTGGAACTGACTTTATGCACCCGTGCGCCCTTTTGCACTTCGATCACCTGAGCAAAAGCGACGGCGCGCTTCATCGGCTGGGGATCAAAGGCCAGATCGTCCTGGGAATCCATTTTCGACAAGGCCCGCCAGCAGCCGACGATCTTGGCGGCGTCATTGACGTTGATGGCATTGTCGGCATCGGCCAGCAGCTTTTGCAGGTTGCGGCTGACGTGTTCCTCGGAAATGGTCAGCACGATGACTTTGTAATCGCAGAGGACGCCAAGGTTATGCACCGCTTCGGAAAAGCTAAGGGTGTGCAGGGTCTTGCCGTAGTACGCCTCGTTATCCATCGAATAGAGGACGATGCTTTCCTGCTCCGCTTTCAGCTTCGCCCCCGTGCCGTAAACGCGGGGGGTGGCGGTCATATAGACCCGCTTCTTGCCGGCAAGGTAGGCTTGATCGTGGACGCGCACGAAGGCGGATTCATCATCGCGGTCGAAACTCTGCCCGGTGGTGCGGTGCGCTTCGTCGCAAAGGATCAGGTCGAAATCCGGCAGGCCGTGCTTTTGCTGGGCTTCGTTCAGGACGGCGATGGAATGGTAGGTCGAAAACACCACGCCTAAATGCTCGTCGTCGTGGTGGCGCGAAAAGGCTTTCGCCAATGAGCGCGCTTCGGTGGTAGCGGGATACTGCAATTCATGCAAGGCCAGCTCGAAATCATCGTCGCCGCGCTTCTTGCCGACTTCGCTATCGGAACAGACGGCGAAGCTATGCAAGGGGATTTCCGCTTCCTGCGTCCATTCGGTCAGGGTTTGCGACAAGAGATTGAGCGATGGCACCAGAATCAGCACATTGCCACCCTGGCCGACAAGCTGCTCGGCCAGGCGCAACGCGGTCAGCGTTTTGCCGGTACCACAGGCCATGATGAGTTTGCCGCGATCTTCGTCAGCCAATCCATTCAGGACATCGGCGATGGCGCGGCGCTGATAATCACGGGCCTGCTTCTTGTCTTGAAGGCGGGCCGTTGCCGCTTTCGGCTGGTAGCTTGCCCAATCAATCTTGCTGTTTTCAAGTTCGGTTAGGGTGATGAAGTTCACCGGCGGCTGTTGATCCTTCACCGCCTCGCGCAAGTGATGCGTGCCGGCGGTCGCCGTCAGGACAACCCAGCGGCGGGAAAAGTATTTCTTGCCGGATGCGGTAAAAAACGTGGACAGGTTGTCCAGCGTCAGCCGCGCCGATTCGTCGTAAAACTTGGCTTGGATGGCGTGCAGTTCGCCATCGGTAGTTTGCGCTACCAGATCAATGCCGGCATCGGCTCCGGGGTCGCTATGTCCGCGTGAAATCCATTCGCGCCGCCAGTCTTCCCATAGCCAGACCTTGCCGGCATACAGGTCGGCGTAGTACGGCTCGTTTTGCAGGTATATCTTGACCAGCCGCTCGAAGTAATCGCCCTTTTCCCGCTCAGATTGTGCTGTCTTCCTGAATCTTTCCAAAAGCGCGGCAAGTGCAGTCATTACGGGAAACCTCAATCGGCTGATTTACGTCTTTATCATTATTCCACAGGGCGCTATTGCCCCGTAGCGGCGAAGATCGGCATTATGAGCGCAATTCCCCCTATCCCATGCTGCCATGCAGCGGTATCACGTCCGCGCCGGCCTTGAGCTTGTCTAGGTAATCGGCCCAGGTCTGCATCATCACCTTCCGCTCGGGCAGATACTCGGCTCGATTGTAAGCGGCCCGTACTGCGTTCTTTTCGGCATGCGCTAACTGGCGCTCGATCAGGTCGGCCCGGAATCCCTGCTCGTTAAGCATCGTCGAAGCGACAGAGCGGAAGCCGTGGCCGGTCATGCGGCCTTTGTAGCCCATGCGGGCCAGGGCATAGATCACCGTGTTTTCCGATATGGGGCGCTCGCGGCTAATTGCCGACGGGAACACCAGCCGCCCTGCTCCGGTCAGCGGCTGCAATTCCTTGAGGATGGCAACAGCTTGACGCGACAGTGGCACGATATGGGCTTCGCGCATCTTCATTATCTCGGCTGGAATCCGCCACAGTGCCGCGTCAAGGTCGATCTGCACCCACTCGGCGAAGCGCACTTCCTTTGTCCGCTGGAATGTCAGCGCCAGTAGCTGCATAGCGGCCTTCGTCGTCGCCTCGCCCCGGTATGTCTCGATAGCCCGCAGCAGATCGGCGAATGCCGCCGGCTCGGTCAGCGCCGCATAGTGTTCCTGCTTGACGGTGGATAGCGCACCGCGAAGACTCAGTACCGGATCGGTTGCCGCCCGGCCCGTGCTGATGGCGAAGCGAAAGATGGCGCTGCAATGCTGTGAAATGCGATGCGCCAGATCAACGGTGCCCCGGCCCTCGATAGCACGAAGCAGGGCCAAGAGTTCGGGCGCTGTGATTTCGGCAATGGGCTTTGAACCGATAGCGGGGAAAGCATGGCGCTCAAGACTCGATGCCGTCTTGCTGGAATAACTCGCCGTCCATTCCTTGCCCCGCGTCGCCATCCATTCACGGCCCAGGGCTTCAAAGGTATTTGCCCCCGCCTCGGCTCTCGCCTTCTTCTCGGCCTTGCGCTGTTCGCCTGGATCAGCACCGGCAGCGAGCAATGTCCGGGCATCGTCGCGTCTTTCCCGTGCCGTCTTGAGGGACACATCTGGATAGACGCCCATGGAGAGCGTCTTGCGCTTGCCACCGAAGCGGTAATCAAGCCGCCACCAGCGCGAGCCATTGGGATTGACCAGCAGGTACAAGCCGCCGCCGTCTCTAACCTTGATCGGCTGGGCCTGCGGCTTGGTGTTTTTGATCGCGGTGTCGGTAAGCGCCATGGCGGTAGACCTTCCAGTAATGGGCTAGCTACCGCCAAGGTTACCGCCAGTTACCGCCGGCTGTCAATGGATCGCCTCGGACGGTATAGGCGTAAAAAAACCCGCATAGCCTGTAACTGTGCGGGTTTTATAGGGTGTTTCGGATTACCTTGGACTGCTTTGGAACGTTGTTTGGTGGGTGCTGAGGGGCTCGAACCCCCGACATTCGCCGTGTAAAGGCGACGCTCTACCAACTGAGCTAAGCACCCGCTTCTGAGACCCTGGAGAGGGCCCCAGCCCTCTTCAGAGGTATTAGTTGACCGCGTCCTTCAGTGCCTTGCCGGCGCGAAATTTCGGCATCTTCGCGGCCTTGATCTTGATGGCAGCGCCGGTGCGCGGGTTGCGGCCGGTCCGGGCAGCGCGCTTGCCGACGTAGAAAGTACCGAAACCGACCAAGGTCACCATCTGGCCCTTCTTCATCGCAGCCTTGACCGCCCCGATGGTGGCATCGAGCGCACGACCGGCCGCCGCCTTGGAGATGTCGGCCGATTTGGCGATTTGATCGATCAGTTCTGATTTGTTCACTTATGTCTCCTCCTGGGTTTTGAGTATCCGGAAAACTTCTCTATCAATAGCGTCTGGCTGGGATGCCACGCTGAGCAAAAATTCTGCCTACGTTTTATAGCAAGCGGCAAAACACGGTGTCAAGCGCTTTTCAGCCGGAAGATCGGTACGCGTGAAAAAACGCACACGCCGCGATGGCGTGTGCGTGAGGAGAGAGGGTTCTCGCCGCCTGGCAGCCCACTTCGCGGCAGCCGTACCGCTACGCGGCACGAATGCCCTGGGTTGTCCCGGGGAAAAATTCCCCCGCGACAACTGCGGGCACTAGCACCTACTTCGCGGCACAAGTGCCCTGGGTTGCCCCGGGTAAAAACTCCCCCGCGACAACTGCGGGCACTAGTGCGTGACGACGCCGACGACTGCGGGATTGTCGGCGGGCGCGACCACCGCGGCGGCTTCCGCCGCTGGGGGCAGTTCGGCCAAGGGTTCGGGCGCGCGCTCGAGCGCGAGTTCCAGCACCTTGTCGATCCACTTGACCGGGATGATCTCGATACGGTTCTTGATGATGTCCGGGATCTCGGTGAGGTCCTTGACGTTCTCCTCTGGGATCAATGCCACGCGGATGCCGCCGCGTACCGCGGCGAGCAGCTTCTCCTTGAGACCGCCGATCGGCAGTACCTCGCCGCGCAGCGTGATCTCGCCGGTCATGGCGACGTCCGCGCGCACCGGTATCCCGGAGAGCACCGACACCAGCGCGGTGGCGATGGCGATGCCGGCGGACGGCCCGTCCTTGGGCGTCGCACCCTCGGGCAGGTGGATGTGCAGATCGTTCTTCTGGTAGAAGTCGTCGACGATGCCGAATTGCTTGCTGCGCCTCCTCACCACCGTCAGCGCCGCCTGAATCGACTCCTGCATCACTTCGCCCAGCTTGCCGGTGGTCATGGTCTTGCCCTTGCCGGGCACCGCCACCGCCTCGATCGTCAGCAACTCGCCGCCGACCTCGGTCCAGGCCAGACCGGTGACTTGGCCGACCTGGTTCTCCTTCTCGGCGATGCCGAAGGAATAGCGCCGCACGCCGAGATACTTGTCGAGGTTCTTGGCATTGACGATGACCTTGCTGGCGCGCTTCTTCAGCACCAGGGACTTCACCACCTTGCGGAAGATCTTCGAGATGTCGCGCTCCAGCGAACGCACGCCGGCTTCCCGCGTGTAATAGCGGATGATGTCGTGCAGCGCGTCGTCGGTGACCGAAACCTCGTCCTTCTTGAGGCCGTTGGCCTTGAGCTGCTTGGGCAGCAGGTAGCGCAACGCGATGTTGACCTTCTCGTCTTCGGTGTATCCCGCCAGGCGTATCACCTCCATGCGGTCGAGCAGCGCCGCCGGAATGTTGAGGGTGTTGGCCGTGGCCACGAACATCACGTCGGAGAGGTCGTATTCCACCTCGACGTAGTGGTCGACGAAGGTCGAGTTCTGCTCCGGATCGAGCACTTCGAGCAGCGCCGAAGAGGGATCGCCGCGGAAGTCCGCGCCCATCTTGTCCACCTCGTCGAGCAGGAACAGCGGGTTCCTGACGCCGACCTTGCTCATGTTCTGCAGAATCTTGCCCGGCATCGAGCCGATGTAGGTGCGCCGGTGGCCGCGGATCTCGGCCTCGTCGCGGACGCCGCCCAGGGACATGCGCACGAACTTGCGGTTGGTGGCACGGGCGATCGACTGGCCGAGCGAGGTCTTGCCCACACCGGGAGGCCCGACCAGGCAGAGGATGGGCGCTTTCAGCTTGTCCACGCGCTGCTGTACCGCGAGGTACTCGACGATGCGTTCCTTGACCTTGTCCAGGCCATAGTGGTCCTTGTCGAGGATCTTCTCGGCGGCGCCCAGATCCTTGCTGATCCGGCTCCGCTTCTTCCACGGCAGTCCGACCAGGGTCTCGATGTAGTTGCGCACCACCGCCGCCTCGGCCGACATCGGCGACATCAGCTTGAGCTTCTTCATCTCGGCCTGCGCCTTGGTCAGCGCTTCCTTGGGCATGCCGGCATCCTTGAGCTTCTTCTCCATCTCGTCGAGCTCGGCGCCCTCTTCGCCCTCGCCCAGCTCCTTCTGGATCGCCTTGACCTGCTCGTTCAAGTAATACTCGCGCTGGCTTTTCTCCATCTGGCGCTTGACCCGGCCGCGGATGCGCTTCTCGACCTGGAGGATATCGAGCTCGGCTTCGAGCTGGGAGAGCAGCTTCTCCAGCCTCGCCGAGACGTCGAACATTTCCAGCACTTCCTGCTTCTGCTCGAGCTTGAGCGGCAGATGCGCGGCGATGGTGTCGGCCAGGCGGCCGGCCTCCTCGATGCCCGAGAGCGAAGTGAGGATTTCCGGCGGAATCTTCTTGTTCAGTTTCACGTACTGGTCGAACTGGGCGAGGATGGCGCGGCGCATCGCCTCGACCTCGTTGTCCGGGCCATTGTCGGCGGGCACCGGCGTCACCTCGGCGACGAACAGGCTGCGGCGATCCTCGATGCGCTCGACGCGGGCGCGTTGCACGCCCTCGACCAGCACCTTGACGGTGCCGTCGGGCAGCTTGAGCATCTGCAGGATGTTGGCGATGCAGCCGATGCGGTACATGTCCTCGATCTCGGGCTCGTCCTTGGCGGCGGACTTCTGCGCCACCAGCAGGATGCTCTTGCCGGCCTCCATCGCCGTTTCCAGCGCCTTGATCGATTTCGGCCGCCCGACGAACAGCGGAATCACCATATGGGGAAAAACGACGACATCCCGCAGCGGCAGCAGGGGGAGCTCCAGTATTTCTGCGGGCAGATCCAATTCGCTCGACATGGCGATATCCTCAAATTAAGTGCGACTGCGGTCCATATTGGGACGGATCGCGGGGATTCAAGAAACCCGCCGCACCGTGGCCAGGCGCTAAGGCAATACCCGCCGAGCGGGAGGGCTCAGTGGGAGCCGGC
>Ga0307375_10003672_pt1 | contig 14994 bp, 11 predicted proteins | sample TR1MG_FD_202531 | JGI IMG/M metagenome (GOLD analysis project Ga0307375, IMG submission 202531) | Soil microbial communities from Risofladan, Vaasa, Finland - TR-1 | ecosystem: Environmental > Terrestrial > Soil > Coastal area > Acid sulfate soil | place: Finland: Risofladan, Vaasa | collected...
AAAATAACAGCTTGGTGGTGGGTGATGAGGAATGGACACCGCACGACTTGCGCAGAACCGGCGCAACGCTGATGCAGAAATTAAAAGTCAGCCGCGAGGTGGTCAACCTTTGCCAGAACCATGTCATTGGCTCAAAAGTTGACCGGGTGTATTTGCTCGACGACTACGCCGACGAAAAGCGCGAGGCATGGAACAAGCTGGGCGATAGACTGGAAGCCATTCTCAGCGCATCAAATGTGGTCAGCTTGAAAAGCGCATATTCCGCTAAAAACCAAAGCGGCGTAACGCCCCTCAACCCACCAACTCAGTCAGCGAACTAACCACCTTGAACTGAACTTCCTCAAAGTTTTTGAAGTGCCGCTTGCCGCATTCAATTCGCAATTCCTCAATCGGGCGCAATAAATCAAGCCGCACATGGTCGCCGTTGCCTGTCTTCTTCGTCTCTGCAACAAAATATAGCGTCCTGTCGTTGCGGTAGGCCAGTGCCCAGTCTGGGTTGTACGAACCCACTGGCGTTTCGATCTGGAACCAGCGCGGCAGTTTGATGTAGAACAGCACATCCTCGTTGTCCTCACATGCCTGCGCAAAGTTGCGTTCCGGGCTAGAGTTAGAATCAATGACAATATGCGAGAACAGCGTTTTTTCTTGTTTCTCGACCGCCTTCACGTTGGACGCGAACACGTCCATTAGATCATCGCCCTCAAAGCGGCGCATTTCGTAGGCCAAGCCTTCGACCTTGAAATATTCGACACCATCCACCAGCACCTCGCGCTTCACGGCACTCACCGCTTCCGCCGCATGGTCGATGAATGCCTGCGGATTGTTGACGGCATCCGCAAGCCGCCCGGAATCGAGCAGAATGCGCGCCACGGTGGACTTCGCCAGCCCGGTCTTTGCCTGCACTTGCCCGACAAAATCCGGCATCACATATTTTGCTTCCATTGTCTGGGTGCGAAAGCCGGTTTGTACGCCATCTACCCCGGCAGCACTGATAACAATATCGGCGCGCGTCAACGCAACTTTCGGGCGTTCGATGGGCGGCATCTTTTCCTTAATTCGCTTCGCCGCCTTGGTAATCAAATCGCCCGTGTTGTAATCGACCCGGTAGCGCGTTCTCGCCCGAATCTTGTCCCATAGCGCCAGAAACCCGTTGTCTGTATCGTAGCCCTTCTTGAGTCGCACCGTGATTTTGTCGCGCTCGTTTTGAACCATCTCGCGCTTGAACTTCACGCCCGCCTCGACCATCTCGGTTTGCAACTGGCTGGCAAAATCCTCGTAGCTCTCGTTTGCAATCACAGTCAGCCGGTTAATCGCCCGGTCAAATACCCGCTCGCCGTCCTTGTTCACACACAGACGAAGACCCCGCCCGATTTCCTGCCGTTTTTTAATGTCCGATTTGCTTTCTGCCAGCGTGCATATCTGAAACACATTCGGGTTATCCCAGCCCTCGCGCAAAGCGGAATGGCTGAAGATGAAGGCTAACGGCTCGGCAATATCCAGCAACCGTTCCTTGTCTCGCATAATCAACTCGAACGTGCTGGCCTCGGCATCTGCGTTAGTCTTACCGGTCAGCGTCTCGAAAGGCGACACCGCCCGTTTGTCCTGAGAAAAATAGCCATTGTGAACTCGCGCGCCTTCGTGCATCCCTAGTCCGGCAAAGTCTGGCTTTGCCCGGTACTGCTCGTAAATCTCTTCAAACCACTCGGCAAATTTACCCTTGCTGACAGTGCCATCCTCGCCATAGGCGCGATAGTTTGCCACGCGGTCAATAAAGAACACGGATAGCACCTTGATGCCCAAGGGGTGCAGTTTCTGCGCCTTCTCAAAGTGTCGGCGTATCGTAGCTTCGACCTGCAAACGCAAAATCGTGTCAGTCAACGCACCATGCGGACTGCCTGCGCGAACCCGCACATCGTTGGCAAAAGTGATGAAGCCTTCTCCCGCATCAATTTCGTTGACAATGAAACCCTCGCGGTAAATCTCGCGCTGATTCGATAGCGCGTACAGGTCATCACCGTTCTTCACGGTTACGCTTTTCTTCGCCGGGCCTTGCGCTTGGTTCACCCAGATTGACAGCTTGGCTGACACGCTTCGCGCCCCGGTTTTGAATCCCTCCACCTCGACGAAAGCCTGATTCGCATCTTTCAGTTCAATCACCGAATCGACCCCTATCTGTTTCACGAGGCCCTTCTCATAAGCACGTACCGGGTCGAGCGAATAGATCAGGTTATAGGTATTGCGATGGGTGGCCGAATAGCGCAAGGTACACATCGGGGCAAGGCGCGCGATAGCCTGCTTGCGGTTATCCGTTTCCAGATTCTGCGGCTCATCGAGGATCACAATAGGATGCGCCGCCCGGATGAACTCAATAGGCGCAATCCCAGTCTCGCGTACCTGATTGATGACGTTGCCCTTGTTTTTCTTTTTGGCCGCGCTGTCCGCCTCGGTCGAGTCTTTGGCGAAAGCGTCGATATTGATTACCAGAATCTGAATCGCATTCGACAGTGCAAAATTGCGTAGCTGATTTACCTTGGTCGAGTCATAAACCGTAAATTCAACGCGCTCATAATCATAGTGCGTCTGGAAATGTTCCTTGGTAATCTGCAAGCTCTTGAGCACGCCCTCGCGAATAGCCACCGACGGCACCACGATCACAAACTTCTTGAAGCCATAGGTTTTGGAAAGCTCGTACACCGTGCGCAAATAGACGTAGGTCTTGCCGGTGCCGGTTTCCATCTCCACGGTGAAATTAGGAAATGTGCCAACCGCCGCGCCATCATCCAGCTTCATCACTTCCAGCGCAGCCGATGTTTCGATCCCTTGAACCTTTTGCACCGCGTTCAAATTGGCAAGCCATTGCTCATCGGTAATCACGCGCTGGTTCGCCACGCCGGTTTCAGTAAGTTTCAGGCTGGAAAGTTCATCGTCTCGCGCGACCGAAATTTGCGAAGCATCGGGTTGCCCTTCAAATAGAGCAACTACCGCATGGATGGCCTCAAGCTGATAATCTTGGTTTGCGTCGAATTGCAGTTTCATCCTAAAGCCTCCGGGATGGCTAAGTAGGGGTGACCGCCACTCATACACCGTATCCATGAGCTGAGAAGTAAGTCTTTGTGCTCCCCGATCCAAATTTGCATCGCTGAGTCGAGAGCTGGCTGTCGGCCTTCCATTCGCTCAAACCGGTCAATTCGATATTTGGCGATAGTCTTTTGACTTTTTCCTTCAACCACATGTACATGGGGTACACCATGCTCTAGAGGTGCTGAATACATAAGGATTAAATAACCCGCAACATCTCCAACTCGACTGGTTTGAGAGATTATTTTTCCCCAATCAGCCAAGGATTGACCCCAGTATTTGACGTGCTCGATGCAGGAAAGATGTTCAATATCACACTCGGATTTTGTCATCGTCCCTTGTTTATCCACAGACACCTCTTTTGCTGTTACTAACGGGGCAAGCCAATCGGAATCGGCAACTGGGAAGCTGCACGCCCATGTTTCTTGAAGATGCGCGAAAGTCAATCCGATGGCTGACTTATCGCCTACGTACACCTCGCAAAGAAGGTCATCCGGTTGATTAATTAAACGCATCTTCGTTTGCAAACGCCGATATTCCTCAGTGCCGACCCAATCTTTGATCCACACCCTCATCGGTTTCCCTGCAACCGTATCGTCCAACCATCCGGGCGAAAAGCATAGCCGGTATCCGGGCTGATATTTCATTACCTCTTTGAGTCCTTCTACCCATAACTTTGCTGCATCGAACCATGGCTGCAATGCCGTAGGTGCAACATCCGGGGCAGGGAGAGAATGTTCATTGAAATAGATCACAAAATCATCCATACCCCAGCCTCAATCCAGAAGAGCATCAAGGCTTTTTTCCCACTGATCGAAAAACCCCTCCGGCCAGTTGGTTAGTTGCCCATCGGGCAATACGGAAGGTAATTCTACATAACAATCACCACTGGACACATCTCGTGTGAAGTAGCATAGCCTCACATCGTCGGCTTTCAACGAACCTTTTTTGACAGCAAGACGTATACCATTCAATACATGATCGCTATGGGTCTCTACCAAAATCTGTACACCATCGGCGGCGCAAAGGCCCAGCAACTCGCCCATCTTTACCTGCCCCTGAGGGTGCAGATGAGCCTCTGGATTCTCGATCAGCAGCAAAGCGCCAGCAGGTGCAGCCAGACAGGCAACCAAAATAGGCAGACTGTATGTGAGGCCAAACCCAACATGGGTTGGCCGATAAAAACGCGGCTCCAGACCACGGGCTTGTCCGATATATTGAAACTGAAGGATAACCTCGTCCGTACCTTTGAGTAGCTCTGCCCGCAAGCGAGCACCAGGGCTAATCTGTTGCAACCAGCCAGCGACTTGATCCAGCAATTGTGGCGTCGGTGAAATCTTGGCCCACATGGCGTCATCCAATGCAGCACAATCTTTCGCACAACGGCGTTTCTCAGAAACAGGCTGGTCTCTGTTGCTGGCAAGAAAATCTGCCGTGAATTCCCCGTGACTCCCTAACAAACCGTCTTGCCGTGCCTGTTGATCTGCCTGGGGATATAGGGTGCGAGGGACGATACGATCCGCTTGTAGATATTGAAAATGAGGGTTTGCTGCAAATCCATGGTGAGGAGATGGTGGTGACTCGATGAACTTCAGTTGATTCGCTTCAGGCAGGACTTCGCACACCCAGCGATACTCCGTGCCGCCCTCCAAGACAGCCACCGTGATAGTTTCATCTTTGGCGCCCTCGCTCAATACATCCATGCCTTGACCTAAAGAAACGAGGGGGCCGCCGAGCTGCATGCCATGACCTTGCCCGACCTGATATGACTGGCGTATGGCCGCGAGGCTTTGCAAAACAGTGCTTTTGCCAGAACCATTCAGGCCAGCCAGCATCGTTAGTGGCGCTAAAGGTAAATCCAGATTCCGAGCGGCCTTGAAATTGTTCAGGCGAATACCATCAAGCATGGAGTACCTCGTTAAAAATCGTGTTTATCACCTCAAGCCGCTTGTTGGAAGCCCAACCTTTGCCGGTAGCGTAAAGCAGAGCATTAGCAAAATCCTTGTCGCCAGAAAACTTCTGGGCGAATTTTTCTATGACTTGATCCGAACGCTCTGCCAGAATTTTGATCTCCGCTTCAGTACGCAACGCCAAAGCGGCAGTTTCGGTTTCAAACAAGCCACGATTGATAGGCCGCCGCGCCTCATTCGGTTGTGAGAATTTGCGAAAAGCTATCCGTCCAAAAACACGGGGCGCGGCCTCCATCGCCCGATAGAACGCCGCTTCTTCTTCATGCCATTTTTCATCGCTCCAGCCAGCCGAACGCTTCTCAACAAACTCATTGAGGAATTCATCCAGGTTCTCATCGGGATGTCGCTTCTGATCACGAGACAGTGAGTAAAGTGCCATGACACGAATCACTAACTCGTGATCCTCCAGGCGTTCGCCTTTAATCTTTCTTTCGGTAGCTGACAGAAACGTCGGGCTTGCTGCCATGCGGCGAATACAATCCCGCCACTTGCCCCGAAAGATGGCATTGCGTATTTCTTGTGCGTTGAGCGGTAAACCGCCTTGGTTAATTCTGGAAAAAATGTTGAACTTTACGTTGGATGGCGTTCCGGCACGAATGACATGCAGGGTCAGTTCGGTCTCCATGATGCGCCGATACAGCGGGCGTGGAAGCTCATCGAACGTCTTGCCCTCAAGTTCACCCTTCAAGGATTGTAAGCCCCTCAGTCGCATGGGGTTGAGTTGGGTGCCCAAGGTCTTGTTCAAATCACTGACACTGACAAAATGGGCGATGGCACACAAGCGCTGTAACCCATCTACTACTTGGTAATCCCCCCCCTCATCCTCTGACACATATAGTGAAGGGATGGGAATACGCAACAGCATGGACTCGATCAGCGCGCTTTTCCGCGCCTCGTTCCATAGATTCGCACGGCGCTGGAAGTCGGGAGAAAGATCTAGCTCACCATGGTTCAGACGTGTCATAAGCAAAGCCACGGTGCGCTGCTGGGTAACCACGTCAATCAGTTTCGGATCGAACGGCGCGCTAATGTCCTCTGTGCCGTCTTCGCCGCGCTCTGCCTCCAAGCCACTACCGACACCCCCGGAAGTAAGCTCCTCTAATGGAATTGCCTCATCATTATTTGGGGGCGTGATTTTTTCAGAGTTGTTTAGCGTCATTGCCAGCTCCTAAATGCAAGTGAACTTGATGCCCGAATCGCGGCACTGCAAGTCGAGATTGGACTTGAGCGGGTCTGAGTCATGGAACACGCCGTCAATGACGATAATCTCGCGCGGCTTCATCTCCACCATCGGTTGAATCATCGCCTCGGTGAAAGTCTCCAGAACGAACAGCATTTTGCGCTGTTTGATGGCAAATACTATGCCGTCAGCCACATCCAGAATTTCCACCGGGGTGGTCAGTTTCTGGCCGAATTTCAGCAGCAACTCGTAGAGTATGTGCTCCACCGCTGCGCCATCTTTCTCGGACTTGGCGAACATCTGCATCTGCTCGGCCAATTGCTCGGGCGTGTCAATGCCATCGCCGCGCCATTGCTTGAAATTGGAAGGGGTAAGCAGAAACGACTTGAAGCCATTACTTGCCGTTGATGTTGTCAACAAGTCGGCATCCTTATGCTGTCGCCCAATAACTCTACGAATACGTTCTCGACTGATTTTGGCGATATTCGAGTATCCTTCACGAAATGCTTCTGACTGTTCGTCGCACGGTTCTGGCAGTTGAACCAAAACGAATTTCCTTTGCACACCGTCTTTTTTATTCAAGGCAAGGACTGCCGCACCTGTAGTTGCCGAACCGGCAAAAAAATCAACAACAATATCACCGTCATTCTTCAGCAAGAATGGGAAGAACCCTGTCAGGAGGCGAACCGGCTTGGGATTCGTGAATGCTTTTGTAAGTTCAGGAAAATCTTCACGAAGATCATACGCCCCCAGCCTGCCATCCAATTCAAACACACTTGAAAGCTTTTCTTCAAATTCGTGCGCATACACCTTTAACTCGATAATTTTCGTTTCATCTTCACCGAAAAGAATGCGCTTACTATCAAGCAAAGTATTCATTGTCTCTTTCGGAAAACGATAGCCCATTAAAGGCTGTTTGCATGGCTTTCCTGTGGACGGATGAATAACATCGTAACGATACCCCTCACGCCCAGGGTTGTGCACACTCTGACTGCCGGTATATACACCACCCATATCAATGTACTTGTAACGATCAAGCGGCCACAACTGAGATTTGTTATCTCTAAACCAGTCTTGATAGGCAGCATCAAGAGAAGCTCCTTGATATTTGGATGTGAGTTCTTGCCCAATCTTAACGAGAATGTCTTTCACATCTGATACCGATGATTTCCATTCGCGCTCAATAGATTCTTTATTCCTCGCGAAAACTAAAATGTACTCATGTTCTGTTGCGATGTTTGTTGGATTGTTGTCAGTTACATTTTTCCAGATCACTGCACCTACAAAATTGCTCTCCCCGAAAACTTCGTTCATGAGCAGCCGTAGGTTATGCACCTCGTTGTCATCACAGGACACGAAGATCACCCCATCCTCGCGCAACAGGTTGCGTGCGATATACAGACGCGGCAGCATCATTGACAACCAGTTGCTGTGGTACTGGCCGCTTTCCTTGCTGTTCTTGCGGAAGAAGCCTTCGCGCATCAGAGTGCCATCATCGGCCAGATCGTTAATGCGGCGCAGATAGTCTTCCTTGCTTTCCTGAAAACGGTCGGGGTAGATGAAACTATCCGAGCCGGTGTTATACGGCGGGTCGATATAGATCAGCTTGACCTCGCCGAAGTAGGCTTTCTGCAACACCTTGAGCACTTCCAGATTTTCGCCCTCAATGAAGACGTGCTGCGCTTCGTCAAAGTTGACCGACAAGTCACGCTGCGGGCGCAGTGTGGCGGTAGAAGGCGTTTGCAGCACCTTGTAGGCGTTGCCCTTGCCCGCCCATGTCAGCGCGTAACGCTCGCCCCCTTCGATGATGGCTTCACCGCCCAATGCACGCTTGAGCGCGGCAACATCAAGCCGCCCCTCAGAAAAAGCTTCTGGGATCAGCGCAGCCAGTTGCTGGCGGCGGTCGGCGGCGGGGTCGGATGAATTGGCGATGCTGCTGTCGTTATTGTTCTGGTCGGTCATGTTGCGCCCTGATTTAGTAGCTTGTTATTTGCTGCCCATAGAATGCGCCGCTTGTTCGGCTCACTGCGAAGTGGCAGCGTAGTGTTTTTTGGCGGTAGCCATCATCCGCTCTCAACACGTTATTATAATGCGGGTGTACAGTAATGTACTGTAATGTCCGGCATAATCCAAATGCTTGATTCTACCTTACCCCGAGGAGTGAACAGATGGCACGGCACTACACAAACAAAGATTTCTTCCGGCAGATGCCGAATGCGATGCTTGCTTCCAATGACACAAGCCCTTCGGTACAAGGGGAGTCAACAACATGACACACAGACACTTTTCACCCAAACGGTTTTTTCGCGATGTGCCAGCAACTTTTCTGGAGCAGTATTTCCAGAAAAAACAACTGCTGCCGGATTTCAAGTTTTCCAAGTTATCGGAATTGGATGTTGACCGGCTTTATTCTGCCTGGGAAGCCCTGACAGAGAAACAACTTACCGAAAGCGAGCAGGATTTCAAGGAAATTGATTCACTGGCTTGCGAGGGCGGCATCAATGCAATTCGTGACAATGCCGATTGGTGGGGCGAGGAAGCCATTTTGCTTGCCGGGATGGCTTCACTCAAGAGCTTTCACGAAAAGGCATTCTGGATATATCTCGAACACAATAAATATTGGAAAGTTGCCAATGATTTTTTTCATGCCGATTCCATTCGTACACGGTTATGGCGCAAACGGCTGAATTTACCCAAGTCAACCGCAAAGGTTGAACCCGAGAACATCAAGGCACTGGAAAAGAATCTGGTGCATTTTTTCCACGATAAGGAAGGTAGAGGGAAAAATTGCAAGGTGGACTGCTACAAGCGCGGCAAGCTTGATTATTTCTTCGCGTACCCGGAAGATTACCCACGAACCCAGATTATCTGGCATAACAAAAATCTCAAGCGCCAACTGGAAACCCCTGCCTTTGAGATTATTTTCATCTTCAACCCAGAAGAAGGAACGCTTGAACTTTATTTGGACGGCGATAGAAAAATCATTCCAGAATTACAGCAAATTTTTGCTGGCGCCATTCTCGATTTTGTATTGACCGAAGACGAGAAAAACAACCGCGTCTACGATTTGAGTCCACTAAAAAGCGCAGACCTGAATTTCCAATACAGCCCGGACTCCGGCATTATTGGCGTGGCTATAAAAAAGCTGCGGCTCAAAATAGGCGGCGCTAACCAAAAGATTACGCTGGAAGCTGACCCAACCTATAATCCGCTTGTGGTTTATGAAATGCTCGATTCTCTCAAAAAATCGTTTCCATCCGCGAATATGTTTGTAACCCAAGTGGGGTTGATCGTAACTTTTGCATCTAGCGCAAACCGTAGCAAGCCAAAAACCAAGGCTTTTGATATTAGCTGGCCGAATTCATGTTCGCTTAAAGATGGCGATAATGATCGCATAATCCGCAAGATGCTGGTGGATTCCGGCATTGAACCGCGCTGGCCTGGGTCAAGCTGATACTTTGATCATGCGCCCAGACGAATTGCTCCCCAGCCTCAAGTTGCGCCTTGCCAAAGTAAAATCGGGCAAGATTGTTATTGGCGCGGATGAAATCGGCGAATGGCCGGATGGTTTTTTTGATGCAATGAAAAATGGCAAGTTGCTGACTGCTGCCGCACCAACCAATAGTATTGAATGCCGTGGCTGCGAGGAGTATTGCTTCATGCCGGTCAATATACTTGCAGCGGAAGGCGGAAGACCAGCACGGGCATTTATCTCTTGCGACAAAAGCGTTGCCACTGGATATGTGCGGGTTGATTTTGCGCGGCTGGCGCAATGGCAACTGACAGAAGCTGCGTTCGAGAAATTTCAGAATACCTTTGACCTTCCTGAATCAGCAAGCGGTGCGGCAATTCAGAAAATCAGGAAGCACAAAGCACCACTCTTATTTCGCGCAGCACTGCAAGACCTTTTGGATGAAGTTAGCAAACGCGCAAAGGCAAGCAAGGTTGCATTTGATGCCACCTCCATGCTAGGCAGAAAACAGGATTTTCAGGAACTGGCGAACCGTTACAGTGCTGAATTGCGACACACACCTAGAACCTTTGACGATTATCTGGAAGGGTTTTGCACTTTCCGGCGCGGAGCAAGAGAAACAGATTTTTATCGCGAACTATTCCCTGATCTGTTCAAGTAATCGGGTGCAATTGGCGAAAGACGACGCCTGAAACACCGCGCCGTTCCTTGCTTCGCCAATTTGATCGCCTATTTCGCCAATTTTCAAATTCTCCAGACTCCATAAAATCCGCGCTGTATCGCCGCATACGAAGGCGAATCTTGTTGGATTAACTGGAGAGTCAAAATGCAGTACTACATTCCTGAAACAGGTTTTCTTCGCCTCACCCAAATCATCGGCAATCCAAAAGCAAAACCGCCGATCCCCGCAGTTATCCCCGTAAGCAAGTCCACCTGGTGGGAAGGCGTCCGCACTGGCCGCTACCCGCAACCCGTGCGGACGTTGGGATTACGCATTACCGCCTGGCGCGTGGAAGATATTCGCGCCCTGATCGACGCTGCGTAAAGTAGGCGGCCATGAATTCCGCCTTTCAATCAGCAGGCAGACTAATGTCGTCAATCGGCTTGAAAATTGCGACTGGCGACGCGCGCGAACAATCCAGATTCAGCCGATCAAAGCTTCCGTCACCGGAATCATTCTGGGCATCTCATGGCATCACGCTCAAATCCAAAAAGGGCTGGATGATGGCCAAGTGCGTTTTTCATGACGACCATCACGCCAGCTTGGGTATCAACACAGAAACGGGTGGTTTCTTTTGTCATGCGTGTGGCGCGAAAGGGGGCGATGTTTTGTCCGCATATCAGTTGCTTGTCGGTTGTGATTTCGTAACAGCAGCCAAAGCGTTCGGCGCATGGGAGGAAAAATAATGGAAGCGATTTTACAAGAAAACCCAGATACCCTGATTTTCGCTGGGAACATTGGGAACAGTGGGGACAGCGCGGCTATATCAAGCAGTGACGCGGCCTCAGAAGACATTGGCCTGTTCCCAAATGAAGTTTTGGAAACTGGGAACAATTGGGAACCGCACGACGAGGCACTCGTTGTTCCTGCTCCAGAAAATCTGCCGGTCATTCCAGAGCGACTCAAGGTGCTGGATATTGACGGCGAGACAGTGGCTCTATCAGGTCAATGGTCTTATCGCGACCAGCAGGGCAAGTTTCTGTGCTACGTCCAGCGGTTTGATGCCAGCACAGGGCGGAAAGAATTCAGGCCGTTGACGTTGTCGAATACCGGGTCGGGAATGAAATGGCAGCGCAAAGCGCCCATTGAGCCGCGCCCTTTGTATGGCCTTGATCGTCTTGCCGCAAGGCCGGATGCCGAGGTGATGGTGTGCGAGGGAGAGAAGGCCGCAGATGCGGCGGCGCGTCTATTCCCCGACAGGGTTGCCGTATCGAGCATGAACGGCGCGAAATCGCCGGAGAAATCGGACTGGTCGTCGTTGTGCTGTCGCACTGTATTTTTATGGGGCGACTTTGATGAGCCGGGTGATAAATATATCGCTGCTGTTGAAAAGCTGGCGACTGAGGCAGGGGCGAATGTATTGCACGCCGTCCGACCTGAATGGTTCCTTCAGATGGGCAGCGATTTGGGCATTGAGCGCGAAGCATTGCCGGAGGGATGGGATGCGGCAGATGCGGAGCAGGAAGGGTTCACAGCAGACAATATCCAAACTTTTATCGACCAAGAAAAAAATCTGCATGGCGATAACATGCTATTCAGCCGCACACCGGGCCAGCAGGCAGCAGTTGAAGAAGACCTCAAGAACAGCAATAACGACAAACAGGATGACGAAGCAGTCGCCAATGAAAAACGCACTCAGGCGCGTGAGCTGTTCAAGGATTCTGAATTTGCGGTGATCGAATTCCGCAAGGGATTCAAAAACGGGGTTTATTGGCAAGAGCCTTTTGGTGATGACGATGTACCCAAGCATCCCACGTTGCTATGTTCGCCGCTGATCGTGGTGGCCGAAACCAGAGATACCGACCAAAGCAATTGGGGCAGGCTTCTGTCTTGGCAGGACAACGATGGTCATGCACACAACTGGGCGTGTCCGGTGGAAATGCTGGCAGCGACTGACACCGCCGAATTCAGGCGCGAGCTGGCATGTAACGGCTTGACCATCGTCACCAACGGCAAGGCACGGCAAAAGCTGGTTGATTATGTGCTGGGCTATAAACCGCAATCAAATGATCGTGTTCGTTGCGTCGATAAAACAGGATGGCACGGAGCACGTTATGTGTTGAGCAATCGCGTATACGGTAAGCAGGAAGGCGAGAGCGTGATTTACCAAGGCGTCAAGAATTGTGATTTTGCAAGTGCTGGTGATTTGGCCGGATGGAAGCGCGAGGTGGCGGCGCGTGCCGTCGGCAACACACGCATCGTGTTCGCCATATCAACCGCATTCGCCGGGGCGTTGGTGGAGATGGCCAACGAGTCCGGCGGTGGATTTCAGTTCACTGGTGCCACTTCCAAAGGCAAAACAAGTACCGTCATTGATCCCGCTGCCAGCGTATGCGGTCATCCTGATCACTTTGCAAAGAGGTGGCGCTCCACCGCGAACGGGCTTGAGGCGCTGTGTCTTTCGCGTAACCATTCAACGCTGATTCTTGATGATCTAGGGCAATCTGTTGCCAAGGAATGCGGCCCGGCTGCTTATCTGATCGCGAATGGCCAGGGCAAGGTGCGGATGCAAAAAGAAGGTGGCAATCGTCCGCTTTCGACTTGGAAAACGATGCTCCTGTCATCTGGGGAAGTCGATTTAGCCGAGCACATGGCAGAAGCCGGAAAAGTTGCCAAGGGTGGTCAAGTGGTACGTTTGCCGAGCATTCCCGCAGATGCCGGGGCTGGCATGTTTGCGCTTGAATACCTGCACGACCAGCCTGACGGGCGGCAATTCTCGGACACCATGAAGTCGGTGACACGGGAGTATTACGGCACGGCGGGCGAAGCATTCTTGGAAAAATTGACTGCCCCTGCGACGCTGAAAGAAACCACCGACAGTATTCGTGGCGGCATCACCGAGATCGTCAAATTGATGAAAATTCCAGACGGTGCCGCGCCAGAAGTCGGGCGTGTGGCGGCACGATTTGCGCTGGTCGCTTTTGCCGGTGAGCTGGCTACGCAGTTTGGTGTGACTGGCTGGGACAAAGGCGAAGCGCTGAAAGCGTCCATCCGATGTTTTAAGGATTGGCTGTCGGAATCCGGTGGCGCAATGGGAGCCGATGACAAAGCGCTGTTTGCTCAAGTATCCGCATTCCTACAAGCGCACGGCGCAAGCAGGTTTCCCCCTCACGACATTGCGCAGGAAGATTTGCAACGCGTACAGAACCGGGCTGGGTTCAGCCACAACAATGGCGAGAACGTTTTTTATTGGGTGGAATCAGGTGCATTCAAGCGTGAGCTGTGCAAAGGATTCAACCACACGGCTGCTGCAAAAAGTCTTATCAAGGCCGGATGGCTCGAACCTGGCTCAGATCGTACACAGCAAAAAAAGCGCATCAATGCTATCGGCGGCAAGAGTGGTCTGTGGTTTTACGTTATGACGTTTAACGCGCTGGGTGGTGATCTATGAGCGCCCCGGCATGGCTGCTCGATGCGATCCACTCTACAGAATCGGAGTGTGTTCCCACTGTACCCAATCCCCAAAATCAGCCTTGGGTACAAGGTGACAGGCCGGAAACCCAAATGAATAAAGGCGTTGAGATAAGTGTACCCACTGTTCCCAGTGCTCCCAAGGAAAAACATACCTTGCAGGATCGGCAGCGGGAAGCGCGAAGGCAAAAAATCATTGCGATGTTAGTAGCTGCACCCGATACGCAACGTGCAATTTATGTTGACGATGCCAGCGACCCGGCCAACATTATCGTGGCCGTGGCAGTGCGACACCCGACAGGCGCAACGTGCGAACTGCTGATACCCAAAGCCGGATGCGACGCATGGGAGGTGATGGCATTTATCGAGCGGCACGGGCAAGTTACCCATTAAAGAAATAGAACATGGATAGCCGCTAACGACCCGTTGACCGCTCAGTCACGGCGCTTGCAACAAAACCGCAAGCCCCGCGCCATCGCTATCGCACTGGCATCGGACAGAGCGCAGAAGGCGATGAACCTGCCCTCTGCTTTAGCTCCGTAGCCAAGTGTGTCCGCTCCGTTACCGCCGCCACCTCACCACTGCGCCCTTCGCGAAAAAGACCTCGCCAAGGGCTTGCGGTTCGCTGTCGGCTAAAGCAAGGGTAGTCGGAGAGAGCGCCGAAGGCATAAAGCCGCCCTCGGCTTCTACGCTGTAACGCGCTGGTTATCCTCCGTTGCCGCAACCGCTTCACGCCGTCGCGCTTCATGGCTTCGCAAAAGACCGCTACGCCATCAAGCGCTCGCCGTTCGCAGGCTGCTGGTGCAGTGGTAGCCTGGACGTGCCGCGCCCTCTCAACGCTGGTGCAAGGCGGTGTTGTCATGCGGTAAATGAACATAACGCTGAATTATGCAAAGTGCTTTGCACCGCTTGAGCGCCTGCCGGTTCGCATAATTAGCCGTTATGTGTAAATTACCGCAAGGCTGTTTTCTTGTTTCACTGCCCTTGTGTTCTGTGGCACTGCCCTTGTTTGATTGTCCCCCGCCCACCCAGCCTGTCAGGCTCCGGCGGCTCGCACTGCGTTGCTCGTTCCCGCCTCACCTGCCACGCTTCCCATCCGCCCCAAGTGGCTCCCTGAAACCGACAGTCAACCCTTGGGCGCATCCCGCCGCCCCAAGGCCGC
>Ga0307375_10003675_pt1 | contig 14990 bp, 15 predicted proteins | sample TR1MG_FD_202531 | JGI IMG/M metagenome (GOLD analysis project Ga0307375, IMG submission 202531) | Soil microbial communities from Risofladan, Vaasa, Finland - TR-1 | ecosystem: Environmental > Terrestrial > Soil > Coastal area > Acid sulfate soil | place: Finland: Risofladan, Vaasa | collected...
AGAAACTCAGTTATAGGGGCTTTTAGCTTTGTGAACAAAGATATTCCTGATAATGCTAAGGCATTAGGTATCCCAATAAATAGGATTACTAATGTCTAAAAAGCCTAGACTGTGCTTCATTGCAAATGGAGTTAGTATTTACACTAAAAAGTGGGTAAATCACTTTGCTCAAAGTGGCTACGAAACTCACTTAATATCTTTCAGCCTAACACCTGATGGCTATGATGATAAAGTTGTACTACACTCTCTTAATAAACATTTACCACAAAATCACCTTAATGGACTCTTATGGTTAATACAAACTCGATTGCTGATAAAAAAAATAAAGCCCGACATTCTTCATACTCATTCCATAACTATCCTATCTTTTCTTGGTATGATGACAGGTTTTCACCCTCTAATTATACAAGCGTGGGGAAGTGATGTTATGGTTGCCCCAAACAATTCTAGGCTAGTAAAAGACTTAGTAACTATAGCACTAGGTAGAGCAGATGTTATTATAACCACTTCTCCATACCTCAAAGAATATTTATATGAGAACTTTGATTCCAGCTTTGATAAAGTTAAGGTTATCCCGATTGGCATTAACTTAGACATTTTCAAGAAAGTTCCTACTGTTCACAATTTCACCATTCTAAGCCCTAGAGCTTTAAAGAGTCATTACAGGATAGAGAATATAGTTAAAGCCATGCCACAGGTTATAGCCAAGTATCCGTCTGTTGCCCTAATAGTACTCAATAGTTCTATGGTTAAAGACGAAGTTTACAGAGATAAAATAGAAGCTTTAATAAATAATCTAGGTATCAAGGATAACATCACGTTAATATCTGATAGACAATCACCCTCAGATATGGCAGAGAAGTATAATGCTTCTAATGCTCTAATATCTATTCCTAAGACTGACCAGTTTGCTAGTAGTATACAAGAGGGTATGGCGTGTGGAGTTATACCTATAGTTGGCGACTTAGAAGTTTACAGAATGTATCTAACACATGGACATAATGCTTTGTTTGTTGACCCTGAATCTTCAGAGAGTATAGCTGATGCTATCATATACTGCATTGAGTATCCACAAATAAAAGAGAGGTTTTATGAAATAAACAGACAACTAATTATAGAAAATGAGGATTGGTCAAAGAACATTAAGAAATTGGAGGAGTTATATAATGAATATACCCCTATTTAAGATATATTGGAATGAATCCGATATAGAGAATATTGCTTCTATAATCAGAAGTGGTAAGTATTGGGCAATAGGTCCTAAAATTAGAGAGTTTGAAAAGAGGGTAGCTGACTATGTTGGTGTGGAATATGCTCATGCTACAAACTCTGGCACATCTGCACTACACGCCTTAATGCTTGCACATAATATTGGCGAAGGTGACGAAGTTATAGTGCCATCCTTTACCTTTATTGCTACAGCTAATGCCCCACTATTTGTAGGAGCAAAACCAGTGTTTGCCGATATTGAAGAAGGGACTTACGGTTTAGACACTAGTGATGTAGAGAGAAAGATTACTCCAAGGACAAAGGCTATCATACCCATACATTATGGAGGCTCACCCTGCCAGATAATAAAGCTACAAAAGCTTGCTGAACGCTATAACCTCCTACTTATAGAGGATGCTGCTGAGTCTCTAGGAGCTTCTGTTAATGGACAAAAAGTAGGTAGCTTTGGCGACTCTGCTATTTTAAGCTTCTGTTCCCCTAAAGTAATTACCACTGGTGAAGGTGGCATGATGCTTACAAGCTCAAAGGACATTTATGAAAAGGTAAAGCTAATCTGTAATCAAGGTAGGGCTGAAACCTCCAACTACTTCTCCACAACTGAACAGATGCAATATGTGTCTTTGGGCTACAACTTTAGAATGTCCACGATAACTGCTGCTCTAGGCTTATCACAGATGGACAAACTAGAAGATATTATATTCCACAGAAGGTTTAATGCCAACTATCTTAGTAAGAAATTATCAGAGATAGAAGAAATAGAAGTTCCTTTTACTTTACCTAACTACTCTCAACCTAACTATTTTCAGGTATATCAAATGTTTACAATTAGAGTAAGGGATTCCAGAAATGAACTAAAGGAATACTTGAACAAGCAAGGAATAGGGGCAAAGGTGTACTTTGAGCCTGTTCATAAGTCTTTATTTTATAAGAAGCTTGGCTATCATATAGAGCTTCCTGTTACCGAAAAGATTTGTAATGAGGTTTTAACCTTGCCAATGTACCCTGAGTTAAGTATAGGCGAAATGAATTATATGGTAGAAAAGATTAAGGAGTTCTTTGCATGAAAGTATTAATAACTGGTGGTGCTGGCTTTATAGGGCAACACATTAAGGAGAAACTACTTGAAGCACAATGCGAAGTAGAAATATATGATATTTGCCAAAAGAAAAGTGTATTCAGCTTTCATGGATTAAAAAAAGCAGTAGAATATAATGATAGGATAATTCACTTAGTCGGATTCCCCGATGCTGGCAAAGCTCAAAAAGAACCTATGAAAAGTTTTTACTTAAATATAAGAGCTTTACAATATGTCTTAGAAGCTTGCAGAATTTATGGTAACAAGAGAATAGTTTTTCCTTCTTCTGCTTCCATATACGGAGTTACACAAAGTATACCAGTTAGTGAAAGTTGCCAGATTAACCTATCTAGCATTTATTCTTGGCACAAGCATATCTGTGAAGAGATGATAGAAGCTTATCATTACAACTACGATATAGACTACGTTATATTGAGGCTTTTCAATGTATATGGCAAGGGTAACAAGGGAGTCATTAATACCTTTATAGAGAAAGCAAAGCAAGGTGAAATTATACAGGTATTTGGTGCTGACCAGCTACGAGACTTTGTCCATGCAGTTGATGTCGCTGAAGCTTTTTATTGCTCTAGTATTTACAAAGGAGCTATCAATAAAACCATAAATATAGGTTCAGGCGAAGGAACAACAATTGAAGAGATACTACAATGGATGACAGAGATTTATCCAAATATCATTATAGAATATAAGAAATCTCCTCTTGTCACTTATGATTCTGTTGCTGACATTTCACTAGCAAAAGCATTGTTGGACTTTTGGATTAAAATGCCAAAAAGGTCTATCAAGGAAATAATTAAAAGTGAGATGGTATGAGCACAGATTTACTCCTTATCTATCCACCTTATGATGTTAAATTCTATCAGCCTGTTGGATTGGCACAACTAGCAGGATACCTTACTGCAAAAGGTTATAGAGTTAAAGTCTTAGATGCAGTTGCTTTAGGATATAACCTTGAGCAAGTCCATTCTTATATTAAGGAATGCGATACTTACATGATAGGTGTTTCTATACCATTCAGCGAGATGATAGAAAGTGGTAAGCAAACACTAATCATGTGTAGAGAGTATTTTCCAAATACTCTACTCATTTGTGGTGGTTATCATGCAAAGATTAGACCGCTTGATGTTGTAAACTATTGTGATTTAGTCGTTACAGACGAAGGTGAAGAAGTAATGTGCGATTTGTTCTTTAAATATTTCTCAGGACACGATATTTATATGGCAGATGGCATCACTTTTAAAAGTGAATATGGCAAACATCCTATTATTTCTAATCCTCCTAGAGAGCCACTTAAAGACATTAATTTTTCCTTTCCTGCTTGGAACTTAATGCCTTTTCGTGAGTACAATATGACAATGTATTTATCGACCAAAGAGAGAGCATTCCCTTTACAAACTGGTTATGGTTGCCCTTATGAGTGTACCTTCTGTTGCAATAGTAAGCTAAAAGAGCCTGTTAGATATAAGAGTATCGACCATGTTGTTGCTGAGATAAAGAATGTAATTGATAACTACGGAGTAAAAGCCTTTCATATTTGGGATGAAACTTTTACATTAGACAAATCCAGAGTTAAAGAGTTCTGCCTGAAGGTTAAAGACTTAGATATTCATTGGTCAGCACAGACAAGAGCAGGATTATTAAACAAAGACTTGCTTACTCTAATGAAAAAAGCTGGCTGTGTAAGAATAAGCATCGGAGTTGAATCAGGAAATGCTAATATCCTTAAAAGCATCAATAAAAACATAAGTTTACAGAAAGCAATAGAGACAATAAGGCTCATTAAGGAAGCTGGCATGGTATCTTATGCAGGATTTATGATTGGGCATCCCGATGATACCATAGAGACTGTTTGGGACACTATAAACTTTTCAAAGGAACTTAACTCTGATTTTGTTAGCTTCAGAATAGCTATCCCTTACCCTGGATGTGTATTTCACGATATAGCCTTACAGAAAGGCAGAATCCTAACTGACGATTTATCCAAGTACAGAGATGACAATGTAGTTTATATTCCTGAAGGACTAGAAGGATATGACTTAAAGAAACTTCAAAAGGCAGCTTATGACTACTTTAATGCGTAAATTCAGACACGCTCCTAGATATTTCTATATCAAAGCTAGAGTTAAAAGGCTCGGTATGAATATTGGTGAGAAGGTTGTAATCCGCTTCCCTATCAACTATAGGTATCCACATAACATTTATATAGCCGACCATGCTGTGATTGGCGAGTATGCTTTTCTAGTAGCTTCACCACAATGCAGTATCAAGATAGGGAAATATGTCTTACTTGCCCCTAATGTTCACATAAATACAACATCGCACAACTACGACAATATAGGTATGCCTATCAAGCTACAGGGTAGCACAGCAAAGGATATTGTTATAGAAGATGATTGCTGGCTTGGAACAGGCGTGATAATACTATCAGGTGTAACAATAGGTAAAGGGGCTATTGTGGGAGCAAATTCAGTCGTTTTAGGTGATGTTATGCCTTATACAATAGTTGCTGGTAGTCCTGCTAGGCAAACAGGAGAAAGACAATAAAGAAAGTGCTATGGATTACCTACCCATATCCTCCATTGAACTGTGGAGTGGGAAGGCAAATTAAAATCGCCAAGTACCTTCCCGATTATGACTGGCAACCTATAGTCTTATCAGTTAAAAGGTCTATCATGCGACCTATTTATGATGAAACTCTAATGAAAGATGTAGCAGACGAAGTTTACAGAACATGGTCACTTGAAAGCAAACTACTAATGACAATTCTACCTTATCTGTTACACTTCAATCCCAAGTGGGTTAGAATTCCTGACCCTTTCATTGGCTGGTTGCCCTTTGCAGTTTACAGGGGCTTACGTATTTTACAGACTCAGAAAATAGATGCTATTTTTTCTACCTCTTTACATAACACTAATCACCTTGTCGCTTATATCTTGAAACTAAAAACAGGCTTACCCTGGCTTGCCGACTTTAGAGATTTATGGACACAGAACACCTATGCTAACCGCCCTTCATTAATCTTAAAAGTCGAACAGAGATTGGAGTCTCTAGTGATAAATAAAGCTGACAGGATAACAACTATAAATAAGCCTATGATGGAGGCTTTACAGTCAAAATACCCCGATAAGACTTATACTGTTATCCCACATGGCTTTGACCCACAAGACTTTGTTGATATTACTCCTACTGCAACTAATAGGTTTACCATAACCTATACTGGCTCCCTGTATGGTAAAAGAAAAGCTGACATATTTCTTTATGCTGTTAGGGAACTCATAGACGAGAAGAAAATCCCTAAAGACAAGCTAGATATAAAGTTTATAGGGAGTGTTTCTATAGCACAAATATTGTCCATGCAACTTAACTTAGATATACAATTTATAGATACAGTATCACATAAAGAAGTAGTATCTTACCTTGCAAGCTCAGATGTTTTATTGCTCATTCAAAGCATGGATAGCGTAGATAAGATGGGAACTACAGGGAAGCTCTTTGAGTACATGGCTGTTGGTAAGCCAATACTAGCACTTGCCCCTGACAGTGTAGCTTCACAGATTATAAGAGAAGTTAATATAGGAGTATCCGTAAGCCCCGATGATATAGGAGGCATTAAACGAACAATATATGATATGTATATAAAGTGGCTATCCGGCGACTTAAAGATTAATCCTAACAAAGAAGCTATTGCCCGATATAATGTTAGAGAACTAGCAGGAAGGTTTGGTGAAATACTAGATGAAATACTTTCTTGACAATCCTTTCAAACAGCTATGGCCTGATTCTCCAGCTTACTATTTCACCTATGACTCCAATGGCATTATATTAATCAACTATTCAAACATGAAAGGCTTGGCTAGTGGAGTTAAAGAACGCTATCACCCGACTGCTATATCTGCTTATGCTCTTTACCTATACAACCAATATGCTACAGACAATTTCCTTAAATATGCTAATTGGCTTGTAGATAACCTAGTAGAAATAAATGGCTTTTACGCATGGGCTTTTGACTTCTCTTGGAGAGCAATAGGATATAAGTGTGACCCTCCTTGGATTTCCTCAATGACACAGGGAATGGACATAAGTGTACTGGTACGTGCCTATGAACTAACTAATAATGATAGATACTTAACAGCAATAGATAAGGCACTAACCGCTTTTGAAGTCCCTGTTTCTGAAAAAGGATTGTTAAGATTCATTGATGGTGATGTATGGTATGAAGGTACACCTTCCCCAACTGGCACTCAAGTTCTTAATGAAGTTCTCTTTGCCCTGATAGGATTACATGAAGCATCTGCTACAGAGTTATTTAATCAAGGATTTGCCACTATCAAGAAGCATCTTAAAGACTTTGACTTAAACCTACCCTTTTTCAAGTGGTCTAGGTATGATAATGGACTATTATTCTACTCAGGTAACAAGTACCATGAGATTCATATACAGCAATTGAAATGGCTACATATTGAGACTGGAGATTATTTACTTTTAGATACTGCCTTTAAATGGCAAAAATGGCAAAGGGACTATAACCGTTATATTAGATTCATCTTCACAACTATATGGAGTAAACTTTACATAAAGTATCTAAAGAAAAGGTATCTGGCAAGATGAGTTACTACCGACAGATAGACATTAACAGGTTCAGGTATATAGCTACCCTATTTCCTATTGGTATCAGCACAATCTTAGATATTGGGGCAAGGGACAATCAATTCAAAGGAATAATGGAGATGGATGACTACAGTGTTACATCACTAGACATTGACCCCCAAGAAACTCTTATGATTAAAGGAACTATAACTAGCTTGCCCTTCAAGAATAACACCTTTGACATAACAACAGCCTTTGAGACATTAGAGCATTTGTCTAAAAAGGAACTTGCCCTTGCTACCACAGAAATGTCCAGAGTTTCAAGAAAGTATATGCTTGTCAGTGTCCCTTACAATGAAGTGCCATTAGGCAAAGGACACAGACAATATTTCAATGAAGCAAAGTTCAAGAGGTTATTTAGTAACAATATCCATGTTGATTACTTTGGCACTAGACCTGCCTATCAAGGCATACGGAAACAGCTATGTCTTATAGATAAAAGGCTTGTCTACTTATTTAATAAGATATTTGGTGTCAAGAAAAACATTGTAAGTAACTGGATAATAGGAGTATTTGTAAAATGAAAAGACTAGCTTTCTCTTATGGAACACACGCCAAGCTACCAAGGGCTATATCTATTACAATAAACAACACCTGTAACCTGAAATGTCTCATGTGCGACATCGGGCAGAAACGAGATGATTTAGCCTTCTCTAAAACCCTTAATCGCCCTGACGATATGACAGTAGAGCAGTTCCGTAATCTTATAAACAGCGTGAGGAGCTTCAAGCCCACTATTTACATTAATGCTACTGAGCCTTTACTATATCCAAACTTAATAGAGTGCCTAGAATATGCTATTGCTCATAGTCTAAAATGCTCTATAACTACCAATGGGCTTTTGTTGGAGAAATTTGTCCCTGAGTTAATCAGAATTAAGCTACCTGAGATATGGGTATCAATGGATGGACCTGCTATTGTACATGATAATATTAGAGGAGTTATTGGCTCTTTTAATAAAGCCTATGGTGGTATAGCTAAACTTATCGAGGAAAGGAAGAAACCAGGAGTTAACCATCCAATCATAGGAGTTTCCTATTGCATCTCTAACCATAACTTTGAGTATCTTGTAGAGACAGCACAGACATTTAAATTGGCTGGTGTAGATAGAATGGTTTTTAGTCATTTGAACTTTATCAATGATGATATGGCAAATACACATAATGGACTTTATGTAGAAATGCTAACAGAAGACAGTGTGATAGATTACTTTGACTCTGTACTCCCTAGCAGTATAAGTGCCTGTGATGCTGATAAGGTTAATACAGATATCCTCTTTGAGCAAATTACAGAGATTAAAGAAGGCAATTTTGGTAACTTCCTTCCCAATCTCACAACCAGAGAGCAACTTGAAACCTACTACCACCACCCTAAAGAGTTTGTGTTAAGCGATAGATGCAGAGTTGCTTGGTTAAACCCACGTATTCTATCCAATGGTGATGTAATAGTAGCTGCCAGGTGTGCCTTTTCTCCAATCATGGGCAACATCAATGAAAAGCCCCTCTTAGAAATATGGAATGATAAGCCCTACAAGGAATTCCGTAAAAGGATAAATATAATAGGTGCTACCCCTGCTTGTGCAAGATGCTGTAGCCTATTTGGTCGCTAAAATGATTCAATCAAAAGCATATCCTTTTGGTAGATACTTAGAGGATTTTCAAGTAGGAGATGTCTATAAACATTGGCCTGGTAAGACAATTACGGAAGCTGAGAATAGCCTTTTCTGTCTCCTAACTATGAATCACCATCCTATTCACTTGGATACAGAGTTTGCCAAAGAAAGTCAGCATGGCAGAATTCTAGTCGTAGGCACTTATATATTCTCTCTAGTTGTGGGCATGACTGTTAGTGATGTAAGTGGTTGTGCAATAGCTAATCTTGCCTACCACGAAGTAGCTCACACTCATCCAGTATTCATCGGTGATACGATATATGCAATAACTACTGTACTTGAAATACAGCCATCGAGAAGCAAGCCTGATCGTGGCATAGTAAAAGTTGAAACCTGTGCATATAATCAAAGTGAGCAGTTAGTCCTACAATTCAACCGTTCCGTTTTAATACCACGTAAGAAAGAAGGAGAATAATTATGACAAAAGCATATACTGGTCGCTGGATTTTAAGAACAATGCTTTTTACAGCAGGTCACAATGAAAAATACATTGATAAAGCACTTGGTTCAAATGCTGATTGCATCGTGCTAGACCTTGAAGATGCTGTACCCAATGGAATGAAGGACAAAGCACGTAATCTTATTCGATATACATTAAGTGGTGAGCCACAAAGCAATAAGCCAATCATGGTACGTATTAACTCACTAGAAAGTGGATTAACCTTGATTGACTTGGATAGTGTTTGCTGTGAGAACCTATGCGGATTCATACTCTCTAAGCCCTATTGTAGTGATGATATTAAAGCGTTTGACGCAATGCTGAAATTAAAAGAGGAAGTTCTTGGGCTTGAAATAGGACATTTTGACATCATTCCGTTAATGGAAACTTCACAGGCAGTATTGAAAGCCTACGAGATTGCAGTAGCTTCCCCACGAATCATCGGTTTATTATTTGGCTGTGAGGATTTTCTTGCCGATACAGAAAGCTTATATGGTCCTGACGAAAGAACTCTTTTACTACCAAGACATTTAATCCTCCTGGCAGCAAGAGCAGCTAGAATAGTGCCAATAGATAGTCCCTATGTTCAAGCCCATGATGACACTGGATTGAGAGAGCATATTCAAAGAGCTAAAGAGCTTGGCTTTGAAGGTATGCTAGTAATGTCTCCACAGCAAATTGATATTGCTCACGAAATGTTCACTCCTTCTGATAAAGAAGTCACAGAGGCTATAAAGATGGTTCAATGTGCAGAAGACGCAGTTAAGAATAATCGAGGAATTGCCATCTACGATAATAAACTTGTTGCTCCACCCACACTAAAAGGAGCACAGAAGATTCTACATCGGAGTGAAGCAATTAAGGAGTTTGAGAAAGAATAGAAATGATTGAACCAATAGACAAACAACGTCTTATCGAAGACCTGCAAGCATTAGGCATAGTACAAGGTGAATTACTGTATGTTAAAGTGTCCATGAGTTCTATTGGATATGTAGTCGGTGGTGCTAAAACACTCATAGATGCCCTGCTAGAAGTAGTTGGTCCAGCAGGTACTATTATCACAAACTCGTTTATAGTTAGTTATCCTTTGCCTTTAAGCAAGAAAAACGCACAGAAAATCTCAGATAGGTACACCTCATCTTATGCAGGTTCTTTTGCTAATGCTATGGTTTCCCATCCTAATGCTGTTCGTAGCACACATCCTATCCAGTGTTTTGTTGCAATTGGGGCAGATGCTAAAGAGTTAATGGCAAATCATACTCCTGAGTCCTATGCTTATGATGTCTTGAAGGTGCTAGCACAATCCGCAGGAGGCCGACACTTAAAGATTGGAACAGATGCCAAGGTAGTTGGTGTTGGCACTACTCACGTAGCAGTTGATATACTCGGATTCCATAAGAATAACCCAAGGCTAGGCGTGAACTACTACGACTACAAAACAAAGCAGATTAAGACATTTGAGAGGAACTGGTCAGGAGGTTGCGGAGTAGGATTCAACAACTTTATCCCACTTTATCGAGATGCAGGTGCAATAAGGTCAGAGGGCAAAGTTGGAAATGCTGACAGCAAGATTACAGACATGAAGCAAACACTTGAAATCGAACTTAAAATGCTGTCCAGAGAGCCAGGATTCTTCTTATGTAATCAACCAACGTGCAGAGATTGTAGATTATCTTGGGACTTCTCTACTGGTTCAGCCTTATCAGTTAAGTTCCATCAAACTAAGAAGATGTTAGTTCTGACGAAAAAAATGGGAGTTCAAGAAACCTTCCGCAAGGTGGCTAAATATGTTGCGTAAAGTCTTAATAATTGCAACATACGATAACTATGAGTTTAGTGCTCCTATAGAGTACACGCTAAACCTGATTCTCTCTAATTATGACATAGAGTACCGAATTATACCCTATAATCAGCTTGACCCTAACGAGTGGGATAATCCGCTATTTATCAGCTATAGCAAGGACTATATGCCAATATCTGAAAGGCAAATCCATCTCCACGCTTCTGATTTCTTTGGAGATAACTATTTGAAGTTACCTGTAATCTATCCTGAGAATGACATTATTGCTTCTTCATTTTTCATGGTGTCACGATATGAAGAAGTTGTTACAAGCCAGTATGACCGCTTCCCTGCTAATGCCAGTATTGCTTATAAAGAAAGATTCTTAGATAGACCTATTGTTAATGAGTACATTGACTTGCTATGGAGTTGTATAGAACCTTTTGGTTTAGAAAGAAAGCTCCTTACTTATCCTAATAATAAAACATTTGCTGTTTGCCTAACACACGATGTTGATTGGTTGCGACAATATTCATTTCCTTCTACCCCTATCGTTATTGGTTCAAGGATAATAAAGCATCATAAGCCAAGGGAAGCTATAGATATTGCCATTGACTATATCAAAGTGCTGGCTCGACAAAAGAAAGACCCCTTTGACACCTTTGACTACATAGTTAATTTGGAGCAGAGCCTTAATTTCAAGTCAACCTTCTTCTTCTTAACAGATAAGGCTAGTAAGTCTCAAGAGTTGATAAGCAACCTTGAACAGAAAGGACATGAAGTAGGCTTACATTCCAACCCAATCAACTGCTCGATAGCTGATGAAAAGAGAGAGATTGATAGGGCAGTTTTTAACAGTAGCTATGGTTGTCGGCAACACTACTTACGCTTCAAAGTACCTGACACATGGATTGCCCAACAAAATGCAGATTTACTCTATGACTCCACCCTGAGCTTCGCAGAGCACGTTGGCTTTAGATGTGGCATATGCACTCCATTTCAACCCTTTAATATATTAACTAACCAGCCTTTATCTATTTGGGAGTTACCCCTAACAGTTATGGACACCAGCCTTCATGGTTATCAGAAACTATCACCTGAAGACGCTTATAGAGAAATCATTGACCTTATTAAAACTGTCAAGAAACACAGAGGGGTATTTGTTTTACTATGGCACAACTCATCTTTTGTTTGGGAAGGCTGGACAGAAATTTACGAGCAGGTACTAAATTATATCAGCAAACAAGACGCATGGGTTACTGATGGCAGAGAAATTGTCCAGTGGTGGAACAATCATGTTTAGCGAACTATTCCGCCTATCTAAACACTCCTTCGTTTATGGCATTGGAGTTATAGTATCAAGTCTAATAGGGTTTGTTCTAATCCCCCTCTATACTCATTACTTAACCCCTGCCGACTATGGCATTTTAGAGATATTTTATACTACGCTAACAATCTTAGCTATCATATTACCTCTAGGAGTTACTGGTGGTCTGGTAATGTCCTACTACGAAAATAAAGATACAGAGTCAAGAAAGCTCTCTTTAAGTACAGCTTGGCTCTTTCTTACCGCAGTTTCCCTCTGCTTCCTTGCATTACTGGAAACATTTGCAGGAACTATATCATCACTGGCTTTTGGCTCTAGTGAGTACACCTTCCATTTCCACATTGTATTTTTATCAGCGTTTCTCGATGCCAGTATTATACTTGCCCTTCTGGTATTAAGAGTTAGAGAGAAATCAGTAAACTATATTGTAGTTAGCGTTACAAGAACCCTTTTAAGTATGGGGCTTACCATATTTTTCATAGTCGCCCTACAAAAAGGTGTAATGGGCATCCTATTGAGCCACTTAATAGCTGCTGGACTACTTTATCTGTTCCTGATTCCACGCCTTGTTAAAGGGACAGGTTTCAAATTCTCCCTAGTGAAACTAAAAGGTATGGTTAGTTATGGCTTGCCCTACATACCCTCAAACCTTGCAAGCTGGATAATGACCATGAGCGACAGGTATTTCCTACTATTTCTTGCTACTGGAACTGAGCTAGGGCTTTACTCTATGGGATACAAGTTTGGAATGCTAGTACACGCTATGTTCATTACCCCTTTCATGCTTGCCTACGGACCTTTCTTCTGGTCTGTTGCTAAAATGGATAATGCCAAGCATATCTACTCCCTGATATTTACCTACTTTATCTTTACAAGCGTCTTTATCGCCCTTGCAGTATCAATCCTGGCAAGAGAGATTTTAGCTATTATGGCAACACCACCATTCTATGATGCTTACAGAGTTGTCCCGATAATAGCTTTCTCCTATGTGCTAACAGGTTGTTACTCCTTGCTTGCTGCTGGTATCGGTATAAAGAAGAAAACAAAGTGGATACCCCTTATTACAGGGATTGGAGCTACTATAAACCTTGGCTTGAACTATATCTTAATTCCTTTATATGGCATGATGGGAGCAGCAATAGCCACCATTACCGCATACTCGCTATTGCCTATAGGTTCTTACTTTATCTCTCGCAGATACTACATTATCAACTACGAGTGGTCAAGGATTATCAAGATAGTTATTGTTGGTGGTATGGTTTACACAATGAGCCTTTTTGTTATCAATGAATCCTTAGTGATAACAATAATGCTAAAGCTCACTATCTTACTTTCCTACCCAATACTGCTATACCTATTCAGATTCTACCAGCCAGAGGAGCTTCAAAAGGTGAGAGAAGTTATTAAAGGAAGGTTACACAGATGAAAATAATGATGTTTGTTTCTAATCCATTCACCAATGACCCAAGGGTATATATAGAAGCAAAGTCACTGGTCAAGAATGGCTATGAAGTTACTGTTATTGCTCGTAACTTGGAAGAAGAAAACCCTTCAAATGAAAGTATTGAAGGCATCCAGGTTATCCGAGTATCTGCACCTATTAAACCGAGACACACTATTTACGGACCTCTTTGGAATGAGCTCGGACTTGCTCTCTGGCAATGGAAAGCATACCGAAAGGCGTTAAAGCTAAACTTTGATATAATCCATTGCCACGATCTTGACACGCTGATTATAGGTGTTAGATTAAAGCAGAAACTTGGTTTGCCTCTTATCTATGATGCTCACGAAATATACGGTTACATGATGACAAGAACTTTCCCTTACTTTATCGCCAATCTGTTTCTATTGCTGGAGAAAAGGCTGGTAAAGCAAGTTAATCATATTATCACAGTAGTTGAACCACTGGAGGAGTATTTTAAGGACATAACCAATAAGCCCATCTCGGTTATAATGAACTGCAAGCCGTTACAGAGCTTAGAGTATCAACCTGCTACCAATAGTATTTTTACCATTCTCTACATCGGTAGCTTACACCAAGGTCGAGCAGTACCTATGCTAGTAGACGCTGTTAAAGAGCTAACTAATATCCGTTGTATAATTGGTGGAATAGGTCACCCAGACTACATACGATTGTTAGAAGAGCAATGTAAAGCTACACCTAATGCTTCCTTTATCGGTAAAGTGCCTTTTAATGATGTTATCCCCATGACAAAGAACGCTGACGCTGTTTTTATGATGATTAATCCAGAGGACATGAACAATCGTCTTGGTTTAGGTAATAAACAATTTGAAGCTATGGTTTGTGGCAAACCCATTATCTGCACCAGAGGCACACACTCAGGAGATATTACTGACAAGGAACAAGCTGGCTTAACTGTAGAGTACAACAAAGAAGCTCTAAAACAGGCTATTACAAAGCTTCGTGACTCCAGTGAGTTACAGGAGAAACTAGGCAGAACTGCATTGCAGGTTGCTATAACCAAATATAACTGGCAGAAACAGGAAGAAAAACTGATGGAGGTTTACAATGAAGTTATTTATAGTAGTCGGCACTAGACCCAACTTTATTAAGGTTGCCCCTATCATTAAAGCCCTTGAAGGTTCTATTGACTATCGACTTATCCACACAGGTCAGCACTATGATTATAAGATGTATAATATATTCTTTAAGGACTTGGATATTCCTACACCTTCTATTGATTTAGATATTGGTTCTGGCACTCATGCAGGACAAACAGGACAAGTGATGTATGAATTTGAAAGACTACTTTTTTTCTCTAAGCCTGATATGGTAATGGT
>Ga0307375_10003676_pt1 | contig 14986 bp, 30 predicted proteins | sample TR1MG_FD_202531 | JGI IMG/M metagenome (GOLD analysis project Ga0307375, IMG submission 202531) | Soil microbial communities from Risofladan, Vaasa, Finland - TR-1 | ecosystem: Environmental > Terrestrial > Soil > Coastal area > Acid sulfate soil | place: Finland: Risofladan, Vaasa | collected...
TTCCCCTCCGGGCGTTTAAGGCACGATTTTGCCGAGGGAAAAATCCATGCCATGATTTTAGACCCACCTAAAAAATAATCATGGAAAAAGTGTTGACCTAGGAAATGGGATGTGAGATTATAATGGCATCATTGGACGGACGGGAAAAAGGAGCAAGCAAAATGAACGACATAATAGTATCATTACCGATCTTAAAAGTCCTGCTATTAACCGCAGGCAAACTCGATGCGCGAACTTATCTACACGGCATACATTTTGAACACTCACCGTGCGGTGTGCTAGCCGTAACCACAGACGGTCACCGTATGACAGTCGCACGTATCGATTATGGAGGCGAAGAGTTCGCGCCCTTCACGGCAGACCGTGATATGATAAGCGCCTTGAAGTCTCGCTATGACGTATCAATAAACTGTGCTGAATCTATAGTGCGCATCGCCACAGAGCACGGGATCATCCAAGCCCCTGAAATCATAGGCGCCTGGCCTGATTGGCGCAGGGTGGTCCCCTCTCGTTTTAGCGGAAAGCCTGCCTCCTACAACTATGATTACCTAGGCGACGTAGGGCGCGCCACTAAACTTATAGGCTGCGAACATCCACCATTAGTTCAGAGTGGTGAAAAAGGCGCGATGGTGCATCTATCGCCCGATATAATCATCATCATAATGCCAATACGCGAAGGGCAAGACTACGTCGCCCCGACATATCCACCGGAATGGCTAGGGAAAAACTAATGCACTACTGGGGCCTAGTCTCAATGCTAATCCTATGCGCGTTTTTCTTCGCCGCATATCTAAGTGAAAAACTAACCGATTTTATCCGCGCAAAATACGCGCAATATGACCGAGAAAGGAGAAACGAAAGATGATTGACCTAACAAAACCAATCGAGTTTATGGACGGTACACCAGCGCGCGCGGATAACATCCTGACGGGCATATGCGGTAGCACCTATCGCGTACGAGTATATACTGATATGGACAACACATATACAGACATAAACGGCCAAATCGGCGGCGTCCAAGTCATCCGCAACCGCCCCGAACCGAAAAAATTCGCCATTGAATACTGGCTGAATGTATACAGTAACGGCCTCTTCGCGACGCACGGTACCAAGGAACATGCCGACCGCTTTGCCTCGGAAGACAGGATTGCATGCGTGCACCGCCATACCATAGTTGAGGAGGGCTTCGGACTATGAATAATCTAAACGCCTACTACATCAACTAGTTGGCATCTACTGGCGCTTTCGGGCGCCATCAAGATGCTAATTAAGGCATCCTACCCAATACGGAGCAATATCAAATGACCAAGAAAAGCGAGTCTCACGAAGTGGAAGTCATTGCGCCTGAGCATGAATTAGAAGTGGTCAACAGCGCCGGAACAGTCCCACAATTTACCGTGGTCAAGGCGGTAACGCGCCCCGTGCTCAAATTTGCCGTTGCACCTGAATACATTCTGATTGAGTCCGCCATGCGACAGGGCGAAGCCATGGAAAAAAGCAAAATCAAGGAGTTGCCTATCTTGATGGACGTTGTTGATTTGAAAACGGGCGAAGCCATGTTGATGATTTGCCCGACGGTTTTTCGGCAGGAATTGACCAAGGGCTACCCCGACAACAGCTATGTAGGCAAAACCTTCCAGGTGCGGAAGATCAAGACCGAGGACAAGAATTACAGCCTCTGGGGCGTCACCGAAATCGCCTTGAAGTAGGACACAACATGTAGTGGTATGATTAAGTAACCGCCCCTATCACTAGGGGCTTTACTGTATCCGCGTCTACATATAGTATCAACAGACGCCCACAAAAAAGCGGCATCATCGGGACCCTAATCCCTAGCCGCTTCTCATTCACCAACTGGAAACAATTATATCATGGTGAAAAAGAAAAGCAAATATCCAGAAAAAACAATCCGCCAATTCCGTCATGAAATAGCCGTCTTAAAAAAATACGGAATGCTCCCCAAGTCAATCGACGCCAGAAGCGTAAAGCCTACTCCTTGGCTAAAGGGCCAGATCACCCGCAACAAAGATATATTGACCGGAAAAGTCCGCCCTGTAAAAGTGTCAAAATCTTTTGCGAGAGAGGCCAAACTATTCGACCCCGCGAAAGTACGGAACGGACGCTATTTGTTTGAACTTCGCCCGGGCGAAAAGGTGGTAGTATCGCACGGCAAGCCCCACGCGCGCGGCGATGTATATTATCGCACGCCCTTACACGTTCCACCCGCGTCCATAGAAGAGTGGTTAAAATGGCGACGATACCGTTTAATGCAAGACAACAACGGCAAGACCAAGTTACCCAAAGGCCAATATATCACCTTTAATTATTCCAACGCACGCAAGACCCCGTCCCAATTCCACGACATTGATAAAATGCTAAATTTTCTTCAGCGCTACGAATCCATAAAAAACGCGCAGGCTGGAATGGGAACAGAATCGGACTATGATTTTATCAACGGTCTCGACTTTATAGTCATAGACACAAAGCGGAGATAACATGGCCAGAAAAAAGAAGCCCCGCGTTATAGCGGTCATTGATTTTGAAACCGACCCCTTTATGCACGGGCGGGAAGTAGCCCCCTTTGCCGCGGGATTTTATGATGGGGTAAGGTATCACCAGATATGGGGTGATGATTGTGTGGTTAGACTCATGACCTACATAGACGCCATTGAAACGCCCTTAACCATCTACGCGCACAACGGTGGCAAATTTGACTTCCATTTTCTGTTAAAATATCTAGCGGGGCGCGCTATCATCGTTAACGGGCGCATACTGAAAATAAAAACAAAGGTCCACGAGTATCGGGATAGCTACGGAATCATACCCATACCCTTAAAGGGCTATAAAAAACAGGATATAGATTATCGCAAGATGGAAAAAGATTGCAGGGAAAAACACAAGATCGAGATTTTAGACTATCTGAAAAGTGACTGTTTGTATCTCCACGAACTAGTTTTAGCGTTTAACAACATGTTCGGCGATAAGCTGACCATAGGTTCGACCGCTTTAAGCGAGTTAGAAAAGCGCCATCCTTTTGAGCATATATCAGCGACATATGACGAATTGTTACGCCCCTATTATATGGGTGGTAGAGTGCAATGTTTTGAATCCGGTATGGTAGCAGGGGACTTAAAACTGTATGACGTGAATAGCATGTATCCGTCCGTCATGCGGGATTTTCAGCACCCGATAGGTTCCACGTGGAAGAATACGGACGACCCGGATACCGCCGACTTTATTACCCTTGAATGCACAGCAAAAGGCTGTTTCCCCTTGCAATCAAACGAGGGTTTAACCTTCCCCCATGCCCGCGCGGTTTATCACGTCACAGGGCATGAATACCGTGAAGCCTTGCGCTTGCGCTTATTCGCGCACGCTAAAATATTGGACTGCTGGGAATCCGGCAAGCACGGCGACTTTGCAGCGTTCGTGAATGAATTTTATAATTTACGCCTTAAAGCAAAAGCAAACGATGACGCCTTATCTGTATTATTTTATAAACTCATCATGAACAGTGCGTACGGCAAGACCGGACAGAACCCCGAAAACTTTGCCGATTATAAATTGACCGGCGACGGCAAAGAGGACTTGTCGGAGATTCTGGAATTGCAGGAATCCGGCTGGGAGTCCAAAGAGATGGGGGCGGGGTGGATTATTTGGGAGAGGCCTTGTGTCGTACAGAATTATTTCAACGTAGGGATTGCCGCTAGCATAACCGGCGCCGCCCGCTCGATACTCATGCGCGCCATACATACCGCCAAGCGGCCTGTATATTGCGACACGGACAGTATTTTGTGCGAACAATTAAACGCTGACCTGGACGAAAAACGCTTAGGGGCATGGAAACATGAATGTGACGCGTCGCACGCTTTGATACTCGGCAAAAAGATGTACACGCTATACGACGGCTTTAAGCATGTAAAATCCGCAACAAAAGGCGTGCGCTTAACCCCGCTCGAATTATTGCAAATCCATACCAAAGGGACTATGCTTATAAATCAGGACGCGCCGACATTCAAGTTCGGGAAACAGACATTTATCAGCCGGTCGATAAGGGAGACAAGCCGTGAACGAAATACTGCTCAGTGACGTAGTGGCCCAGGTCGAGTCCAGCGACTGCCCCGGTGCCATCCGCTACGAACCGGGATACCAGCCCAGCCCCTTAGGCGTAGGACAAGCGGCACGATACGCCAGCGGGTCGTGGATGGACAACGCCACCGCTCGGATCATCGCAAAAACCAGCTTCGGGCGTTTCCAGATCATGGGCGACAATCTTTATAACGCCATGCAATACACGGGCACTATCTGGGATTTTGTCGCATGGCCTGCAAAACAATTGGAAATTTTCAACCTGTTTATTCAGCGCGGAAAATTCAAGGACGCGCCCTTCGCGGGCCTCGTAAAATCCGAACTAGACGCTTTTGCACTCTATTATAACGGTTCGCGCGTTTATGCGGATAGTTTAGTAAGCACATATAATGGTATGAAAATAAAATGTCAAATTTTATAGCGGAATATGCTAACGGAATAGGCGGCCGAGCCGTCTACCAAGATGAGATTCTTTTTATCGATGAAACGACAGGCGATTTTGTTGTCACCGATTTATTTTTCAACGTAAAAAGTGATTTTGCGTCGCCGCCGAATATAGCAGGTTTTACTGATTCCGCAGGGTTGGTGCTTAATTATACTACGAACGAATTATCATTTATTTCACCCGCGGGCGTGGTAACACTATTTTTTACCCCTCCCGCCGATTATGGAACAGGTATTGGTAGTATCGGGGTAGTAAATAATATCATATACGCTCTATACCGGGACCTGAATAACAATTATTATTTGTATTTATTTGATAAGAACGGAAATATATTAGAAGTGTTATCGTTGGACACCGGTATCGGCGCGACGTTTGCTTATTTTTATTTTTATACTAGCGGCAGTCTCTGTTTTAGTTGCCAAAATTATCCTGTAACGGGAACAAACGCATTGTTTTTTTATACAAACGGCGCTTTAGAAAATTCCATATTATCAACTAATGACCCCAATGTTGAATATATAAATACTAATTTTGCGATACTTGTGTATATTGAGAAAGTACCATTTTTAAGCATAATGTCAAACGCGACTGGTAATAATACTCTTGTCTTTTATAGTCTCGCCGGATTATTGCAGGATAGGAATATTTTGATAGGGAATAACAATACTCTTAATGTAAATACCTCTTTTTCCAATTATCTTCTATGCTACGACAATACCGCGTTTAATCCTTTTATAGTTGATTTATTACTCGGTATTATAATAATACCGGGTTTTGGGCCTTTCCAAAATCTTATTGTTCCGCCCGTTTTTGCCGCCGTTCAGTCTAATATCCTATACATATACGGCACTTCCCCGACCCTATATGGTCCTGCCTATAATTTGCGTTTTTCTGGTTTTTCTTTACCAGAGAATCGAGTTTATAGTTCAAGACACTTCGCCCACAACTATTCCCGCGGCGTCCCCATCAACCAAGGCACGCAAAACCTCATCCTCCCCCCTAACCGCAACATCATTTTGTGAGGACTTAAATTATGTCCAGCAACACCTCAGTACAGGCCACATACAACTATTTAGTACCGGCGGACGGTACAACCCACGCGGTGTTCCAACAGTGCGTTTTTGCCACCGCCGGTACCGCGTTCGAAGACTGGCGAGCTTTTTCGACCAACAATTTCCGCTTCCGGCCTCAGGGCGCCTATATCGACAATACGGGCGGTACAGCGACGGCCTCTTTATCTATCCAGGGCGTCCCCTTTGTTGCCAGCATGGCGGCGGGCTACGCGGGGTGGGTATCTTTCCCGTCCACGGCCAATCTGGTGACGATCATCAGCGGCACGGGCACGGTAAATGTAACCTATGTGGACTATCCCGTGCTCAACAGCCCCCCTGTGGACATTAACGGTAACACGCAGGGCGGATTGGTAACGGTCGAAAACCCTGTGACCAATCCGGTCAATGGGCAGATTATTATTGCGGGAGCGCCAATCTCTCCCGCCAACGCAGTGCCGGTAACAGGCGGGACAGGGACATTGACGGACGGGTCCGGCGCCATTACTACGGCCTCTACAAATCAACAGATATTCGCGGCCAACTCTGCGCGCAAATATTTGTTAATCCAGAATAGTTCTTTATATGATATGTGGATAAATTTTACTAGTGCGGCGACATTATCTCAGCCGTCTCTATTGGTTACACCTGGAAGCGCTTTTACGATGGAAAATAATTTCATTTCCATCGAGGCCATCAATATCATCTGCGCTACACCAACAGCCGCTTACACAGCAAAGGAAGGATGACATGTCTATAAATAGTGGTGCTTTGAATACTAATGTTGGCGGCACCGGTCAGGGCGCAACTGTTATTGACGCCAATTTATTACGTTCTATGCTCTCTTCGACCGTACCGGGATTTCCAGTCGTAGACCTCTGTGTTTTTACTGTTCCTAAGAACGCTTCGTTGATATCCGGCAGCGCGTCGGCCGCGGGCGCGTCCACTATCGGTACGCCGACTGCTAATTCCAATCTGCGTAAACTAATCTTGGGCGTGACGGAACTGGCTACACAGGCGACTGCGGGGGAAAATTTAATAACGATATCGCTGAACGGCACCGCCATTTTTTCTGAGGGTGTATACATCCCCTCATCCGGTTTAGCGACTAATGGTGCCCTTTATCAAAGGGACATAACTTTTGACCATATCGTATTTAACACAGGGGCGACGGGCACACTAACGGCGACGTGGGCCAACGCGCTCACGGCGGGGGCGTTGTACGTTAACGCCTATTTTGATTAGGGAGAAATAAATGGCGCTACTAACAAAACTGTTGGGGATTGAAAATCTTGATATGGAAAAAATCGGGGCGGATATGACACAATTTTTAGCGGGTGGCATGGAAATGCTTACCCGAATTGATGCGCGTTTAATGCGGATTGAAAATGCGCTCGGTATCACGGAAGCGCCATTATTGAGTGGGGAGGACGAAAATGGAAATGGCGACTAGGGAAGAACTGGCGGCGCTTGAAGGCGAATTACACGCGCTGAGAGAGGCGGCGAAGGAAGAAAAAAGCGCCGTCGAACTCGGTGAATTGCGCGCCGCGATTTTGGCGATGGAAGACAAAATAGAGGAAAAATTAACCGAAGCACACCGGGAAATGGAAGAACGCATAGCCACCCACGAGGCGGTGACGCGGGAGGGCATGGACGCCATACGCGGCGAATTGACGCGATTGTCGGAAGCGGAAGCGGCAGAAGTCGCGGAAGCGGCAGAAGTCGCGGAAGAAATTGCAGAAGAGGAAGAGGAGACAGGAGAGGAAGAGGCGCCCGAAGGCGTTATCATGATCGAAACGCCTCCCATTGAAGAGACCGAAGAGGGCGAAGAGATTTTACCCGAAGTCCGCCGCAACAAAGGGTTTTTTCGACTATGAAAACAAAAACGGCCGGGCAGAAGTTAGCGGATTTGAACAAGAAAATTGAAGCGACGAAAAAGCGTAAACTAGACGAATCGGCTCTGGCAAAAGCACGCGCGGAATTGGCTAAACTAACAGGCAATAAAGGGAAGAAAAAATCATGAGTGAAGAAATGGACAATACCGAAAATATGACGCCTAGACGGCGGGGCCGACCCCCTAAAAATGCCGTTATGGAATCGCCTACTGACATTATCGGGGCCGACGATACCGGCGCGGCGCCTATCAAAGAGCGGAAAAAACGCGCCCCAAAAACCAGTGAACCCGCGTTTGATAAGGCCGCAATGGCCAAAAAGCTGCAAGGGTGGCACCAATTAGCCGCTATGCTGTTGCGCACGCCGGAACTCGCACTCGATTATGATGAGGCGGAAATGCTGGTAAATGATGTGGAAAACCTCACACGCGAATACGGCATATCGCTGACGGGTAAAACAGCGGCATGGCTGGGATTGGCAGGCAGTGCGGCCATGATATACGCGCCACGCGCCATGCTCGTCATGAGTAAAATTCAGCAGGCCAAGGCCCAGAAAATCCCACAACCGCCGCAAGGGGTTATTTAATGGCGGAATTGCCCCGCGTCATGCCTAATCAGCGCGCGCTCATCATGGGCGCCACGGGATCCGGCAAAACGACCGGCGCCGCGTGGCTGTTGTCTCGCTCGCCCGGTAAGTGGGTCATACTCAACTCCAAATATGACCCCTTGCTGACCAGTCTTGGTCCGTCGGCGGATTGGACGCCGGACGCTGTTTTGTCCGGGCTGGAAAAATCCCGCGTGGTAGTGGCCCATCCTACCGTGTACGATCAGGGGCCATTGGACGCGACACTATTTGATTTGTGCGAATCCGGGGCGCCCGTTGGGGTGATGGTCGACGAATTGCTATATCTGTCAAAAGGCAATGGCCAGTGCGGCCCCGGGCTCATGGCGTTGTTGACGCGGGGCAGGGCCAGAGGTCAGCCCTTTATCGGGTGCACACAGCGCCCGGCAAATATCACACAATATGCGTACACGGAAGCTACCTTTTTTGCCCTCTACAATCTCCGCGCCGATAGGGACTGGCAGCGCGTCGTGGATTATACGCAATGCCCGGAACTCCGACGGGCGCGCAAGCCGCATTACTGGGGATGGTTCGACACCAATGACAACGCGCACCGCGAATACGGACCCGTTCCGCATTTGGACATTGTGCGGCGCTTTGGCACAAAAATTGCTTGACAATTTCCTGAATTTTTGCTATATCTATCTGTAATGCGGATTTAATCAATCAAACACGGAGCAAAAACAATGGACGGAAAAGATTATATTATGGTGGCACTCATTGCGTTCGCGAGTGTTTGGCTGATTAATCGCGGCCTGAAAATGGCCGGTCTCGCTGCCTGGGTGGCGTAAGTCATGGCCGCCCCTACCGCAGCCGCCCCCACTCAGCAGCAGCAGCAGCAGCAACAGCAGCAGCTCATGATGCAAGATGCGCAGCTGGCCATGAATGTGCTGCAGACTGCCACTCGTTATTATAGTCGCGGGCAGTCGGCCAATGCCCCGCTGGGGCAGCAGATCACCCTGAGCATGCCGACCGCCGGTATCATGACCGGGGTGGATTTGCACATTACCTGCTTGCTGGACATTACCGCTACCGCGACCGGCAATCCAGTGGGCGCGGCTGGCCTCATCACCGGATTAACCACTACGGATTGGTACGGCAATACTCGCACTAATACCAGCGGTAGCCGCATGCAGTCGATCAACGGATATCATCAAGGGCGCCCTTATAACAAGGTCCCTACCTCGTTCAGCCAGGACAGCGCCGGGCTGCTCTATGATCTGCCTACCGCTATCAGCTCCACCGGCTCTATCGATTTTTGGTTGCATGTGCCGTTCGCGGCCGCACCCAATTCGCTGGTCGGCGCGCTGCTTACACAGACATCTAACGGCACTTGCCAAGTAAACTTGCAGACCATCGCCGATCTCGTGAGCAGCACCAATCCGTTGGCGCCTTACAGCGCCGGTACGCTGTCAGCGGGCAATGTGTACGTTACTCCGTATTGGTCCTTTTTGATGCCAGTTTCTTTCGCGCCCGCCACTTTGCCGACTATCAGCCTCTCCACCGCCTATAGTTTGCAGGACATCCAGACGCCGCAGAATCTTTCCGTCGGAGTGGATAACCTGACCAATTTCCCGGCGGCCCGCGTCATTCATAGTCAGCTTTTGGATTATGTAAATGGGTCGCAAATGAATTTTGGTAGCGACCTGAATAACCTCGCTATCATTATCAATGGTGCAACTCCAATCCGTTTTTGGGTCCCCGAGGCTAAACTGGTTCACCAGCGCAATTTGCTAGGCGCCGACGATATTCCGGGGCGCTATTATTTCCCGTACACCTCCGACCCGATTAACACGCAGGTGTTCGGTAGCTATCAAATACAGATCAACCCCTCGCTGGTTAATTCTGGCGCCGCGCTGGTGGCCACCAGCGAAATGACCTACGCAATGGGCGTGCCCCTGCCAGGCCTGAGCGTGTAATATGGCGTTTCCGCAAATGGCGCTTCCGTATCAGGCACCCCCGCAGCAAGTGATGGCGGCGGGCAATCCTGACCCGCTGGCGAATACGGGATTTTTCTTCGTGTTCGCCATTTTCGCCGTCGCTTTGGTAGCCGTGTCCGGTCTTTATGGCTGGCACCGTTTCCGGGGATGAGATATGACCACTATGCTGCTATCTGTCATTATTCTGGGGTGGATTTTATACCTCCTCATCAATGGCGACATAGTAGCATATATCAAGATGGTGAAGCCGTCCGGCGCGGCAAAGACCGCCAGCGTAACCGGTAGCACACCAGTCACATTGTCGGGTTCGGGCAATGCCCCGGCAAATACCGGCTCCGGGAATACGGCGGCAAATACGGGCTCTGGTGCGTAATGCCTGTCCTTATTCTGGTGGTGCTTGGGGTATATATTCTGGCGGTCGGGGTAATGGGCAACGGTAGTTTACTTTTGGCTGAGCTGCAAAAAGATTTGCCGGGGTTTATTCCGTGGGTTTTGGCTATTATCATTATAGGCATGCTGGCGATAGATCAAAATACGGAAAAACTCGGTAAACCATTATTAGGGCTTATTTTTTTGGGTATCCTCATAAAAGATTGGTCACAAATTAAGACTAATGCGGTAACGGCTTACAAGGATATGACAACATGAGCGATATTATGCGGGATATTACAGCGGTTGCTATGGCGGTTATTGGCCTAGCCATGCTGGCCGTGGTCATCAAATCCCAGAATACTAGTTCTATTCTCAATAGCAGCTTTTCAGGGTTTGGCAATCTTCTTAGCGCGGCGTCCCACGGCTAAATGGCTATCACCGCCGCACTTCCGCTAGGGCCTGATTATGCGCCTATTGTGCCGCCTCTACAGACGGCGACGCGCATTATTCCGGCTAATGGAAATCAGCCTAATTTCGGGCTGATGACGACCATGGTACCTAACGGGTCGGTGGCGATGAGCAACGCCTATTATGACGCTGCAATACAGTATGCAAACAATTTGGCGTACATTCTGCCCGCGCTCAACATGGAGCAAAATCTGTATCTCGGCATGATACCGGGCATTACCAAATCGCCCATACCGGCGGGGGGCTGATATATGGCCACCAATTTATCCAGTGTCCCCATTGCATACGCGCAAGCAATGGCGCCCATTATCGCGCAGATCGATAATTCCACAGCGACCGCTTTTGGCGACCTCACGGCCAATTTGCCGCAAGTTACCGCTATGTCATCTAATGCCTACAATTTTTTGGGGGGCGCTAATAATGCGCTTTCCGCGACGGTGAGCAATTTTGGCCTTGCAACCAACGCGCCGGTAGTACAGGCGACGGCTGCCAGTAATGCGACGGTAAATACACTAGGCAATCAGGCGGTGGCGAATTATCAGTTGTTAGGCGCGCAATCCAAGAAAAAGAAGAAATGATATGGAAAAGACCATAGACATCGGCGGTTATAAAATATCTAGCATGGTCATCATGGTGGGCACTGGTATTATTGCCATGGTCATTTTTTACTATTTTTTCAAAGCGCCGAGCGCCGGCGGAAGCGCATCTAGTGGCGGCTCTGGACTGTCCGGGCAGTTGGCCGCGTATACGCAATACGCGGCTCAACAGGCACAAATCAGCCAGCAGGCGCAAGCGGCGAACCAGCAATACAGCCTTGGGATGGCCCAGCTGCAGGATCAGCTTGCCGCGACGCAGAGCACAAATCAGGCGCAATTATCCGCTATCCAGAGCACCAATAATGCTGCCAACCAACAGGCCGCGATGGCGACCGGGTCGAGCATGGCCAACGGCCTCGCCATGCTGGGCGGTAACAATACCAATGCATTGCTACAGGCCGTATCTAATACCTATGCCGCGAATTATCAGGCAGGGACGAATATTGCCCAGACGGCGCTTAATGCGGCCGGAACTAATGAGATAGCGGGGCTTACCGCTATGACCAATATGCAAAACAGCGCCAATGCCTCGCTCTCCAATATCGCGCTGGCGCAAAACAACACGCTGTCAAACCTATTTAGCAGCATCGGTGGTACAACGGCATCCGTATCTCAGGCTAACGCGGCATGGCAGCCGGCCAAGTGGCAGGTATGCGGACATTATGCCATCGCGGGCGGGTGCGCAGGCGGATAAATCACATGATAAAATTCCATGGGACTCATAAAAATGGAGCGCTAATCGCAGCGGGCGTTGTAGTGGTAGTGCTCATTTTGTTTTGGTTTTTTCGACCGAAAACGACTGGCGGCCGCTGCCCTATCTGCAAGTATCTAGGCAATATATTGGCGCCGGGTGGATATTCCAATCCCGCCGGAACGACAAATCCGGGGGCGCTTAATGGCGTTAGCGGCGGCACCGGCGCGCCTAATACCGCGTTCCAGACGTATAACTATAATGTGCCCGTTCCATCTTTCCACTATGCCGGGAACCAACAAATTTATATGCCGCTGTTTGGCTTCGTCGGGTATAGCTCGACGGGTACTATGTAATGGTGACGGCGGCGCAGCAATCACCATTTGCGGCATACGCGTCGCAATATGCGCAACAATATGGGGTGCCACTATCTCTATTCGACGCGCAAATATCGGCGGAATCGGGATGGAATCCCAACGCGATAAGCTCTACCGGCGCCATCGGTTTGGGTCAGCTCATGCCCTCTACAGCCGCATCTCTCGGTGTTAATCCGTATAACCCCCAGCAAAATTTACAAGGCGCCGCGCAATATGATGCGCAATTATATAAACAAACCGGTAATTGGTCATCTGCGTTGCAGGCGTATAACGAGGGTCCATCAGCGTTCGCCGCCAATAAAGGCACGCCGCAAACGCAACAATATGCAAACAGCATATTGCAGGCCGCCGGTATGTCCAATAGCACGTCCAGCGCGCCTAATTCGCCATATCAACAGATCATCAATGATAAAACAGGCGCGTTCAGCGTGTTGCCCGCCGGAGCGCCAATTCCACCGGGATATTCAAGCATCGGAAACACCGCACAATCCGCGACGTCGGCTGTCAACCAACAGGCGGCCAATGCTCGCTGCGTATTTAGCATTATGGACCCTATCCCGTGGATTGGCTGCAACGCCGGTAATTTGGTATTGATTTTTTTGGGGCTTGTGATTATTGTGGGCGGTATATTGGTTCTAATGGTACAAAATAAAGCGCAAACAATCACTAATCTTGCCAATACGGCAAAGATTCTTTAGATTGATAGACTTTATAATAAACGCCATTATAATCTGTTCTCAGCCCTAAACGAGTATTAAAACGTATGGCGCTTGGTATGGGCGTACTAGTCAGCTTCATGGGAAATTCAAAGCAATCGCAATTTGACGCGGTATAAAAAGCGCGTAGTAAAATGGATAGAGGGAAAGGTCGGGTTAGTACAATACGGGAAACATGACAAGTGTGCGAGCGGTTTGTATAATAAATGCTACCGGCTGTTTCTATATAGGGTAAAATGGACAGAAGTCCAATAATTTTGTTATCGTTTAAAAATATCCAGCCAAATTTGTGCGATAAGGAATCAATGGCGCTATCACATTCGGTATCTATTTTTTGCATTATGGATAAAACAGTGACGTATTCAAAATCACTTGCCGGGAGACATTGAAGCATGGACACCCTCCAATATATACACCTTTTCTTGTCTGGACTGATTATCCCTGTAGGTGGTATAATAGCACAAGTAGCTTATAAAGTGGCAAAAATCGAAAACGAATTAAACGGGCGTATTGTGCGACTCGAAACGCTTATGGAATTTGCACTTGGAAAAGGACACGTCACCCATGAAACTTAATAATTCAATCATCAGCGCCGGATGCTTTGTACTTACCTTGTTCGCTTTTGTCGGACTGCAGTTCGCGCCGCATGTTGTGAGTCCGACGATTAATGATGCCCTGTTTTCGATCATGGGGCTCGCCTTAGGCCATGCGCTTGGCGCTTCTACCGCGTCCGGCACGGTGGCACATATTGTATTGCCGGGGGCCATTGATGCCACAGGGAGTAAAGCACCATGAAAAAAATTCTTATCATTGGATTAGCGGCATGTGGACTAGCTGGTTGCGCGGGATTGTCCACAGCGCCGACCACGGCAAAAACAGCGGGCAGCGTATGCGCCGGCGCGGGGGCGGCGATGGCGGCGCTGGCACTACAGGGCACGCCGGCGGAACAGGCCCGGGCGCTCAAGGATGCAGCAGTCCTAACGCCCGCATGCAGCGCTACATCGCCGACCAATGCCGTAAGTGCCGCAATCCAGTCAGCAGCGACTGCCCTGTCCACACTGGCCGCACCATATCAGATCAGCCCATCCACTACGGGAGCAAAACTGCAATGAATCCGGCTAGCGTTATTTCGTTGATTAGTATTGCGGAACAGTTGGCTATGATTATCGCGCAGGAGGTAAATGCCTCGAATACCGCCGAGGAACAAGTGGCATGGACGGCTGCCCAGCAGTTTTATTTGCAGGGATTGAACGCGCTGAAAGCAAAAGTAACTGCTAATACGCCACCGGCCGCATAAAATGAAGCCCGCAAAGGTGAAGTTAAAACTGCCTAAGTTGTCACAGAAGATTAAGTACAATGATTCTGGAAGGCTGAAAATTGCGGGCGGAAAATGGCCCAAGAAAACTAAGGTTAAGTTTTTCGGGAGGTGAAAATGCCTGAGCTTACAAAAGTATCCTACTTTATAATGGGCGCATTGTTCGTGTATGGTATTTTTTATCTTCTGGATATGGCCGAAACTCTGCAAAAGGATATGGAGGCGAACGCTTATCAAAGAGGGTTCGCCGCTTGCTTAACGGATTTGGCGACTAAAAATGCCTAAGACCATTGAAAAACGCCTCATAAAAGAGGCAAAGAAAAAGCGCCTGTCAAAGACACGGACGGGCGCTTATGTTTATGGGACGCTTAGGAAAATGGGGTGGAAACCTAAGAGGAAGAAATAGGGCTAGTC
>Ga0307375_10003677_pt1 | contig 14986 bp, 7 predicted proteins | sample TR1MG_FD_202531 | JGI IMG/M metagenome (GOLD analysis project Ga0307375, IMG submission 202531) | Soil microbial communities from Risofladan, Vaasa, Finland - TR-1 | ecosystem: Environmental > Terrestrial > Soil > Coastal area > Acid sulfate soil | place: Finland: Risofladan, Vaasa | collected...
AGGCGGGATCGGCCGGGTCGTGGCGGAGCGCCTCGCCGTAGAGGTAGGCGCCGAGCTCGGCGCAGCCGAGCGGAAGCCCCGGGTGTCCGGAATTGGCCGCCTGGATGGCATCCATCGAGAGGCTGCGAACGCTGAGCGCCACTTTTTCGAGTGCCTTCGTATCCATATGGAATCTCCTTGGGCCGCGATTGTATGTGGCTCTTCCGAAATGCCGGAGCACTTTTCCAGAGCCTAGGTCAGTACCGCGTCGTGCGCGGATACAGTACAATCTTTCACGTATCTTCTCAACCGCGGGAGGGCGGAGGGTGGCGAAAAAAGCGACTGTCGGAAAGGTGCGCGCCTCGCTGCGCACGATCGAGGCGGGAGGTCTCCGGGCCGAGCTGGTCCGGACCCGCCGCAGGAGCGTCTCGCTCCAGCTTCTGCCCGACCTGGGACTCCTCCTTCGGGCGCCCGTGAACGCCTCCGACGAGTATCTCAGGGAATTTCTCCAACGGCGCGAAGACTGGGTCCGGAAGCACCGGGCTCGGCTGGAGGCCCTGCGGGCCGAGGACCCGGGCCCGATCTGGTCGGCCGGCGGCGAGGTGCCTTTCCTGGGGCGGAAGCTGGTGCTCGACGTGAAGGATGGAACTCGGCGCTCGGCCCGCCTGGATACCGAAGGCATAGCCGTCGTGGTTCCCGACCCGGCCGACTCCCGGGCGGTGCGCGCCGCCGTGGAGCGGCTCTACGCGCGCGAGGCGGCCAAGCGCTTTCCGCCGCTCCTCGACGCCTGCCTGACACGCGCGGCGCCGCATAGGCTGCCGCGGCCCGAGCTGCGGCTCCGCGCCATGCGCTCGCGCTGGGGCAGCTGCGATCCGGTCAAGAAAGTCGTCACGCTCAACACCCGGCTCCTGCGCTTCCGCCCGGAGATCATCGAGTACGTCATCATGCACGAGCTGAGCCACCTGAGGCACCGCGGCCACGATGCCCGGTTCTACTCCCTTCTGGAAAAGCTCTCGCCCGAATGGAAGAGCATGCGGCGCCAGCTCGCCGGCGTCTTCCTGGATTAGCCCGCCGGGTCCGGCGGCCCGCTTGACGTCGGGGCGATCCGGCGGCGACCTGCGGCGGCCCGTGGCGACCTGCGGCGGTCCGCTGCGGTCTGCGGTGGCCCGCGACGGCCCGCGACGGCCCGCGGTGGCCTGCGGTGGCCTGCGGTGGCCCGCGGTGGCCCGCGACGGCCCGCGACGGCCCGCGGCGCAGAGGGCGTCGTCCCGCTTGACGTCGGGGCGATCCGGCGGCGACTATCGCTCATGCTCAAGGAAACCCGAACCACACGGCTCGTCAAGAGCCAGGACCTGAACCACCACGGCACCCTCTTCGCCGGCCGAATCGCGGAATGGTTCACCGAGACCTGCTTCCTCGCGGCCGTGCGCTACTTCGGCAAGGCCGAGGACCTGGTCTGCGTGAAGATCCACGGACTCACCTTCATGAAACCCGCGCACCCGGGCGACGCGATCGAGCTCATCGCCATCCCTGCCCGGACGGGCACGAAGAGCCTCACCATAGCCGGCGAGGTGTACGCCAACGACGACACGAGCCCCTCGGTGCGCGGCTTCGCCACCTTCGTCTCGGTCGATGCCGAGGGCAGACCCTACGCCCACGGGCTCGCCCTGCCCGCCGACTGGATCGAGGCGCACCGCGGGCTCTGCGAGGAGGCGGAGCGCATCCAGGCCCAGGGGCACTGAGGCCAGGGCAGGGGCCGCGAGGTCGGCGCCTAGTCGTCCGAGTTGCGGCCGTCCGCGCCCCCGGGCCGGCGGCGAGTCGCCCTTTGAATTGGGCTTTCTTTACTATTCCATCGAGGCTATCCTGTGGGTGGCCGCGTGAGGCCGTCGAGACCGCAGTCTGGCTGCTCGAAGTCGCCCCGAAGTCGAATCGAGGCACTGAAAATCTCCAATATCGGTAGCATCTAAACTGCCAGCGTATTCGCTTTTCTTATTCTTACTCCATTCCCAGGGCTTTCACCACCGCGTCGGTGGGATCCTGATAGAAGGCAGTTTGGAACTTGGCAAAAAGCTCTCCTGGAACAGTTGAAATAGCACTAACAGAACTCATTGGAAGGAGAACACGTTTTGCCCCTGCATCGAAGGCTGCCTGCAAGGTATCCGCCAGGTTGGTAACCGGCTTCGGAGAACCGCCAAGGCTTATATCGCCAAGAATCACCAATTGCGCCTGCAAGGGGCGTCGCAGAATCGAGCTACAAAGCGCAACGAATCCTGCAAGGGTTGTGCCGGTCGGGTACCCGGCATTCTGAAGTTCAACAATATGCAGGTGAAAATCATGATCGGAGAATTTTTCTTGCGCGGCGATATGGCCAAGATTTGCTTTGAAGAAATCAAAAGCCAATTTCAAGGGTTCCTTTGCTTGTGCATTTGAACCGAGCCCTGACGTCGAAAGCACGCCATGCCCCGGCGTGAGCTGACATTCGATACGATATACACCAAGATGCCCCGTTGAGCCTTCGGCGATGCAATATTGAGTTCCAGGAGCCAACAATCCCTCTGGTATCAACTTGCCGCCGCCCTGTTCTGGCACCGAAATAAAGCGCTCTTCCAAAGTCTCCTTGTCGATATAGCTGAAATGCACGTCATAGAATTCCATCCCGCCAATCTTCTTGAGCTGCTCCTTGACGCGGCGTCTGCTTTCCAGCGCGTACTCCAAGCAATGCTGTGCAGACTCTTTCGAAAAATCGCCGGCCGGATAGAGCAGTTTGAGAAGTCCTGAGACGAGCTTCCTTACGGCTATCACATCGCGTTGGTTGAGATTGTCGCCCAAGCGAAACCAGGTATCGATAGCATCGGAGAAGGTTTTCTTCCTGACCTCGATGAAGAAGCTAGAAAGGTAATCGACGATGAAGCCGAACTGCCGGGTGAAGAACTCCGGGCGGTATTTGGGTATTTCCCAGCCTGGTATGTAGGCATGGAACCTGTCGAAGAAGGCGGTGTCGATCATCGCTTCGGGAAATGGGGACAAGAGGTGGCTGGTCTTTATAAGTGTTTCCACCGGCTGGTTGATATTGCCGACGAACACGAAGGAAGCGTAGCCAGGCTTCATCTCCTTGCCGCGGGCAAATGAACCTGAAGCCATATAGTCCTTCATGATCTGGACGCCATCCTTGTCCTTGAAGGAGATGCCGGCCACTTCGTCGAAGGCGACTACGTCCCACAGGCCTACGAGGCCCATGGCCTTGGAGCTCAGGTTGTAGAAGAGGTTGGCGACCGTGGTCTGGCCACCCGAGACAAGAATGCTCGCGGGGCTGATTTCCTTGTAGACATGGCTCTTGCCGGTGCCCCGCGGCCCCAGCTCACAGGAATTGAAGTTGTTCTCGACGAACGGCACGAGGCGGGTCAACAGATGCCACTTTACCCGTGGGGTAAACTCAAGCGGCTCCATGCCCACTGACCTGAGGATCACATCGATCCATTCCTCTTCGGTGAACTGCTTGCGGGCTTCAAGGAGCTCCGCCATGTCCATGCTGGGAAGCTGGATGGGCTTAAGATCCTGAATGACCCAGGGAGAACGGCCGCTTCCTTCTTCGAAAAGGTAGCCCATGGTGATGATGCACCAGATACCGCCGGAAAGGATCTTCTCGTATCGCTTCACCTCGGCATCGGCGATGGGAACCTTGCTGATGCCCAGATTGGAAAACGACACTTCGTAGATGTCTTTGGTGTCGTTGAGCGAGCCGGTTATCCGGTCGATTATCTTGAAGCTCCCGGTTTCCCGTATCTTCATCTTGACCCGTTCCTTTTCATCGGGCCGGACATAGTTCTCCGATAGAATCCGCTTGACCTTCTCGACACCCTGGGCGATCAGATCAGGATCGTCCGTTGAACAGTACATGCCTAAGAGGTACTCAAGGACGAATATGGGAACATTGGCCCCTTGCTTGATGGCGACCGTCAGGTCCTTTCGGACTACCTTCCCGGGGAAGAGGCGTAATAATTTATCATCAAGGCTTTCATCACTCATATCTGTCCCCCGCCCTTGTTAGAACTCGTCGGCAATCATAAGAGAGATGTGCAGATCCTGGCCGTAGACTTCCACTCCGCTTTCCTCATCAGTAATAGAGAAGCGGTATAAGGCCTTGCTATCGAACTCGTCTCCCAGCAGATGCAAGGGGACTGTCTTCCGTAGATCCGTATGGGTACTGCTGCTGGCATTGAACAGAACCACCGGTTCATCAGAAACAGGATGGCCATCTTTATAGATGCCGACCTTTACCGTCCGGGCCAGGATGCCAGATCCGACTGGCTCATCCTGGTGTATGCGCGGGTTTATCTGTCGGGTCGTTATCGTCGGCGGCAAGGACATGACGCCCAGCTCCACTTTTCGTACAGCTGATGACGACTTGGCGCCTTCCCCGGCAGGCCGAACGGTCAGTACGGGTACGATGGTTTCCTGGGGCATTATGCCACCATGAAAGAACTGCGCTCCACCCTTGAAGTGGAAGCGTTGTATCCCCCTAGGCACAAGGAAGCCTATCTCGGAGGCAGGATCATCCAGCTTCAGGCTCCCTCTGATGGCTCCGGGATACTCGGCAAGCTGCTTTCCGATGATGTAGCGTTTCTTGGTGTCAAATGTTCCTGGGATCGCGGCAGGGAGTGTCGTCTTCATCGATTCCGGCGGATCACCTGGGATATAGATGAAACCATGGTCAGCGGTGATGACGATGCGCGAACCCTGAAGGCTGTTCACCACATAGTTCACGATGCCCTCAATTTCGTTGATTGCATCTCGGCATGCGCTGAAGGTATGTTCTTCTGACGACTGCTTGTCGCCAATGGCATCGATCTTGTCATGGTAGATATAGACGACTGATTTGTCTTTGACGAATGCCCGAGCCGCTTCCCGCTTCATAGCTATCAGATAGGATCCATCAATAGCAATGCCGTTCACACTCTCCAGGATCTTAGATCTGCCCTCGAGCCCCTGGCTGGAGAGGCCATCGACCATGAGGTTCTGGCCCGCGCCCCAGGATAAGCTGCGATGCGGCAACAGCGCGGCCATGCCCAGGCGGGTAATGGAGGGCAGCATGGACTGCATGGCGGTACAGTCCAGCTTGAGCCTGGGATTCGCAGCAAGTTGACCGTGGAGCTCCATGGCCGCCTCATAGCGCAGCGCATCGCTGACGATGACATACACCTTGCGTAATTCTCCAGAATCCAGCGGGGCTTTGACATGGCGGGAGAAGAAATCGTCCTGGCTGCATCCAGGCAGGATGGACCATTGGTCAAGAGTCTGCCGATCTCCCAGCAAGGCCTGTTCCCATGCTGTGCCCAGCACCTGGAGGAATCTATCGACATACGCGGAATCCAGAAGCAGGCCGAGATTCTTGAACAAGTCCCACGATGCCAGCGCTTCGTTCTGCTCACGATACTGGCGGTACGCTTGGTCAATGCGGTACCAGATATCGCAGTAAGACCTCGCGAGGGCTTGCGCTCCCATGTTCGCGACGGGGGAGAAGGTCGTCATGGCGAGCATGAACGTGGCGCCAGCCTCGCAGGCGGCATAGGCCTTGGCATACTGCTCCGACTCAGCCGGGTTCAGCCAGAAATCCTGGGAAGCCTTGGCCTCGGCGAACTCGGCGATTTTCCTGAGCTCGTCCGCGCTCGCCTGCACCTTGAGGCCGTTCACCAGCAAGGCGAGCATCCACTTGTTGGCATCGAAACAACGGATGCCATCAAGGGAGACAAGATCGAGTCCACCCAAAAGTTCGTTGAGCAGGGATTCCGTGGAGGATGTTATCCACCGCATCCAATGTATGTACGCGGGACGGGCGGATACGGTGTTCCGCCAGCTCTGGCAGAACCGGAACGCCGCGCCAGTATCTGGCACCAGGTACGAGGCGATCTTCCTCTTGGCCTTCGCCGCCTGTCCCATATCAAGGGTATACGAGAGATCACTGTAGAAAAGACGCAATACAAGTTTGGACAGGTTGGGGTTCGCATCATCGAATCCGAAGGCATCCCTGATGGTAGCCCAAAAGACCGCTTCAAGGCCACATGGACCAAGGAGAGAGTCTAGGCCTTCCTCGGGTGAGTGACGTGAAACCAAGGCAAGGAGGGCATCCTCGAACCGATGACCTTCCGCATTGGCGAGAACCGCCAGGAGTTTGGTATCGAGCGAAGCGCTACTCTCAGTCGCGGCCTTGAGTCCCATGCGGCGCAGGCCGTCCCGTCGAGCCTTGCTCTTGAAGAATGCCAGATGGGAAGCGACATAGTCCCTGAGATCCATCCTGGAGCCAAGCCCTAATTCATCCAGATACAGGCTAAGGTCATCGGCCCTGAACACCGGATAGGAAAGCTTCAGGTCCAGGAGGGGATCCCTTCTTGGCTCCAGCTGCTCTCCGGTGAGGAGGATCACAAAGGAAGTATCCGGCTGGTCCCTAATACGCGATTTCAGCGCCAAGGGGCCAAGGGTTGCAGCATCGATGAGTTCCCAGGACCGTTCGGCAAAAGCCTTCCTGTACTCCGCAAATTCACCTTCATCAAGCCCATCGCTATGCCAGAACACAAGCCGGAACGGATTATGGCAGCAGTCGTGCGCGTGCATGCGAAGGGCGATAGCTTCAATTACGTTTGGATTTATCATGGGGCGGAGTCCTCATCCTGTAAGGGAACAGTATTGATGCGAGATTCAAGGCTTCCTAATGATTCCAGTACGACATCGAACGATGGTTCCGCATGGAAGAACATGGAACCCATTGCCTGGTAGTCGCGTTCAAGATCAGGGATACGTGCGGCAGGGGGAAGCAGGCGGAATGAACCGGGGTGGGCACTGGCAAGATTCGACCAGGTCGCCTTATAGAACCGCTCCTTGAACTCGACGACCTTGGGCAAAAGCTCGATCTGCTTGAGTGCTGAGTCGGCGATAGAGGCCTTGGCCATCTTGAAGACATCGTAATAATGACGGGAATAGCGTGGGGGCATCGGCTTGTCGTCGGGCCGATGATATTCCTGGTGCAGTATGGTCGCCTTTTCCCAGAACGTGCGCTCGATGGTAACAACTTTCAGGTGACACTCAGGAGTCGTAAACACGCCTGGATACTGTTCGGCGGCATACGGAATGATTACGGCGTCCTTATGCGGCGTCCAGGCCGCGAGGGGGCCCAGCTCCAGTATGATATAGGGCAGAATGGATGGATTGGCGAAGGCCCTTGGGTATTCGACCTTAACGATATCTTCATCTGCTCGAATACTCAGTAGTGGACCAAGTTCGCTATTGCAGAGTTCTTGGAGGGATGGCGCAAAGACATCGTTCAGGAATTGACGCGTTATGGGTGTCGTGGCTTTTACGAACTGGTCTTTCTTGTTCTTGCTCTCGGGCAGCCAGGGGTCGTCCTTGGAGTACCCCAACTCCCGCCAGTCCAGGATGAGGTCTATGTCCTCGGAAAAGCGCTCTATCGCCCCATATACCTTGGACAGGCTGGTTCCACCCTTGAAGACCACCTTGTCTCCCCAGCGCTCGGAGGAAAAGAGTATCCGCAGGATGAGACACACCCAGAAGTCCTTCTCGATGATGGCCTCGTGGACAGCCATCTTGCGGGAGGTCTCGCGGAAGAGTTCCTGCCTGCGCCGATCAGGCCCCTTTGCCAGCTCGATCATGCCTGGCCTTCCTGGGAGGCAGCGTTGTTGGCGGCCTGCTTAAGCACATCGAGTACCCAGCCGGTTACGTAGCGGCACTCCTTGACGATCTTGGCCCAGGACGAGGCGGGGAGATATTCACTCAGCCTTTTTATGACGCGCTCATCGATGCCATCCTTGCCAAGCGTCTTGATGGCCTGCACCAGAATGGCAGAATCCCTGGAAAGTTCCGAGGCTTCTTTGTTGGCTCGCTTGCGAAAGACAATACGAATACCATCCAGCTCGTAGCGCCTGTTTTGGCCATCGGTCAGGTAGCTCCATTCGGCGGGAATCTGGGTTGAAAGGCCAAGCAGGTTGAGCGCGGTAGTCCCGTCGGGGACGATGTTCCAGCTATTGCCTCGCGCTATGGTCCTGGCTACCCGATCGGGATCCGGACTGGCATACCCTTCAAGAAAGCTGTTCTTCTCGGGATAGTCATACACACCACGCAAAAGCTTGCGGATAACGCCTTTTTTCTCCAGGCGGGACAGGGCCTGCCATATAGCCGACTGGGATCCCAGGTCGAGGAAGTCTTTGGGGGTAAAACACCAACCCCTCTTCATGCCGTAAATCCTTGAAAGTAATTTATCAGCAAGCAATTAGACACCTCTTCTTGCAATTGACCTGTCAGGATTATAGCATGCATTCCTGACAGCTAGAACTAGCCCAAATACCGAATTTGACTTCCACAGAGCTACATGAGTATGCTGTACCCAGCATACTCATGTAGCTGGCTGCTCAATCCTCTGCCTTCCCGCATACATCCTTTACATTGGCCAATAGTCCGCCGAACTTCCCATAGTTCACCCGTACCCCGTCGTCCAGGTCCAGCGCTATCTGCGACTGGGCGTAGTGGTTCAGTTCCTCATCAAACCTGGCCAGCTCGGCAAGCTTCTTTTGCAATGTAGCCTGCTCCTTCTCCAGCCGCTTCCGCTCCGCAGTACTCGCCGCTTCCCGGACCTGGGCATCCAGGCTGTCTATCTTTTTGCGCATCTGGCCGGTCAAGGGCACCACGTACTGCATCCGCATTCTTGACAGCGTGCCCTCATGGTAGCGGTGCAGGTACACCAGGGCCTCAAAGGCCTTCTCCTTGCCCGAAGAGAACTTCCAGTAAATTGGCCGCTTCTTATAGGTCTGTAGGTGATCCTTGTAGAAGTCACCCGCCAAGTAGCGCCGAAGCGTATCTAGCGGTAGCTCGCTGCTCTTGGCCCCCAGTCCCTCCGCCAGCCATGCCATGTTCGCCTCGTGTCGTTCGCCGCCCCACACGGTACGGACAAAGGCTTCTACCCGCAGGGCCGCGTCCGTCTCGAACCACAGACAATCGGTCACCGGCACTATGCCGTCATCGTCCGCCGGGTAGCTCCTGTAGCGCGCGCTGCCAAAACCCTGCCCTCCGGCCTCGGCATACACGAGGCCTCCCTCATCCAGGCTGTACCGACCCATAAGGCAACCCAGGGCGTAACTCACCAGCTCCCGCGCCCCGTCCTCTCGCATGCGCCGGTCGCCTTCAAAAAAAATCTGGGGGCTTGCCGCCGTTCCGGCGTCACCGGGCTTCCCGCTCCAATCTAGAGTCGAGCTATCGCCCTCCTCAAGGATTTCCGCTTCAATCCCTGGGCCGTCGTCCTCGGTCGCCTCAGCCTTGCTTTTCCGCGGCTTGTAGCGATACCAGGGGTTCACCGAAAGCGTTATCTGCTCTATCGGTACCTCAGGAGTCAGTTCGTCCTGCAGTCCGTAGGCGTCGATAAACAGGCGGTTGCTTTCTTCCTCAAGGCGCAGCATCTCGGCAATCCAATGCTGGCCGATGGCTCGCCAGGCATCCCAGCAACTTGCTATAAAGTGCTGGTCGGGAGCGGGGATGCTGATGCCGTCTAGGTACGTGGGCAGAGTGTTGGGAAGCCAAGGGAGGGACTGGAAGTCCCAACTGGTCTCGTAAGCGTCCCAGTCGGATTTTCCGATAGAAATATTCCTTACTGCAGAAACATAAATGCAATCATCCACTTTAAATGGCAACTTTTCGATATCGCCACTAATAATACTTAATGTTGGGGATATTATTGATGAGAAGTATACACATACCCTACTATTCATAAATGATAACACCGAGTCTATTTTATCCCTGCTAGGGAAACCCTTTAGCCCAACAGAACTAAAAACAAATCCGAAGTCATCAAACCTAACAGAAAGATCACCACTTGCGATTTTAGACCAAGTTAAACCTGGTAAAAAGTACAAATCTCTTGAGGGTAGGTGATTCCCTATCTGTAATAATTGATCGTAAGCATTTTTATCCAGACGGATTATTTTCTCATTATTGCCGTACCATTTCCTAAATGAACCTCCCTTGTCTAAGGGGAAGTACTGATACTTAGAAGCCAGTGCTTCTTGCAAGCTTTTTACACCAAAACCTATATGTGTGAAAATCGGTTCATGCCAATATCGAACATAAGTTACATCATCGCCAGTAGACGTTCCCTGTTTTGGTTGCAGAACATCCTTTAGCTTTATTGGATGAATGAAACAGTTTCTTACCTTTGAACTAATCCAATATGCAAAGGTATATCCTGGAATAGCTTTAAAAGCAGATGTCTTGATATGGTTTACTACCAATGATCCGTTTAATATTTGGGTACGCTTTTCATCTTCGTTACCATTAATGGCCCTTATGCAAGAAGAGTTAAGCCCAGATAACCCTGCGTTGATAAAAGCGAATGCAGTAGTTTGAACGACTTCTCCACTTATCTGGCTGAAAGCCCTCGCTCCTAAATGTATCATTGATGATAGAGAATGATTATCTATCATCTTTAACCGTAGCGCTTCATAACTAGAAAGGAACATCCAGTTCTGCATCGTGATCATGCTAAGGATTCCGTTTCCTCTTAACGATGCAAATCCTTTTAACATGAATGAGGCGAACAAGTCTGACTTTCCTTCAAGATATCTTGTCTCTACAAAAGAACGAAGTTTAGCATTCATCCATTTTGTGCCCATATATGGCGGGTTGCTGACTACTTGGTCATACTTCTGCCCCAGCGCTTGGGCCAGTCGTACAAACATCAGTACCGATTCCGCAGCCTTGCTCGCCAAGAGATCCTGCCCGACAACAACATTTTCCAACCATGCAGTTATTTCGGTCAATTTCCCAACAAGATTCTCTGGTACCTGGATCAATGAACCGAACAGGGTGCCCTGTTCAAAAAGGCTTAACACAGTTTGCAAGGCCTCTCGCTGATCCTTGTCAGGATTCAGGTTCTGGAGCAGGTCAGCCCGATCCTCAGGTGCACAATCCCGGAAGCTCAACAGATTCAGTCGCAAGCCCTTGCCCGTAGCCAGAATACTCGGATCATCCTCCCGGGCCTTCATGATCAGGGCAAAGCAGGCAATCTCGCTGGCCCGCAGGTCGATATCCAAGCCATAGAGGTTCTTCTCCAGGATCAGCCGGGCGCACTGCTGGCGTTGGTAGCCGCGTTCCAGGTAGATCTCCCGGAGTACCTCGTAGGCCGTTACCAGGATGTGTCCGCTTCCCATGGCTGGGTCCAGCAGCTTGATCTCTTCCGGGTTCAGGCTGCCGCCAAAGAGGCGCTTCAGCTCGATCTCTACTTCAGGTTCCTGCGGTGCTGGCTCGATATAGTAGGGCATCTTGGCCTTGAGCCCGCTTTCAGGATAATGCAAGAGCCAAGTCCGCCCCAGGCTGTTGTGCACCAGATACTGGACAATCCATTTTGGTGTAAACAGCTGAGTTACCGCCGGAATCTCCTCTTTCTTGTAGGCGCTCTTCTGAGCCATGTATGCATCTTTAAGCTCGCTGATGTAGTACTGGTACAGCCAGCCCAGCACCTCGATCTCCTGCCATTCTTCTTCGCCCAGACCCTGCACAAACCAGGACAGAAGGCTGTCAGAGCGTAGCAGCATGTCGGGCAAAAGCAGCTCCAGGTCTTCCTGCACAGCCGGAAACAAGAGCGGCAGCTGGCCATGGAAACTCTCGCAGAGCGCTAGAACCAGGAGCCGGTACAACTCCTCGTCCCGCTGGCCATCCAGCTTCAGTTCAAGTATTTCTTCTTTCTTAAGTCCCGGAAGGTTGATGCTCGCCGCCCGCTCCAGAATCTCCGGCTGGCTGCCCTGCGGCACTGGAGTCAGCACCCTCACACCCTGGGGCGTGTAGCCGTGGACCTCCATGTACCTCAGAGCCGCAAAGCGGTTGAACCAAGTATACGCGGCCTCTTCCATCACCGCGTTCCAGCCCTGTCTGGCTATCCGCGCCGCCAGCTTCTTGCGCTGCTCCTCCCACTGAACCGGAAATGCCTTACCGCCAATGTATATCTTGTCACCCGACTTCTGGGCTGGGACCGGTTCTTTGTCGGCGCTCAGGCCAAGTAGGGCGGCACGCTGTTCCATGGCAGTCCGGAAACGCGTACGGGCATCGGGGGCGAATGATTTCAGGAGGGATTGGTTCATGGAGTGGTCCTTATCACTATTTGATTTGTATGCTTCAGCAAATTCTTATCCGCTTTCCCTCGGCCAGCTTTTTCTTGAGCGTTATCCGTATCTGCTCCACCAGGCGATCGACGTCAGCGGTAGTACGAATTTCCTGCGAGCCTATCAAGTCCTTGGCTTGTATGGACTCAACTAATACCGTTGGCTTGGTTACATGCTCAGGGAGCGAAGCGCCCTTCTGCCCACCAGGAGTTTCAGCGACAGAGCCTGCCCCTCCAGCGACTTTCAACGTCTTCTCAGCTTCTCGCTTTTTTGCATCCAGAGCCGCCATCGCATCCCGAAAATCCTGCAGTGTTTTGATCGCGTAATCATATGCAAGATCAACCTGCGTGGTCCTGAGAAGCTCAAGGCTAGCAAGGTTGTTTTCCAGTGGCGCGCGATTATAGAGCTGGTTCAGCTTTTCCTTGACCTTGAGTTTCTCCTCTGGACTCAAGCCCACTTCATCGCACAACGGCGTCAGCTGATCCCGGTATTCGTCTATGGTCTTTTTAAGCGCTTCTCGGGCAGCTTGGATGGCGGCATCAAGAGCATGTTGCAAACTATCGATAGCCGGGGCCAGATCTTTTATGCGATCATATGGTTTGGTGTCCCCGAGGATCGATTCCAGCAGCGCCATCGAGGCCGCCGCCGTACCGTCCTGCTCGAGTTGAGCCCTGTTCGGCTTGATAGCCTCCAGCAGCTTCTGAGCCTTGCGCCACACCGTAATCTGATTACCATAGAATTCGGCAATACGTTTGTAATCGGCATAGGTGGATTCGAGCTCAGCCTTCTTGGCCGCCATCGCTTCAACGAGCTCCTCCGCCTGGCTCATCTGGATAAGGGGTTGGATAAGATCGAGGATGGCTTGTATCGTACTTACGCCCGGATACTGCTTGGGATCATGCTCCACGAGCTTCTGCCAATCCTTGAGCTTAGTCTGCCAGACACCTAAGTGCTTCCGTACATGGTCGGCGAGTTCCCGGGTAGTCGGCGGAGCGAAGTCCTGGAAGAGGGATTGAGCTATAGCCTGCGCTGCTTCCAAAATCTCTTTATCTGGAACACGAGAACGACTGATGGAAACGCTATCGTAGAAGCTCGGCTTAATGAAGCAGTCTGCGGCCTTGGATGGCTCAAGGAAAGTACCCTTGAACAACTTGATTTCGTCGGCCCTGAAGAGCAAGGCAATGAGAACCTGCGCGTTCCCGTCCGGCCAGCCGTAGGGAGCTCCGCCGTAGCGCTTGACCATGTCCGCCATGGTGGGCGTCTTTCCGGCCTGAGCGCAGAGCTCCAGGAATTGCCGCACTTCATCCAGGGCCTTGGGGTTGGTGGTCTGAGGTCCCGATGCGAACAGCGCGGCGCTTGAGGCGCTCAACGTTGTTCTGACCATGCTCTCCCAATCGCTGGCGGGGTTCGGCAGAAGGTCCAGTTTCTTGTAGACGACACCTACCACGTACTTGGCCAGTTCCATGAGAAGGGCATAGCCCCCCTTGGCACCAGGCTGGCATTCACTGCCGCAGATGTATACATTCGCGTCTGTGAGTAGCTGGCCTATCCCCGCAATGAGCTTGCGCCGCCTCTGATTGTTCTCATTGGCCTTCTGGGCCAGGATCATGTCCTCGCTGCCGCTCACCTTGCGGGAGCCCGGGCCTTCCAGATAGGTCTTGGTCTTGAGGAACAGGGTGAGTTCCCGATAGTAGTCCGTCGACTCAGGCAGTATCAGGACTGCGCGGTTGCCGTCGGCGCTGGCCATGATGCCATTGCTTTTCTTGCTCTGGTACTCCATGCCTCCGAGAGGAGAGGCCAGATCGATGCTGAGGTCTCCCTTGGTGGACAGGAAGAAGCCATCCAGACTGAGCTGCAGATCGAAACTCTTGCCGTTGTCGTGCCGGTACTTGGACTTGCCGTCGAACTCGTCCTTGAAGATGATGTCCGCGAACTCCCTGATTTCGGCGTTTCCCGGCAGGGGCGTATTCTGGATTTCCCGCGTTATGCTCTGTTCCTCGATAGTCAGGAATAGGAACTCATCCCCCTGCCGACTGACCAGGTTTTCCTTTTCAAGGCGGGCGATGGATTCTTCAATCGATCGCTTGTGCTTGACCATGTCGGTGTCGACCTGGCTCAAAGTCAGGACGGCCAGGTTCTGGATGGTTCCCCGGACCCGTCGCAGACGCAGATAACGGATCAGGAACAGGGTTTCAAGGAGGCGGAGGTCCTCTTCCTTGAGGCCGGGTATTTCCTGCGCGTTGTAGATGGATTTGGCCACCGAGCTGTCCAGGAAACTGAGAAGGGTCGGGAAGAAGGCCCACAGCGGAACCAAGGTTCCTTCCTGGCTCTCGCCGACTGCCTTGAGGGCGGTCTGGAAGGCGTCAAGCATCGATCGCTCGCCCTTGCTCAGGTTAAGGCCCGTGGCGCCCACCGCCCGCACGGCGTCGAAGATATCCTGGAGCAGGTTGAACTGGTACGGCACGAAGGGATAGGAGGATACGAAATCCTTGGTGCTCTGGTAGCTGGCCATGGTTGGCGTATCGGTGCTGAAGCTGAGCTGGTTCTGCAAGATGTCGCGCTTGGCATCGTAGATTGCGCCGATGGCTCCGCTCACTCCGTCTTGTTTGCGAAGGAGCCTTTTCTGTATCACCTCTGCTATGCTCGACGAGGAAAGCGTAGGCCTCGTGATGAACCTGGCCTGGATCTTGGAGAAGTCGTTGCCCTTGCTCTGGATCTTGGTACCGAGCACCGCGTCGATGTCTTCCTGGCTGGTGACGAACACCCAGGCCTTGTCGTGGGTCTTTGTTCCAAGATTTTCCACGATAGTTTGCAGGTTGAGCATGCGGTCGGAATGGGATCCGACGAACTGTCCC
>Ga0307375_10003678_pt1 | contig 14986 bp, 15 predicted proteins | sample TR1MG_FD_202531 | JGI IMG/M metagenome (GOLD analysis project Ga0307375, IMG submission 202531) | Soil microbial communities from Risofladan, Vaasa, Finland - TR-1 | ecosystem: Environmental > Terrestrial > Soil > Coastal area > Acid sulfate soil | place: Finland: Risofladan, Vaasa | collected...
GGGCATCGTCGCTGCTACTTGACCAGGCCCACCGATTGCAGCCAGGCCTTCGCGACGGCCGCGATGTCCATCTGGTCGACGGCGACCTGCTTGTTCAGCTGGGTCAGGCTGGCGATGGTCATCTTGGCCGAGACGTCGTTGAGGATCTTCTCGAAGGACGTCTTGTCCACCTTGTCGAGGAGGTCGTTGCGAACGAGGGGCGCGATGTTGTCGGCCGGCTGGGTCTGCTTGTCGTCGGTCAGCACCACGAAGCCGTTGACCGCGATGTCGGGCTGGGTCGAGCAGAGCTCGGCGACGTCGATCGTCTTGTTGGCCAGGGCCTGGGCCATGGGCGTGTCACAGGCGGCGAGCGAGGTGATGTTCGCGGGGTCGATGCCATAGGCGGACTTCAGGGCGACGGCGCAGACCGGGTTCGTCTTGCAGTCAGTGGCGAGGCCCCACTTGAGCTGGTTCTGCACCGGCGCGGCGTCGCTGAGCGTCACGAGGTTGTACTGCGCCGCCGTCTCCTTGCGGACCACGAACGCGTTCTGGTCGGCCGCGGGAGAGTAGTCCAGGAGGGTGATCCCACCACCCTTCGTCGCCAGCGCCGCCTGGAGCGCGGTCTCGTTGGCCGCCGGGTCGCCGGTCTGGGCTCCCGGCTGGTAGTAGGCGAGGCCGCTCCCGATGTACTCCGGCTTGAGGTCGATCTGGCCGCTCTCGAGGGCGGGGGCGGAGACCTTGCGGCTCCCGATCCCGATGCCCGTCCGATCCACGGTGTAACCGCCGGCGTCGAGGGCCTGCGCATAGATCTCGGCCATGAGCTTGGCTTCGTAGAAGCCATCGGATCCGACCTTGATGGTCGGCTTGCCACCCCCTCCCGCCGAGCAGGCGCTCACGAGCACCAGCACCGACGCCCCGAGGGCGAGCACGCGGGTCAGCCGCATTGGGTCCCCTCCTGTGTTGAGCCCGTCGTCACCTGGGCAGGCCGCGTCGCGTGGGGTGGACTCTACCAGTCGAGCGACCGAGCGCCCGGATTCCGTCCCCCCGCCGTCCGCGACGTTACAGGCGGGGCGGCGGGGCGGCCTTGGGCGCCGCTGCGCACGCCGGCGCTCGCGGCCGCAGCGTAACGGCCGATGTGATCCAGGAGACGGGGACGGCATGGGTGCGGAGACGCCCGCCGCCGGTCGGGAATCTGGTGACGACGGGTGCTGCCGGCGTCCTGGCCACGATGACCGGCATCGTGTTGGCCGGCCATCCTGCTCGCTGCGGCGCGCTCGGAGGCCTCGTCGGCCGGCTTGCTGCCCACAGGGGTCAGCCGAGGGTCAGATGGGCCGGAATCGATCCGCCCCGGCAGCAACCGGGGCGGATTCACGCGTAGCAGCTGGAGCCGACACTCGGATTTGAACCGAGGACCTGCTGTTTACGAACTATGCGGTCCTCGTCAGGCGTCCCGAGCCCGTCCGGTGGGGCACTCCGCCCCTTCCTGAGCGTGGTCGACAGTCCGATCCTGTCAACCCTGTGAACATTCTCCGAATCTTCACAACACCGTGAAGACCACTCGACTATGAGCCTGTACCACACAAGGCGCAAGGAGTGAACTGCGCGCTCGTCAAGCCGGCCCATCTCGGGGAGTCCGGGTGGTTGGCGAGACCGACGGCGAACGAGCACGACCACACCGCCCTACGAGCCAGGACCATCGTCCCCGAGCAGCTCGAGGTCCAGGGGCGTCCCGTCCCCGCGCGACTGGACCGAATAGCGAGCCAGGAACTCGTCGATTGCCGATTGGACGAACCGATATGTGGGCCTTCCGCCGACGAGGTAGACGCGGGCGCGCAGGCGCCCCGCCTGGGCTTGCCTCCGAACCCACTCCGGGCTCATGCCGACTTGCCGGCTGACGTCCTCTGACCCGAGGAACCGATCTGCGTTTCGCATGGGGAGGGGATCGGCGTAACAGTCGGCCTGTCAACGTTCGGCCTCCGGGAAGACGCTGAACTCGCCTCGGGACCCTCCCGACCCTCCCGACACGCTAGCCTCGTGATGCCTGTCGTGGTGTGCTGGTCGTCGACGAGCACGCCACGGAGACGACCGATGCCAACGGGGACCAGGCGCCGCGAGAAGACCAAGGTGAAGGCCCTTCTCGAGCGCTGCCGCTACACAGGGCCGGGCACCGACTGGGACGCGATCGTCGGGCACGCGGCCGCGAAGCGCGAGCTCGCGGTGATCGCCGAGCAGTACCGCCGGAGCTCGGTCGCCGAGCGTCTCGGCCTCACCATCGTCAAAGGAGCGCTCCTCATGTCGGTGCCGGGGGCCGGCAAGACGATGCTCGCCCGGGCGCTGGCGGGTGCGATCACCCGCCCCATGTACGTCATCCCCTCCGCCGAGGCCGACGCCACCGTCATCCGCGAGGTCTACGATCATCTGCGCAAGACGCCCTGCGTGATCGTGTGGGACGAGGCTGACGTGATCCTGCGCGACCGCGGGCGCTTCAACGCCCTGCAGGGCGGCCGGACGGTCGCCGCGCTGTGCGCCGCGCTCGACGGGATCGACCCCCTCCGTGGCCCGATCACGCTGTGCCTCACCGCCGAAGCCGAGTGGGGGCTCGACGCCTCCGCCCTCCGCAGCGGCCGTCTGTCGACCAAGATCGTCCTGGGGATCCCCGACCGCGACGAGCGGCGCCGCCTGTGGGAGCTGTATACGGCGCGCGTGCCGACCGTCGGCGAGCTCGACCTGGAGGCGATCACGGACCGCTCGACGGGGTTCACGGGGGCCGACGTGGAAGCATGTGTCCTTTCTGCCCTCGGCCTCGGGATGGTCTCCGGCATCGACGAGCTCGAGGGTTCGCTGCTGAACGAGGCGGTGCTTCGGCGCGGGCACGTTGGGGGCGACCTTGAGCCGAGCAGCGAGGCTCAGGTCGCTCGAGCACTCCACGAGTCGGCCCACGCGACCTACGCCGCGTTGACCTTCGGCCCGGACGCGGTGGCCTCGGTGACGCTGCGGCCGGGCGAGCCGAACGAGGGCGGCCGAACCAGCCTCGCGGACAGGATCCGCGAGGACGGCATCGGGGACCGCACGCGGATCCGGGAGCTGGCCGGGTTCGCATTCGCCGGGCTCGTCGGCGAGGAGCTGGTTCGGGGTGCCGCGCACGCCTCCGGCGGGTGCTCCGACGACGTGGCCCAGGCCACCCGCTTGCTGCGCGGCCTGATCGGCGAGGTCGCGGGCAGCGAGGCGATCGGCCCGATCCACGTCGACGGGTTCGAGTCGGGACAGTCCAGCGACCGCGGCTCCGAACGGATGCGCGCTCACCTGTACGACGAGGTCACCGCCGAGGCGAGGGTGATCCGCGACGGGGTCCGCGCGGTGCTCGCCCCACGGACGGCCGCGATCGAGGCCCTCGCGGACCGCCTCATCGCGGCGAAGGATCGGACGCTGTCGGGATCGACGCTCACCGAGGTGCTCACCGAGCTTCTCGGGATCCCGGGGAGCGCGGTGGACCTTGGCTGAGCAGATCGCCCTCGGGGCGGCCCGGAGCGGCGCGCTGCGGCAGGCCGGATCGCGCGCCGGACGGACGCCTGCAATGGGAAGGTTCCTCCCAGCAAGCGGATCGTCCCGCCCGGCTCGGCGCACCGAGGCGATCGAGTGGCGGGCGGGCGGTGGGGGCCGTCTTCGCGTCGCAGGATCGGTCGTCCGCGGGCGCGATCGCGCGGTCGATGCGCTCGCTCGCGATGCCCTGGTCGCTGTGCCATGAGGACCGCCATCCGGCTTGCCCTCGGCCTGCTGGCGGTGGTCGCGGGTGGTGCGGCCCTGGTCGCTGGGGTCACCACGGCGCTCTTGCTGCTGGTCGCGCTCGCGCTCGCGCGCGGCCTGTCGGACTGACCCGGACGTGTCCACGACCCTTGATGCCTGGGCCACCCTCGGCGTCGACCCTGGAGCCGACCTTCGCGCCATTCACGCGGCGTACCGACGCCACGCCCGCGTGCATCATCCAGATGTCGGGGGATCGGCCGCCGAGATGGCGCGGATCAATGCCGCCTACGCCTGGCTGCGTGATCCAGCGCATCGCCAAGGCGGCGACGAGGCGCCAGGCGCGGGACCTGACCGTCGCCGGCCGCATGGGTCGGGCGGGCCCGCCGGACCAGCCCCGAGTGCCGACCGCGGGAAGGAGCAGACGACACGTGCCAGATCCCGGCCGGAACCCCGAGTTCGGCCCGCGCGCACGCCACGCCTCGCATCGCACGGGGGCCAGTGGGCCGCAACGCTTCTGGGCCTCGGGTTGCTCGCCGGCGTGAGCCTGCTCGGCAGCGGCGTCGTCCTGGCCGCGGCGTGCCTCCTCGCAGTGGTCGTCGTCGCCGACCGTCGCCCGGCCGGGGTGCCGTACTGGCCTGCCGTCGACATGCGGGACGCCTTCCAGGCCGCCGTGCTGCGCTGCACGGGTCAGCGGTGAGACGCGGCCGGCCCGGTCGCCGGCGCGCCGCGGCAACCGGCTGACCCCCGTGCCGGTGCATGCCCACGCGCGCGAGGGCCAGACGCGGGGAACGCCGCAGGCGGTGTGCCAACTCGACGTCGGCGCCACGAATCCCGGGTCCGTCCCCCGGGCCCGTCAGCATCACCCTACACGTCCGCGTCGCCCACGCGTGGGTCGCGACCGAACTCCCAGGCGATCAGCGGACGACCCGTCGCCCGCTCGATGGCGCGGACGGCGTCCTCTGCGTGTGTGAACACGAGGCGATGGGCGACCACCTGGCAGATCTTGACGCCGCGCACCACCCCGATGGCACGGAGGCGGGCGAGGGAGCGGTCGCCCTGGCGCACGGGCGCACCCGTCTGTGCGGCCCACCGGCGTGCCAGCGCGCGCAGGCCGCCACCGGCGTAGGTTGACCGCGTCCCCCCGCGCGGATGCCCACGGATCGGCCGCCGCTCGAGGCGGACGGTCGCGTAGAGCCATAGCGCGAGGTCGAGCGCCAGGAGGTCTGCCTGCGGCACGTCGGCGATTTGGGCTCTGAGGCGCCATCCGCCGACCGAGGGCAGGCCGGACTCGTCGGGGCGGCGGATCACGCGCCTGCGGTCCCGCTCGGCCTCGATGCTCGCCAACCACGCCGCCGCGCCCGCCACAACCCAGGCGGTGATGGCCGCAGGATACGGCTGGTCGACGACGCTCGCGGCCGCCAGCCCGACGGGGACTGCCACGAACGTCACCCGCCAGCGTGTGATCCGCCTGCGCTCCCGGGCCCAGATCTCGCGCGCCGCTCGCAGCGCGGGCCGGCGCATGGGCCCGGCGTCGCGTCCCTGCTGCGCGGCGTGCGGCATCGTGGTCGTCTCCCATCGGTCGCTCGTGGCGCGGCGTGCGCCGCGTCCGGCACGGGCCGGCAACCGGGAGCGTCGGCGAGCCGGCCGTGTCGTCAAGGGGGGAGGTGGACGGTGCCCCGGTTGCTGTCGGACGCCATGAACTTGTCACAGGGCTGTGTTCACGAGATGTCAGCGAACTTGTCGGGGGTTCGAAGCCCTCCGGGCGCGCCATGCGTCCTCTGCATGACGTCCAGCCTCTCGACTCCACGGAACCCAGAGCACCGCATTCGGACTACCGCTGCCACGCCACCTCTAGTCAGCCACGTTCAGGCTGCTCGGGCGCCCCGCGCCTACCCAGAGGCGGTGGAGGATCAGCGCGATCGCCACTGAGACGACGAGGGACACGATCGGCAGGCCCCGCGCGAGGTTCACCGTCAGCGTGAACCCCACGAGGGCGAGACCGATCAGGTTCAGCACGAGCCGCCGCCGGCGGCCCTCGGCGGCGTCCAGGCGGGCCATCGCGGCCAGGCCCATGAAGAAGCTCACGAAGACCGCGACCGCGTAGAAGAGGACGAGCTCCTGGTCGCGGCCCCCCGCCGCGATCACCGCCATGCCGGCAGCGAAAAGGAAGACCACCACCCCCGAGACCGGCGTGTGGTGGTGGTTCGTTCGGCCGAACCGAACGGGGAGGACGCCCCGCCCATCCGGACCGCCGGCCAGCGCCTTGAGGAGACCGGGGCCCGCCTGGAAGGAGGAACTTGCAGCCGCAAGGAGGAGGATCGCACTGGTCAGCTGGAACAGGCCGAAGACGACCGTGGGCGCGGACCGCCGCGCGAGTTCCGCGAGCTGGGTCGAGTCGGGTGGCGGGACGCCGACGCCCAGGCGGACCGCGGCTGCAGTGAGTCCGATCGTCACGGCGCCGACGATCGCGAGCGTGAGCCATAGCGTCCAGCGTCCGAAGCTTCGTCGCCCATCGTCGTCGAGCTGGCCCAGCTGGGCGATCGCGCTGGACGGTGCCTCGACGCCCGTCGCCAGTGCCATGCCGACCGGAAACGCCACCAGAACGGACGCGACGCGCGCGAGATCCCAGAGGGACGTCGCACCGGTCGCCAGGGACGGTGCGGCCGGTGTCCCGAACGACGACACCAGGAGCACGGTCGTCACGGCGAGGAACGCCAGCGTCATGCTCGCGAAGATGACGCGGCCGCCGTGGCCGAACCAGGTCAATGCGGCAACGCCCGAAACGAGCACGAGGGCGATCACGACCCGCGCTGGCGCGAGCGCGGGGACGTAGGCGATCAGCGCGGATGACGCCGCCGCGACACTGATCGAGATCGTCAGGACGAAGTCGACGATGAGCGCGCCGAGCGGCAGGAAGGCCCAGCCTGGTCCGAACGCTTCGTCGGTCGCGGTGGCCGCCCCGCCGCCTCGGGGGTAGCGGGTGACGATCTGCTGGTAGTTGACGACGACCACGCCGATGATCCCGACCACCACCGTCATCGTGACCACGAGCAGAGACAGGTTCCCGCCGAGAGCCCGGAGCGCGGCCTCGATCGCGTAGGCGACCGATGACACGGGATCGGCCATCACCGCGAACGCGAAGGCGACGAACAGGACAGCGCGCGACCGGAACGCGCGAATGACGCCACGCCGAGGCGTTCCCAAGGACTGGCCAGCCCTCACGAGGCGCCGGAGCGGGTACGACGAGGCGATCGGCCAAGCTGGGGGTGGCCCGAGGGCGCGAGCTCGGCGGCTCCGAGCGCCGGTTCGCCGGCGGTCATCGCGCCGGCCTCATCGCGAATGGGCACGCGCGGCCGCCGGGGATCGGACCGCGACGACCGCTTCGGCCTTGAGGCCCCAGAGAGGGACGGCCTTGGATCGAGCGTCCTCGAAGCCCGCCGCCTCGAGCGCGAGCCGAACGTGGATCGGGCGACAGTCGAGCATCGCCGGGAAGCGGTCGTGGAGCCGTTCGTACAGGCGCGTCGGCCAGCGCACCGGAGCGGCGCGGGAGAGCGACACCACGCCGATTCGGCCCCCAGGCCGGAGGACGCGTCGGCACTCGGCCAGGACGAGCGGGATCTCGGGTGTGTCGAACAGCTCAAGGGTGAACGACGTGAAGACGGCGTCGAAGGACGCGTCGTCGAACGGGATCGCGCTCGCGTCCCCGACGACCACCTCCACCCGCTCGGCGAGCCCCGACCCCAGGAGCCGCGCCGCGGCCATGTCGATCATCCTCGGGGAGAGATCGAGGCCGACGACTCGCCCCGACGGGCCCACGGCTCGACCCAAGTCGGCCAGCGCCACGCCGGTGCCGCATCCGGGCTCGAGCACGCGCTCGCCGGGCTGGACCCGGAGGAGTTCGAGTGCGATCGCTTTGGCCCGTCGCTCGAACGGCTCCTCGACGCCGCTCCAGCGACTCGCGCGGTCATATGCCCGCCGCGCGTCCTCCCGGGACCGGGTCACAGGTCGGAGTCCGTTCGCCCAGTCGCCGGATCCGGCACCGTGCGACCCATCCGCGATCACCGCGGATCGGCCGGCAGATCGATCGTCCGCTGGTTCGGCAGCCATCACGCTAGCCCTTCGTTCCTTGTGGCTGAGCACGGATATGACGTCGGATCATCCTGGCGAGCATGGCCCTAGTGGGTCGGTCCGTCACGGCGGACGATCCACGTCGCCCGGGCCGCCAGGATGTCATCCGCGGTTCGCTCGTATTCGACGACGGCATTGGGAAACCCGCCCGCCCGGAGCCCGAACTGGAGCCAGTCTGCGGCAACGCGCGAGTCGAGCTCGATCTGTCCAGCGACGATCGCCGCGCACGCATCCTGCAGCCGCTGGACGAATCTCGAGTCGTCCGCGGGCACGATCGTCACCCGCAGGCGGTGCTCGATCATCCATATCCTCCTGGTCTGTCCAGCGGACCGCCCGGCCACGGTCGCGTCGCCTGGCGTCGGTATCACGTCCCGCGCCGCCCCGATTCCTGCGAGGCGTCGATCGATCAATGGTGGCAATGATAGCCACCTGGCAGGTATTCGTCTATGATGGCGCAGATGCACCGCACCGGCCTGAAACGGGACGTTCCCGCGGACGCTGACGTCGCCCTGGATGAGCTCGCGGACGAGCTCGAGCTGATCGCCCGGGGCGCCGTGGGCCTGACGACCCGCGCTCTCGCGCAGGCGGATACCGGCTTCGAGCTCACGTTCCCCCAGTGGCGCGCCATCCTCGTGCTTGGCGAGGCCGAGGATGGCGCGCGGATCGGGGAGGTCGCCGCCCGGGTGGGGGTCACACTGCCGGCGACCAGCCGGCTTCTGCGCAGGTTGGAGCGGCGCGGGCTGACGACGCTTGCGACGGACGCCCAGGACCACCGTGCGACGCGGGCACGGCTCACCTTGCGGGGCCGCGCGGTGCGCGCGTCGATCCTGGACCGCCGCCGAGGCGCGCTCCGCGAGGTCGTGGCCACGCTCTCCGGACCCGACCGGCGTGATCTCGCGAGCGGTCTCCGGGCGATCGCCACCAGGCTCGAGCGTTTCGCGTGACGGCCGCCGCTGCCCGTCGAGTCGATGCAACCCTTCGCTCCGTCAGGCGCCGCATCCGTTCGGCGAGCTACCTGCGGAAGTGGGTCGTCCTGGGCGCGGGCATCGGCGTCGTCGGCGGCCTGGGCGCCATCCTCTTCTACACAGCCCTCGAGACGGCCACGCACCTGTTCCTCGGGGTGCTTGCGGGCTACACGCCGCCGACACCTGCCGGCGAGGGGGGCGTGCCGATCACTGGCTTCGCCCGACCGTGGGCGATCCCGCTCGTGGTCGCGCTCGGCGGGCTGATCTCCGGAATCATCGTCTTTCGCTTCGCCCCCGAGGCGGAGGGCCACGGGACAGATGCGGCGATCGCCGCATTCCACCATCATCCACGCGGCATCCGGGCGCGCATCCCCCTCGTCAAGCTGGTCGCCTCGGCCGTCACGATCGGATCGGGCGGGTCAGGCGGCCGCGAGGGCCCGACGGCCCAGATCAGCGCAGGCTTCGGATCGTTCCTGGGTCGTCTCCTCGACCTCGACGCTCGCGATGCCCGGATAGCGGTCGCGGTGGGGATGGCGGCCGGCATCGGGGCGATCTTCCGAGCGCCCCTGGGGGGCGCGATCCTCGGCGCGGAGCTCCTCTATCGCGACGACGTGGAGTCAGACGCGCTCGTCCCGTCGTTCGTCGCGACGATCGTCGCCTACTCGATCTTCGGCACGGTCGAAGGGTTCAGCCCGATCTTCGGGGCCCAGGCGCGGTTCGGCTTCTCCGACCCGGCGCAGCTCGGCTGGTATGCCCTGATCGGCCTCGCCTGCGGGCTCGTTGGCCTGCTCTACATCAAGAACTTCTACGGGCTGACCGACCGCTTCACGGCCTGGCAGATCCCACGGGCACTGAAGCCCGCCATCGCCGGCTTCCTCGTCGGCTGCCTCGGGCTCGTGATCCCTGGGGCCCTCGGCACCGGATACGGCTTCGTCCAGGCTGGCCTCGACCGGCAGGCATTGCTCGCCATCCCGCTCTGGATGATCCTGGTCCTGCCGTTCGCCAAGATCCTGGCGACCTCGCTCTCGATCGGCTCGGGCGGCTCGGGCGGCATCTTCGGGCCCGGCATGGTCATCGGCGGCCTGCTCGGTGCCGGCATCTGGCGCCTCCTCGAACCGGTCGCCCCGGCGATCCCGACCGATCCCGCGCCATTCGTGATCGTCGCGATGATGGCCCTCTTCGGGAGCGTCGCCCACGCACCGCTCGCGGTCATGCTGATGGTCGCCGAGATGACCGGGAACCTGTCGATGCTCGCCCCGGCGATGGTCGCGGTGGGGTTGGCGACGTTCGTCGTCGGCGGGAAGAGCATCTACCGGAACCAGCTCCCGACGCGGGCTGACTCGCCGGCACACCGCTTCCGCTTCGCGATGCCGCTGCTCGGCGCCGTCGCGGTGGGCGACGCCGCCCGACAGGCCCGGGTGGTGGTCAGCGTGAACGACACGGTCGCCTCGGCCCGGGCCCGGATCGAAGCGATCGGCGTGACTGGCGCGCCGGTGGTGGGCCGGGATGGCACGGTCCAGGGCCTGATCGACCTCGAATCGCTCGCCGCCGCGCAGGACGACCGGCAGATCGGGGCGATCGCGATCGTCCGCGAGCCGGTCCTGGCATCGGACGACGGCCTCGACGACGCCCTCGGAGCACTCGCCGACCATCACCGCGATTGGGCGCCGGTCGTGGCCGACGGTCGGCTCGCCGGCATCCTCTCGATCCGGGACGCCATGACCGCCTACCGAACTGCGCTCAACGGGAACATCCGCCAGGTGCGCGGTCTCCGCGCAGGCGGCGTCATCGTCGAGACGCAGATCGCAAGCGGATCAGCGCTGGCGGGCCGGCTGGTCTCGGAGATCCGATGGCCGCGAGAAGCTGTTCTTGTCGCGATCGAGCGGGACGGAGCGCTCCTGGTGCCCCGCGGCGACCTCCGGCTGTCACTGGGCGACCACCTTTCGATATTCGCCACGCCGGCGGCCCAGCCGCAGGTGGACTCTCTCCTCGACGGGCCCGCGGAGGTGGAGCCCACGACCACGGAGACGGCCACCCGACCGGATGGTTCGGAGACCGGACCGAATGGGCACGGAGCTTGAGCTCGAGGCGTTCCCTTTCGTGGACTAGAGGTCGAATCAGGGCCCAGGTACCGCCTGTTTGCACGTACTCTTAGATAGCAGGCCCGCGGTTCAAATCCGAGTGTCGGCTCCATTCCCCCGCACGATTCCCCCGCTCCGACCCACCGAGACCCCGCCGAGGATCAGGCCGTAAACAGTCGGATTGGTCGTCAGTCCGATGAGGCTGACGCGCGGCGCCGACCGGCCGCCATTCAGGTCCAACTGCGACACCGGGTGTGTGAAACTCCTGCCGTCGCAATGCTGCCCGCCTTCGACGCCCTCACCTTAGGCCTGATGCTGCTCGGACACGGCAGCCCCTACCGCGACAACCCCGACGCGATGGTGAGCGCCATCACGCCGGAGGCGGCTGCCGCGGTCGCTCGTCTCGTCGAACCGGCAGCTGGCCACATCGAGCCAGATACGACCATATGTTCTAATCCTGCAGAGCTGCGTCCCCCGCACTCCTACCTATCAGGCGAGGCCCCGCTTGCCGCTACGCGGCGTCATCGTGTTGACTTCCGGCCGGGACCGGTCTCGCACCGACGTACCAGAATGTCCCGGGTCGCGCGATCGATGTTGCCGAGTATCACGGCGGCGGTCGGGCTGATGATCGCTGCGTGAGCGACGCCTCGTCCGGCCGACTCACTTGCCGGAACGCACCGTGGCCGTGGTCTCCCCCATCGGGTGTGCCTCCGAAGCGGAAGCGACGTCGAGGGTCCAGTCGTACGGCCCGAACCGAAGGCGAGGGTGTTCGTCAGGCTCGAGGACCCCGTGGCGTCGCAGCAGCTTTCTGACGCCGGAACGCCCGCCAAAGTCACCGCGGTACCACAGCATCAGACGAGGGACGCGGACCTCTCGGCCATCCCCAAGGCGGCGGCTCTCGGACGTCAGGTAGGCCGCCGTCGCTCGCTCCAGGTCCTCATCGAGGGTCGCGGGCTCCCAGGCGGCCAGCGGTGGACAGCTCCGTGCACCGCAGTTGAGCGCGAAATGGATTCGCGGGTCGACGTGCGCGACACGCATTCGGCGCTCGAACGCTGACGGGAACGGGTTGTGCAGGTAGCCGAGGCCGATGAGGAATGCGGAGCGGCGCAGGATCCCGTGCTCGATCGCGTTGGGGCTCAGGCGGCGGCCGGCGACCACCACCGCGGGCGCGGCGAAGAAGCGCCACCGTCGTCGGTACGCCGCAGGATCGGCGAGGATCCGCGCCCGGACGACCGCGTTGTAGACGTTCAGCCAGAACGCGATCCGCGAGGCGTCGTCGGAGAGAGCAGCCGCGAGCTCGTCCGGATCCAGGGACGCCAGCTCGGCTCTCGCCGTCGTGTCGGGTCGCCCGCTACGGGCGTCGTCGAGCAGCCGTCGGGCGAGCGCGAGCGGATCAGCCAACGTAGGCGTTCTCCTCGTAGCACCAGGTGAAGCCCCCGTCGACCGGCATGGACACGATCACCGGGTGGTGCTCCGCGCGGGAATGGGCGCGAGCATGGCCGGCCTGCGACTCGCAGCAACCGACGTGCCCGCACGTGGCGCACATCCGGAGGTTGTAGCCGCTGCCGCATTCCTCGCAGCGGGCGCCCGACGGCGTGGCGAGCGTCCCGGGGACGTGGGTGCATGCGGACTGCGCGCCGCCGAGCGATCGAAGCCAGTTCATGTCGTGATGTTCGCCCGGGCCGGCCCATCGGGATGTGATGGAGCCCACAACATCAGGTCGGGCGCCGTCTCCTTGGCCGGTCCGGGCCTCATCGTGCCGCACTGGGCTGCAGCCGGCGCCCGTCGCGTCCCGCCGGTGGCGCCGCGATGCGGAGTCCAGGCGACGTGACCCGACGCTCCACCGCCGCCAGGAGGCGCTCGGTTGCGATGGCAAGGCCTGCCACGAGGAGGCCACCCGCCAGGAGCTGGCCGTGATCCTGGAGGGCGAACCCGTCGACGATGTAGCGGCCGAGCCCGCCGCCCGCGACGAGGGCTGCGAGCGTCGCGGTGGCCACCACCTGAACGGCGGCGGTGCGGATGCCTGCGACGATGAACGGCAGCGCGATCGGGATCTCCACCCGAGCCAGGATCTGCACCGAGCCCATGCCCATCCCGCGACCGGCGTCGACCATGTCCCGGTCGACCTCGCGGATCCCGATGTAGGTGTTCGTCAGGATCGGCGGCAACGTCAGCAGGACGAGCGCCGGGAAGGCGGTCGCAAAGCCCAGCCCGAACACCGGGAACAGGACAAGCAGCAGCGCATAGGACGGGATCGCCCGCCCGAGGTTCGCCAGGTTGACGGCCAGCAGCGCTCCGCGACCCGTGTGCCCGATGGCCAGCCCCAGCGGCAGGGCCACGGCCACGCCGACAGCGACCGCCAGGCCGGACAGTGTCAGGTGCTCGACGAGGCGCACGGGAACACCATTCGAGCCGACCCAATGGGAAGGATCCGCGAGCCATGCGACGGCTTGCTCGAGCAGGTCCATGTCAGGAGCCGTCTGTCTGGCTGGCTCGGGCCCACGGGGTGAGGATGCGCCCGAGCCCGACGAGCAGGAGATCCGCGGCGAATGCGAGAACAACGGTAAGGGCGGCCCCGACGTACACGGCCGTCCAGTTCCGGAAGTTGAAGCCGCGCAGCATCACCTGACCAAGGCCGCCCTCACCGATCAGTGCCGTGACCATCACGAGGCCGATCGTCGTCACGGTCGCGACACGCAGGCCGCCGATCAGGTAGGGCATCGCGAGCGGCAGCTCGACGCGAGCCAGGCGCTGCATCGGGGAGAGGCCCATGGCCAGGGCCGCTTCGCTGACGTCGGGCGGCACGGCATCGAGACCGGCCACGAGGTTCCGAAGGAGGATGAGCAAGGTGTAGCTGACCAAGCCGATCTCGGCCGTCAGCACCGACAGGCCGGTCACCGGGACCAGCACCGCGAACAGCGCGAGGCTCGGAATCGTGTAGAGCGTGCCCGCCACGCCCGTCAGCGGTCCATACCAGCGGCGATCCGCCCGGATCGCGAGGGCGAGCGCGAAGCTGACCACCAGGCCGCCACTCACCGCGAGCAGGGTCAAGACTAGGTGGTCCAGCGTGGCCCCGGCGAGCTGGCCGATGTTCCGCGCGATCCACTCCCACGCGTTCACGCCCCGGTCCCGTCGTGGAGGCTGCGCGGGTCGGGGTCGACGATCGTCGACGCGTCGCTGCGTGGGGCCGCCTCCCCGTGCGTGTCGCGTGTCCATGCGGTGATCTGCGCTAGCGTCACGACGCCGAGGAGCGCTTCCTGCCGATCAACCACGACGCCCGCCTGGACGTCCGCGCCGAGGAGCATCGAGAGCGCGTCCTTGAGCGTGGTCCGCCGGTCGAGCGCGGGCGAAGTGGGATCGGCCATCTCCGGCGTCAGCACACCATCAGGCGGGATCTCGTCCTCGCGGATCCAGCCGATCGGGCGCCGGACCTCGTCGAGCAGGAGCAGGTGGGCGAATGGATCGGCGAGGGCGGCCGCACGGGCCTGGTCCGCTCGGTCGCCCACTCGAGCCGTAGGGACGACCTGCAGCGGCAGCTGGCCGACTCGGAACAGGGACAGGCGCTTGAGCCCGCGGTCGGTGCCCACGAACCGGGCGACGAAGTCCGACGCGGGGTTCGCCAGGATCTCGGCCGGCGGCGCGAACTGCTCCAGGTGGCCGCCCGCTCGGAACACCGCGACGAGGTCGCCCATCTTGATCGCCTCGTCGATGTCGTGGGTGACGAACACGATCGTCTTCGCGAGCTGCTCCTGGAGGCGCAGGAACTCGTTCTGGAGCCGCTCACGGGCGATCGGGTCCACGGCGCCGAACGGCTCGTCCATGAGCATGATCGGCGGGTCGGCGGCAAGAGCCCGTGCTACCCCCACTCGCTGCCGCTCGCCCCCGGACAGCTGCGCCGGGTAGCGCCGCGCGTACTTCGCGGGATCCAGGCCCACCATGGCGAGCAGCTCGTCTCCGCGCTCGCGCTGCCGCGCCTTCGGCCAGCCGAGCAGGCGCGGGACGGTGGCGACGTTCTCCTCGATGGTCTGGTGAGGGAAGAGGCCCGTCTGCTGGATGACATAGCCGACGCTCCGGCGGAGCTCCGTTACG
>Ga0307375_10003680_pt1 | contig 14982 bp, 14 predicted proteins | sample TR1MG_FD_202531 | JGI IMG/M metagenome (GOLD analysis project Ga0307375, IMG submission 202531) | Soil microbial communities from Risofladan, Vaasa, Finland - TR-1 | ecosystem: Environmental > Terrestrial > Soil > Coastal area > Acid sulfate soil | place: Finland: Risofladan, Vaasa | collected...
CCTCGCCGGTCTCATCGTCGGTGGTATCGCACACCGCGTCCGTGTGGGTCGTGACGGAGCGTTTCCAGCTCGATGGCGGCAAGCACTGCGCCGATGTGATGATCTCGAAGCCGGCGTCGGGCGCCAGTCTGACGTACCTCTACTCCCAGGGATACGACGTCCCGTGCGCGACGGTGAGTAATCCGAGCGGTGCGCGCTTCGCATCTCGCGGCCTCAGCGCCCACTACTAGCGTTCGGGTATACTAGGGGCATGAAAGCCTCGGAAGCGCAGATCGAGCGAGCGAAACAGCTGCGGAGCATCATTACGACATACCGCGCATTGCAGCACGAGAAAGACGTGTCGCCGATATCGCCCGACGCGCTCGACTCGCTCAAGTACGAGCTCGCCCAGCTCGAGCAGATGTACCCCGAGCTCATCACGCCCGATTCGCCGACGCAGGTCGTCGCCGGTGCGCCGGTGCCGTTCCTCGCGAAGGTTCGGCACCGGGTGCCGCAGTGGTCGTTCAACGATGCGTTCACCGAGGATGATATCCGCGCCTTCGATGAGCGCGTGCGGAAGCTTTCCGGCGAAGCGCCCTCGTATGACCTCGAGCTCAAGATAGACGGGCTGAAGATCGTCTTCACCTACGAGAAGGGTGTGCTCGCGACCGCAGCGACGCGCGGCGACGGCGTCACGGGCGAAGACGTGACCCACAACATCCGCACGATCGCATCGGTGCCGGAGCGGCTCGCGCGCCCTATCGACCTCATCGCCGAAGGGGAGGTATATCTCACGCGCTCGGGTTTCGCGAAGCTGAATGCGCTCCGGGAGAAAGATGGCGAGCCGCTCTTCGCCAATCCGCGCAATGCCGCCGCCGGATCTATCCGCCAGCTCGATCCGAGGGTCGCCGCGTCGCGGCCGCTCGGCGTCTTCATCTATGACGTCGCCGCGACGGAGGAGGCGTTCCCGAGGACGCAGAGCGAAGAGCTCGGCTATCTCGCCGCGCTCGGTCTGCCGGTGAACGGCGAGCATCGGCATGCGGACTCGCTTGATGACGTATCCGCCTATTGGGGGAAGTGGCGGGGGAGCGCGCGCGACAAGGTGGATTACCAGATCGACGGCGTCGTGCTCAAGGTCGAGTCGCGTGCGGCGCAGGAGCTGCTCGGCTACACCGGCAAGGCGCCGCGCTTCGGTATCGCGTATAAGTTCCCGCCGGAGCAGGTCGAGACGGTCGTCGAGGATATCACGCTCCAGGTCGGCCGCACCGGGAAGCTGACGCCCGTCGCGCACCTGCGCGCGGTCGCGGTCGCGGGTACCGTCGTCGCGCGCGCGACCTTGCACAATGAGGATTTCATACGGGAGAAGGACATACGCATCGGCGACACGGTCATCCTGCAGAAAGCGGGCGACATCATCCCCGAGATCGTGTCGGTCATAAAGGAGCTGCGGCCGGCGAAGACCACAGCGTGGACATTCCCGACGCGCTCGCCTCTGTGCGGCGGCGGCGGCGCGATCGAGCGCGTGCCGGGAGAGTCGGCGCACCGCTGCAAGGTGGCCGGTTCGTTCGAGCAGCAGGCGCGCAAGCTCATCCACTTCGCGGGGAAGAGCGCGCTCGACATCGACGGCATGGGGAAGGAGACGGTGAAGGTTCTCATGACGCATGAACTCATCTCCGATTTCGACGACCTCTTCGATCTCACGAAGGATGAATTGCTCGAACTCGAGGGTTTCGAAGAGACGAAAGCCGCGAATCTCATCAAGGCGGTCGCCGCCGCACGGAAGGTGCCGCTCGACCGGCTGCTTGTCGGCCTCTCGATACCGCACGTGGGGGAAGAGACTGCCTACCTGCTCGCGACGCATGTCGGGACGCTCGCGAAGCTCCGCTCCGCGAGCGAGGAGACGCTCGCGACGGTCGAAGGTATCGGTCCGGTCATCGGCGCGTCGGTCGCCGCGTGGTTCGCCGACAAAGGGAATCATGCGCTTCTTGAGCGGCTCGAGAAGCATCTGACCATAATCAAGGTCGTCGCGCCGGAGAAGGGGCCGCTCGCCGGCCAGACCGTCGTCATTACCGGCACGCTGCCGATCCTCTCGCGCGAAGACGCCGAAGCGCGCGTGCGCAAGGCCGGCGGCAAGGCCGCGTCATCGGTATCGGCGAAGACCTCGTTCATCGTGGCGGGCGAGAACCCGGGCAGCAAATATGAGAAAGCGCGCGAGCTCGGCATCCCGGTCGTCGACGAAGCCGGATTCCTCAAAAAGCTCGGGGCGTGACGTGCCACGCACCAAAAGCCAGCGTAGTCAGGATTGGGTAGATACGAGGCGGTGTAAGCTTTTTGGTGCTGTGGTACAGTGGTCAGTATGGCGACGACCGAAGAGGTGAAGAAGCTTGCGGCGCTCGCGCGCCTCACGATAGAAGACGCGGAACTCGAGAAGTTCACGAGCGAATTCGACGCTATCCTCGCCTATGTCGGGCAGCTCGAATCACTTGAGCTGCCGGCTGATCTCGCAGGCGGGAAGCCGTCCTTGCGCAACGTGATGCGCGAGGACGGCGCGCCGCATGCCTCCGGCGCGTACACTGCCGCGCTCGCCGCGCAGTTCCCTGCGAGAGAGGGCGATGCGCTCGTCGTGAAGCAGATTATCACCCATGAGTAAGCGACCGAATGAGATGACGATCGAGGAAGCCGCCTCCTTGCTGCGCGCGCGGGAACTGACCGTCCGCGAGCTCTGGGATGCATGCGCGGTCGCCGCGCATGCGAGGAATCCCGAGCTGAACGCATTTCTAGAAATATTTGATGCTGATGACGCGGCGATCGCCGCGGCGCAGAAGCGTATCGATACCGAGGGCGATGCTGCGCCGCTCCTCTGCGGCATACCGCTCGCCATCAAGGACAATATCCTGATAGAAGGGAAGATAGCGAGCGCCGCAAGCAAGATGCTCGAGCACTACCGCGCGACCTATGACGCGACCGTCATACGGAAACTGAAGGAGGCCGGCGCGCTCTTCGTCGGCCGCACCAACATGGACGAGTTCGCGATGGGCTCCTCCACCGAGCACTCGGCATATGGCCCGACGCGCAATCCTGCGGATACCTCTCGCGTACCGGGCGGCTCCTCGGGCGGCTCCGCTGCTGCGGTCGCCGCGCACCTCTGCATCGCCGCTCTCGGCACCGACACTGGCGGCTCGATCCGCCAACCGGCGGCCCTCACCGGTCTCGTCGGGTTGAAGCCGACCTACGGGGCCGTCTCGCGCTCGGGCGCCATCGCGATGGGCTCCTCGCTCGACCAGATCGGCCCTCTGGCGAAGACCGTCGAAGATGCGCGCGTCCTCTACGACGCCATCCGCGGCAAGGATCCGCTCGATGCGACGACCATCCCTGACGCCCTCTATCCGGCACGTGAGGTTCCCGCGAAGCTTCGCATCGGCGTCCCGCGCCATCTGCTCGAGGCCGGCATCGACGCGGACGTACGCGCCGCGTTCGATGCGACGCTTGCAGCGCTCGAGAGCGCCGGGCACACGCTCGTCGACATCAAGCTGCCCACGAGCGCACACGCGCTCGCCGCGTACTACGTCCTCATGCCGGCCGAGGTCTCGGCCAACCTCGCTCGTCTCGACGGCATCCGCTACGGCCATGCTGCGCGCGGGAAGACGCTGCTCGACGACTACCTACTCTCCCGTACCGAGGGCTTCGGTCCCGAGACGCGTCGTCGCATCCTGCTCGGCACCTTCGTGCTCTCCTCGGGCTACATCGACGCGTACTACCGCAAAGCCGACGCCGCTCGCGCCGTGCTCCGCCGCGAATACGAGAAGGCGTTCGAATCCTCCGATGTCGTCGCATTCCCCACGACGCTCTCGCCTGCGTTTCGGTTCGGCGAGAAGGGTGATCCCATGTCCATGTACCTCGAAGACATCTTCACCGTGACTGCGAACCTCACCGGCATGCCCGCGGTCTCCGTCCCGATGGGTACGGTAGCGCGGGAAGGGTTGCACGGCGAGCCAGTGCAACTCCCCATCGGCATCCATTTCACAGCGCCGCATCAGGCGGAGGAATCGCTTTTCGCGGTTGCGTCCGCGGTGGAGAACGCTCGGTGATCCTGCTCGCGACCGAGTATACTAGGCGCATATGCCGGGCAATCAGGCCAACGTCGAATATTGGTTCCGCCTCCTTTATGAGTGCATCCATGGCGCGTGCTACGGGTCGACTCCGATAGACACGGCGGTATTCTCTGCCTGGCTCGCGCACCTCTGGCTGTGGATCATCGTCATAGGGTACGCGCTCGCGGTCGCCGCGCTTTTCATGATCATCTATACGACCGTGCGTCTCTTTGAATTGCGGAAGACCGAAGAAGAGTACTACGGCACGCTCCTCATCGCGCCGGAAGAAGAGGGCGGCAGCAATCCGCGCTGGCTGCATATCGAGACGCTCGCGGAGAGCGCGAGCGCGAGCGATTGGCGCACGGCTATCATCGAAGCCGACATCATGCTCGACGATATGCTGACCAAGCAGGGCTACGAGGGTGCCAGCATCGGCGAGAAACTGAAGACGGTCGAACCGTCCGATTTCAACACGCTGCAGGACGCGTGGGAGGCGCACAAAGTGCGCAATCAGATCGCGCACGAGGGTTCGGCGTTCGACCTATCGCCGACGCTCGCGCAGCGCACCATTGCGCGCTACCAGGCAGTCTTCCGCGAGTTCAAGATGATCTAGGAGCGGCAAAATAACCCAATTTGCTTTGTTGCTGGTCCCGCGGGCAACTTGTGCAGGTCTGACCTGCACAAGTTGCCCGCATATTTTTTGTGTGTATACTTGCTACTAGCGGGACTTAGTGCCGCAAAGTAAAATAGAATAGCGGGGTAGAGGAGAGGTACCTCGGGAGGCTTGAACAATTCGGGCGTTTGCGTGAGCAATTGCGCATAAGATCATCTGCCAAATTCGGTGAAACCCTCGCGTCGCAAGGCGCACGGCAATGCCGAGCCAAGCCTTTTTTCGAAAGAAGATTGGAAGGTGTAGAGACTAGACGGTAGACACCCCTCGCGGGTGAAGGCATAGTCCAGACCACAAACCATAGGGCAATGAAAATTGTAGTGGTAAGCATAACCTCCAGACGCCGGTTCGATTCCGGCCCCCGCAACAAGGTTGTGATGCAGGAACCAGTACCGGCCCCCATTGGGACCAGTACAGTACCGCTCGGCATCACGTACGCGAAAGGCGCGATTTATCGCGCCTTTCGCGTTTCTGGAACAGAGCTATACTTACAGGCACGATGGAAAGAAAGAAATTTGAGATCAATCAATCAAAGGAGTTTCGGATTGAAAAGAAAACATTTCGAATGGAGCTGCCAGATAACACGCGGATAAGTGAAGTAGAACCAATTGAAGAGGGAGGTATCACGGTTGCGTCAAAAGAGGATCTCAGGCGTGTTGTGGAACCACCTCTGGTGGAAGCTTGCGGAATACTCTTTGATAAAGGCATTAGAACCGTTTTTTCATCTGCAAACAAAAAGGATGTTGGCCGTACGGGCCATATAGCAATTGATTTTGATTCTCTTTCATCCGTGAATCAGGAGATTGCATCACGCATTGGTTCTGAAGGAATTATCCATGGTGCAGTAGTTAAGAAAGGTATATATCTAGAGTTCCCAATCACCGAGTCTTCGACAATAGGAGAAATCAGAGAGCTGACACTTTCTTTGGTTAATCAGTTCGAAAACCAGACTTAGTCCAGTACAGTACCGCCCCACCTCTCCGCCTTTCAAGACTCGCTTTAAATCCGTCAATCATCTCAAAAGCGACCCATGCCGGCCCTAACGTGATGACTGTGGACAAGCTTGCTCCAGAAGCAGGGAAGTGTATAATGAAGACCTAATCTCACCACCTCTGTCCTCGGGCAGGGGTGGTTTGTTTTAAGGAGGGGGATAGAATAAAGAGATGAATGGAGGCACAAAAGAACGAGTTGCTATCTATATCGACGGAAGCAATTCCTACAACAAATTGAAGAAGTTGGGACTGCCCGAGGAAGATAAACGGTTCGATTTCTCCGCATTTGTCGCGCACATCGTTGGCGAGCGGCAACTCGTATCGAAGAGATACTATGTCGGCATAGTACGGAATCACGATGGTTCCGAGAAAAGCGAGAAGTTGGTACGAAAACAGCAGCAGTTCCTTGAAACCCTGCGCTCGAGTGGTTTTGAAGTTAAGCCAGGGAAAATAATGTATGATGGCGGCCGTATTCGGGAGAAGGGTGTTGATGTAAAACTGGCGATTGATGTGGTGATAGGTGCGGCGGATGACTTGTATGATACCGCAATTGTCGTGAGTTCCGACACGGATCTTATTCCCGCTATCAAGTATGCTCGATATAAGAAGAAGAATGTGGAGTATGCCGGTTTCGCAGGCGATCCCTCACTCGGAATGATTAAGGAGTGTAATACTCAGCGGTTGTTCTCTCTCGAAGATCTGGCCCCATTTCAGTCTTTGAAAGAGACTAAATAACTAGAATATGGATTCCTACTACTTACCGAATGGGGTGCGAATCGATGTTGAACGTCTCGTGGAGCTCATACTTGGAAATGTCGATGCATCCCCGCAAATATATCTTGATATAGAAACTGGCACGCCCGCGGAAATGACGTCGGGAGTCTCGGAAAGACATCTTCCGATAGAACGCTACACAAACACCATGCGCGACGAAGCAGCCCGAACATTCATAGACGAGGTGTTGGCGGATATGGCGTCGATCTATGTGACAGATGCGCGCAGTGCGCTTACGAACGGCGGATGGAGCTCTCTGGAGCAATTTCTTGAGAAAGACACGGATGGATGGGTCCATGCATGGACACAATTCATTTCTGATGAAGTATGGGAGTACGTCGATGAACGTCTAACGGGCAATCCCAACATTCCTATAAAAAAGATGTTCGAAGGATGCGGTAACTGCGCGATTTGTGAATTAATGTGCAAAGGAGAAGATGGTAATCAGGCCAAACTCATAAAGGCGTTTGAGACCGAGAATGTCATGCAACATGTGACGCAACAGATTGAAGAGAAGAAGTAATATACTTGGCGGTACCGTACCGCCTCGGGCAACACGGTTGTGACGCAGGAACCATTCCTGCCCCCATGGCAAAATCGGTACTGTACCGACTCCCATGGTCACCAGAAAAAGCGCCTAAATACGTAGGGCGCTTTTTCTGTTATGTAGCAGATACAACATATATCCAGTTCGATTCCGACTCTCGTATTCGCCACTGTTTCGTGTCGCAATCACACCCAAATTGATCTGATATTGAGCAGGGGCGCTGGAATCGAACTGGCGAAATCTAGTATCTGCACCAGTTCCTAGATTCCCGCTCTCCCTAGGGCGCAGGAAGTGCTTTGAAAATAGGGCTTAGATACGTGAACTCGCAGAGATTCGGTGTATAGTTAGACCCATAGCAGTATGGAAAAATTTGAGCAAAAACCCAGTCAAGAAAAGATCTCCGAGTACCAAGATTTGAGAGGTCTTGATTTGTCGGAAAGAGATCTGAGAACCGTTTCAAGTGAGGTTTTGGTAACTGCCGATTTTGATACTAAAACGGTTTGGCCCAAGCAGGACAGATTGCCCATAGGTTTTAATCCAGAAAAGGTAATTGAAGAAGCAAAAAATCCAGGCCTTGGAATCAGAGAACTGCATCAGGAAGGGATAGATGGTCGTGGAGTGACGGTTGCGATAATCGATCAGACACTATCTTCTGAGCAAGGGGAACTTATGCCACATTCAGAATATGCTCGAAATATTGTTGATTACAAAGAGTATGGTGATGCAAAAGACGAAGACGTAAGCATGCATGGTCCGGCCGTTGCGAGTCTCTTGATTGGGAAGACATGCGGAGTTGCTCCAGGAGCCGAACTCGTCTATAAAGCTACGCCGTCTAGCAGAGTTTTTGAACTAAGAGCAAGAGCTTTGATGGATATCGTAGAAACAAATAAAACAGCTGAACCAGATAAGAAAGTCAGAGTTGTTAGTTGCTCAATCGGCTATTGGGAACGCAGTCCTGAGCCAGGACTTGATCAATGGATTGATGCAATTAAAAAAGCAGAGGAAGAAGGCATAATAGTTGTCGACGTTTCATATAGGAACGATATTAATCTTACTGGAGGTGGAGCATACGGTGATAAAGAGAGCGTCGATAACTATGAGGAAGCATTGTTTGCGAGAGACTCCAAAGATGAAGATTTAGAGAGACTTATTTCCCAAAAAGACACTGATGGAGTCTTAAAACGATTGCGAGAAACACAAAGCGAGAGGTTTGTGAATGTCCCCGATGCAGATTTAAGAAAAGAGATAGAAGAGAACCTATTTGAAAAAAGACAGCGAATAATAATTCCTTCTGACTACAGAACGATGGCTTCTTATGCTGGACCGGATGAGTATATGTATAACGGAAAGGGAGGAATGAGTTGGTCGGTTCCGTACCTTGCAGGCCTATTTGCTTTAGCTCTTCAGCTCGATCCCAATCTCACAAAGAAAGAAATTGCCGATGCGATAAATGAGACTGCCAGCGAGAATAAGAAGGGACTAAGGGCGGTTAACCCGAAAGGATTTATTGAAGCCTTAAGAAAATAAACGGGCGTAGGAATCGAACTGCAGCGAGCAAGGCAAAAAATGGGGGCAGGAATCGAACTCTAGCAAATACGGGGCGAAATCGTCGATTCGATTATGGACCCGGCAACACGGTTGTGACGCCAGGAACCAGTACCGTTCCCCGTCAAAGTCGGTACAGTACCGGCGCCCCTGTTAAGCCAGAAAAGCGAGCAAAAACCACGAAAGTGGTTTTTGCGTTTTCAGCATTTACAACATATTTCCAGTTCGATTCCGATTCTCGTGTTCGGCGATGTTTCGTGTCGCAATCACACCCAAATTGATCCGATTTTGAGCATGGGCGCTGGAATCGAACCAGTGGTATCTAGCACCTGCACCAGTTCCTGCTTCCCGCCATGGTGTATGGGGGCAGGAATGGCATTTTACTAGAGGTATATACTGTCTCTATGCGAAGACGATTCATAGTGCTCGTACTATTGGCGGTATTGTTTATCGGAGTTGGCATCTACTGGTATGAACGAGGCGACGCGCTACTTGTCCAGCCACCTTCAGATACCCCATCCGTCTCGACTGTCACTTCGGCTGCAAAAGTGCCCGAAGGCTGGTACTCGCATGAGATAGGTGGCTTTGATGGTTCGCAAACCATTCTTACTCGCGCGGAAGTTCTTCCAAAAGCTGATCCCAGCAACTACGCTTACGGCGAACATATAGCGATTGTCGAACGAGGTATTGGTCTCACGCCCGAGCAATATGTTGAGCAGCATGTAACCACGGGCGGCCCTACCGTGCAGTATGCGACATGGGGCACACTCTACGGACGCAAGATGCTCTCGATCGGATTCACTGACCCTAACGATGGTAGCAAACAGCAATACATGTATCTCTTTGGCGGCGGTCGTTTCATTTTGGTTAACTTATATCCCGATAAGCAAGCAAATCGGGCGGCATTCCAACAGGTCGTAAACTATTACGCGCAAACGCTCCCGATGATTTCTAGAGATGAAACGCTCGCAGCGTGTAAGACCACCAACCTTCCGCTCGGACAGGAGTACGATATCCTTGGCGATCCGGAGACCGGCTATGTAACCGTTGGATACTGGCTCGGTACCGGACCGGGCACGAGCGACAGAGAAAAATACGCATTCTTCAACTACAACGACGACCTGTCGCAATGCAACACCACGGTCGCGCGACTTCTCACGACCGCGAAAGCAGCTGCGAACAAAATGACACTATGAGCAAGAAAATTATTCTTACCATTATCGTAATCTTCGCTGCACTTGCCTGCACTTTTGTGGTATGGAAACTACATACTCCCGCAACACAGCCAGATCAATATGCAGCCGCTATTCTCGCATGTTACCCCAAAGACGCGGCAGGCAGCGCAAGCCAGCCGATACCGAATAATTCTATCCAATATGTGAAAGAGACGTCGCGTGTGTTCGTCAACATGCCGAAGGATTTATATCCTCAGGATCTCCAGTCTTCCTGGACTACCGTTGCGGGCAAAGCTACGGCGGGATCGGTCAACGAACCTGGTTATGGCGAATCCGTGGCCGCCACACCTAGCTGCTGGTCTTCGTATATGGACTTCGAGGGGAGTGGTGAAGTCGACTTGCACGTGAAGAGTATCGTCGAGGGTGTGCCGGACTACTTCGTGCGCTTCATCATTTCTCCGGTATGAAAACTAAGAACTCAAAAATAATATTCAGCGCAATCATTATCCTCGCAGTGCTGACCCCTGCTTTTGCGGTATGGAAATTGAATTCTCCTACGGCTACCCAAGTCGCACTCGCACAACTTCAATCTGATTTGCATGGCGTCACGCCACAATTTATCGATGAACACACCACGCTTTCTTCCGATGTTCTCCAAAAGATTGAGAAAGATACTATAGGCATTCTTATTACCCGAGAGCCCAACAATCAAGAATATTATTCGCAGAACGGAATTGCGTTGTCAGCGGTAGGTAAGCGATACGTGGCTTTTAGTGTATTGCGACCGACTGATAACCCTGCCCCGATTCAGATTCTTGATTCTATATCTCAAACACCCGATTCCTATATTTCAGGGCAACTTCTATTTAAGACTGACAAGGTTGCGGTGTATGTAGATGGCCAAAACATCTACACATACAAACCAGATCAGTCATCAGAAATTCCACTATCCGGAGCGAAGCTGTCTGGTAATGAGACATATGATCATTGTGGCGGCTGCATGGGAGGCAACCAGGATCTACAAGCAACACATACCGATACTTCTTTCACCATCAGCACGTACATGTGGGCACAGGGCAAACCAAAGAAAGTGCGGGAACTTACATTTTCGTTTTGAGTGGGATGTGAGAAGTAAATATGAAGCAAAAAGACGGGTGCCGGAATCGAACTGGGTCCACAAAGAAAATAGCGAGGGATTACGCGACGAATCTGGGTGAATTCAATTCCTGCCCTTCCAACACGGTTGTGACGCCAGGAACCGGTACCGGCCCCCATTGGGGTCAGTACAGTACCGACAGGCATCACGTACGCAAAAGCCGCTCGAAAGAGCGGCTTTTGCGTACGAAGAGTATAATAGGTCTCAGATCACTTCTATCTAGAAGAGAGGGTGGGAATTGCTTTTCGCTGTGTATTCGCGGCGATGTTAAGAAGGTCTGGTATACGTGCTGTAGTGGATATAAGTATTTATGTCCTCCTATCTTCAGGTTCCTATGTTCCTGTATGGGCAGTATGAAGAATTTTTCCACCCTCTCTCCTGAACAGAATAATGAAAACAAACCTGACATTAACTGATGAAGAGTTGAAAAGTCGATTTTTAAGACTAGCCTCAAAGCTGGAATTGGCAGATCTGCTTGAAGTTAAGTACTCGACATTTGTTTATCTGCTTTACAGAGCAGACAAACCACAAGCATATAAAAAGTTTGAAATACAAAAGAAGAGTGGAGGAATTCGGGAAATATTCGCACCCATATCAACTCTCAAAATTCTTCAGAGAAAACTGAACCGTATTCTTACACTGATTTACCGACCACGATTGTCAGTTCATGGGTTTGTGAAATCACGAAATATTCTTAGTAATGCCAGGCCTCATTCCAGAAAGAAAATAATCCTGAACATTGACCTTAAAGATTTCTTTCCGACAATTCATATTGGAAGAATCATAGGGCTTTTCCAAGCAAAACCATTCAACTTCCCTAAGGGTGTTGCGGTCTTATTGGCTCAAATTTGTTGTCATGAGGGTAAATTACCGCAAGGAGCACCAACATCTCCAATATTAGCTAATATGATTTGCGCGGGTCTCGATAAGGATCTTCAATTGTTCGCAAAAGAAAATCACTGCATTTATACGAGATATGCTGATGATATTTCTTTCTCAACAACTGCTAAAACATTCAATGCGCGCATGGTTTTGGGCACCAAATCTACTATCATGTGTGGGCATGATTTGAGGGCGCTCATTGAAAAACATGGTTTTGAGATTAATACAAAAAAAGTGAGAGTAAACTCTCACAAAGACAGACAATCAGTAACAGGGTTAGTAGTAAATAAATTCGTGAATATACCTCGAGACTTTATTCGAGAGGTAAGAATAATGTTATACGCATGGGAGAAATTCGGTGAAGATAGCGCTCATACTACGTATCACGCAAAACATTCTACGCGTCAAAAATTTGGTACTAATCCCGAGCCGCCATTTAGGGCTATATTAGGTGGAAAAATCTCGTACATAAAATCTATTCGTGGTGGAAAAGATCCTGTTTACAGGAAACTCCTCAATAGGTATAGGAGGCAAATAGATCCTGCTGCCACACTACTTCCAGTTAATGCAATTGATGAGTTAAAATCTTCACTTTGGATCATAAAGACCGCCGCGGGATATGTGGGGACTGCTTTCAATCTTGAAGGACATGGTCTTGTGACCTGCTATCACGTATTGGGTATGGATGAAAAAGTAGAAGTTTTACATTGGCAATCTAACAAATCCTATGAGGCAATCGTAATCCATAAACACATGACACCTGATATAGCAGTTCTTGAAATCAGTGGATTAAAAGGGGACGAACAATTTACTTCTCTCAAAATAGGGAATTCGCGAGAATTAAAAGAGAAGGACTTGCTTACAGTCGCAGGTTTTCCAGATTTCAGGCCCCATGATACTCCTCAGTGTTTAGATCTAAAGATTGCTGCAAGGAGTCCAGATCCAACGGGTGGTACGGGTATATACGTAGAAAGATTCACAGTTGATCGATTCTTGCTCGGAGGAATGAGCGGATCCCCGGTCGTGGATGATAAAAATCAAGTGGTCGGTATTGCAGTGCACGGGGCCTCAAACTCAAAAGAAGCTTTGAGGGTTTGGGATTACGGCATTACGCCTATTTATCACATAGAAAACCTAATTTAGGTAGAATATACCGTATGAAGAAATATTATTCAGTAAGAATCGGCAAGAATCAGAATTTTTCTGGTTTCAGTCTCGACATTTTAAAGAAACTCTTTTCAGATTTATATTCAGAATACGAGGCCAGTGGTTACTTTCAAGAATCTTTTGGGTACAAATGTATCGATGCCGGGCAAGTAGCGGGCACTTTAGGAGAGAATATCGAGGCTCAGATCTATCGACTTGGACTGGACCCCTTTCATTGCACACGATCCTTGTTCCCTGAATTGTATGCGCCAGCTGCTTGAAGTGCAAACTGCATAGGCGACATTTTTAATGCGGAGTGGATTCTGGTGTGGTTGTACTGCCAGATCGTCTGATAGACAGCGAGCACGAGTTCGCCGAGTGTCTCGAATCTAGATGGATCACCGAAGTCGATCTTGAATTGGTTGTAGAAAGACTCCTGGTAGCCGTTCTCCCAGGGACAGCCCGGAGCTGAGCGGGAGATCATCGTGCCGACCGTCTCTAATGCTTCGATATACACCTCGGCATTGTATTCACTGCCGTTGTCGCTGTGGAAGATGGTCGGTCGTGGCTGATCGTGCAGAGCGTTCATGAACGCCGAGAGTACGAGCTGCACCGCATGGGTGGTGTATACCGAGAGACCGACGATCTTCCGAGTATACAGATCGATGACGGTGGCGACATACACGAACTGTCCTTGAAACGGGATGTACGTGAAGTCGGCACACCAGATATGGTTTTCATACATCGGGCAGGTCGTCATAAGAAGGTTGGGGTAAATCACCTTAATGTTGGTGGTTTTCTGCCACTTCTTGCCTCTTCGGCGGTATGCTTTGATGCCGAACAGGTTCATCACCCTTTTCACCTTCTTGCGGTTCATCTTGAGATGGATGGAGAGACGACGTGAGCCGTATGATGGATGTTCCCTGAGCACCTCTTCGATCTGGCACTTGAGCTGCCAGTCTTTGTCGGGCTTGAGGGGGTGATAGTACAGCGTGCGGAGCGAGATACCGAGCTCTCTGGCCCGGAGAGCTTTGGTCGTATGTCCTTCTCTCACTTCTTTTTTTGGGCCTCCGACAGCTTGAGAGTGATCTCACCGACGAGCTGCATGAGCTGAGTGTTCTCTCGCTTCAATTTGATGATTTCAGATATGGTCGGCTGACCTTCGGTCTTCTTGGCGATCCAGCCATAGATGGTGTTCTCTTTGACGCCATGGTCTTGGGCGGCTTCGACGACGGAGATGCCGTCATTTTTAATGCGGTTGATAATCTGCTCTTTCACGTCCTGAGCGATGCGATGCTTTTTCATATGCTTGTATGTTAGTGCGGTTAATCATACAAGGATTGTGTGCAAATTTTGGGGTCCGGACCACTCCGCCGGCGGTAGTCGGCTGGATCGGTGCCGCGCTTGCTGTGCTCGGCGTCGCCTTTGCCGTCTGGGCGCGCTTCCACCTCGGTACCAACTGGAGCCCAGTGCCTGCGGTGAAAGAAAACCATGAGCTCGTGACGAGCGGGCCGTACCGATACGTCCGTCATCCCATCTATACCGGCGTCATACTGGCTGCATTCGGCGCCGCGCTCACCGGTACTATATTCGGTATGGGGATATTCCTAGTCGTTTCTGTCATGTTTTTCTTGCGAATCAGCAAGGAAGAGGAGATCATGCTCGAACTGTTTCCTGGCGCCTACCCCGCGTACCAGGCGCGAACGAAGAAACTCATACCGTTCGTATGGTGACGCGATAGGCGTACATCATGACTCATATGCGAACCGGCTCGCTCCGAACTGACGGTTCGGAGCGAGCCGGTTTCGGCATGAGCCTCAATAGCCCGGGGCGAAGGCGTACGTGCTCGGCACGGCCGGAGTGCTCGAGGCGCTTCCATATACGACGGCGATCTCCTCCCGCGCCTTCAGTACGAGGTCGCGCGGATCGCCGGCGACCGGCGTGCCGTTCGCATATACCGTGAGCGTATGGGTCGCGTCGGCGCAGTACCCGCCGATGCAGCTCGCAGTGAAGCGCACGCCCCAG
>Ga0307375_10003681_pt1 | contig 14982 bp, 20 predicted proteins | sample TR1MG_FD_202531 | JGI IMG/M metagenome (GOLD analysis project Ga0307375, IMG submission 202531) | Soil microbial communities from Risofladan, Vaasa, Finland - TR-1 | ecosystem: Environmental > Terrestrial > Soil > Coastal area > Acid sulfate soil | place: Finland: Risofladan, Vaasa | collected...
AAAAAGAGTGGCGATTTCCCTCGGGAGCAAAGATAGAGTTTGGTTACGCAGAAAACATGCAGGACGTTTTACGTTACCAAGGTCAATCCTACACATGGATAGGAATAGACGAACTTCCACAATATCCTTCGCCAGATATATATAATTTTTTAAGGTCATCTTTACGATCAGTTGACAAAGAGATTCCTGTATTTATGAGAGCCACAGGAAACCCAGGTAACGTAGGATCAGGTTGGGTACGAGAAATGTTCGTAGAACCAGGTGAACCTAATAAAGCATTTGAAGTAAAGATAAATACACCTGCTGGAGTTAAATCAATTACAAGAAGATTTATACCAGCTAAGTTACAAGATAATCCGTACTTGATGCAGACTGATGATTATTACATCATGCTTGCATCTTTACCAGAAGTACAACGAAAACAATTTTTAGATGGAGATTGGGATGCATATGAGAACTCAGCGTTTCCTGAATTTAATAAGATCACACACGTGGTGGAACCCTTTGAGATACCTCGAGGTTGGTATAAATTTAGGGCTGCAGACTGGGGCTATTCTTCTCCTGCTTGTGTGTTATGGTTTGCAGTTGATTATGATAATAATCTTTGGATTTATCGAGAACTTTACACATCTAAAGTTACGGCTGACAAATTCGCCAGACAAGTATTAGATTTAGAACAAAGCGAATATATACAGTACGGAGTATTAGACTCTAGTACTTGGGCAAGACGAGGTGATGTAGGACCAAGTATTGCTGAGACAATGATTCAACAAGGCTGCAGATGGAGACCTTCTGATCGTTCACCACGAAGTAGAATTAGTGGTAAGTTAGAAATACATAAAAGATTAATGCTTAAGGATGAACAACCTGGTATTAGAATCTTTTCCAATTGCAGAAATTTAATTAAAACCCTAAGTGCTCTTCCAGTAGATAACAGCAATCCTGAAGACGTAGATACTACTGCAGAAGATCACGCATACGATGCATTAAGATATGGTTGTATGAGTAGACCAACACATCCTGGTTACGCAGAAAGGTTCAAACCAATCCTTTCGGATTTTACACCAGTAGATAGAAAATTTGGTTATTAATTAAATAGGAGAAATAAACTATGCCGATGGTAGGAAAGAAAAAATTCCCATACACAAAAAAGGGAAAAGAAGCAGCTAAGAAGTATGCTAAGAAAACTAGCAAAAAAATGAAAGCAAAATACTAGTATGCCTCTAAATAAAAAAGGAACTAAGATTAAAAAAGCTATGACAAAGCAATACGGTAAGAAAAAAGGTGAATCCGTATTCTATGCCATGGAAAAATCTGGTAAGCTAAAAGGTGCCAAGAAAGCTAAAAATACCAGAACTAAATAACAAAAATTTTCCATATCCTCTAGTGAAAATATATTGGGAGGATATTGTCAGTAATAATAGCTGGGAAGATATTATAGATATTAAGAAATCTAAAACGGCAATATGTTGTAGCATTGGATGGTTGGTTACACAAAATTCCAATGTTACAATCATAATGTCAGATTTTAGTTTTGAAGACAATAATCAAATAAAGCAAGGTGGTAACTATACAACCATACCAACCAAAAATGTTTTATCAATTAAAAAATTTAAAATATAGGTATCACTATGGCTAGAAAGAAAAAAGAAAAATCAATCGAAGATATCATTGAACATATAAGAAACGATCTGGACGAAATAGAACAGAAAGTTTTAGATACATCTGAACTAGAAGAAGGTAATGGAAGTTTAGATGAAAGTGATTTTGAAGATGAAGATGAGGAGGAATAATGGAAATTAATTTTGATATTAAAAGTAAAGTTAAACAAGGCGAATTAAGTGAAGCTTCTGATGGCAAACAGCCAAACAGAGAATCAGTTAATATTGACTTTAAAGAACATGCTCCAGGTAAATATGAAGCAGATGTTGTTCTAAAGAAAATTGATTATCCTACTAAATCTGGTTCTGAACATATTCAGCAATCATTATTTAGTATGGCTGATGAAAAAGATTATTAATAAATAACAGGAGAATTATCATGATGGATAAAGTTAAACACGGAGAATTATCTTCTGCTAATGAAGCTAAGCTTATGAGAGGCAAATTGGAAATAGATCCAAATGCTAAAGTTAAGCATGGTAGCGTAGCAGGTGATGGTAAAGATAAAAAAGGTAAATCTAAATCCAAAGTTGATCCAGCTATTTTTAAAATGGCAGACCAAAAAGATTACTAAATTATAAATGGATGATAATAATAAAAAGCTTGGATATGAAGGAGCTAGTCATCCTCTAGTTGGTTATATAAAAAATAAATTTCAAGAATCTGAAACATCGAAGATATACGATGAAAAAAGATGGTTGAAAGCTTATAGAAACTATAGAGGAATCTATGGTCCAGAAATGGCTTTTCGTGATAGTGAAAAGTCAAGAGTTTTTGTTAAAGTAACAAAGACTAAAGTTCTTGCTTCATTTGGGCAAATCATTGAAGTATTATTTTCTCAAGGAAAATTTCCTTTAGGAATTAATCCAACTCCAGTTCCAGAAGGAATTGATGAGTATGCTCACGTAAAGAATCCACAAGAACAACCAAGTCAAGAGCCTGAAAGTCCATACGGATTTCCTGGTGATGGAAAACAAATTCCAGCAGGTGCTACTGCAAATGATTTAATACAATCAATTGCACAAGATTATAAATCTGTAGGAATGAATAGTGGACCATCTCCAATTGGTACTCCACAGATTGAGCCTGCTAAATTAGCAGCTGAAGCTATGGAAAGATTAATTCATGACCAGCTTGAAGAAAGTAAAGCAATAACTATATTACGTCATGTATTCTTTGAAATGGCTTTATTAGGTACTGGAATACTTAAAGGTCCATTTACTGATGCTAAAACATATCACTACTATAATACTGGTGAAGATGAAGAAGGCAATGAAGTTAGAGTACACGAGGCAAAAACTAAATCTATACCGTCAGTAGAAGCAGTATCTTGTTGGGATTTTTATCCAGACCCAAATGCTACAAATATAAATGATTGTGATTATGTAATTCAAAGACATTCATTTAATAGGCATCAACTAGAAGCATTGAAGGACAAACCAATGTTTAATAGTGAAGCAGTTGAAAGATGTTTAGAAGATGGTCCAAATTATCAAGTTAGAGGATATGAATCATCTTTATATGATAGAGAAAATATTACAAGTGTTTATAAAAATAGATTTGAAGTTTTTGAATATTGGGGATCAATAGATAAAAAATTTGCAGATGAATGTAATATATCTTATGAAAGTGATTCGGATGTAGTACACATTAATGCTTGGGTTTGTGGCGGACATATATTACGAATGGTTGAAAATCCATTTACACCAAAGAGAATTCCTTATTTAGTTTGTCCATATGAATTAAATCCTTATCAATTTTTTGGAATAGGTATTCCAGAAAATATGGAAGATTCACAAACAGTTATGAATGGTCATGCAAGAATGGCAATTGATAACTTAGCACTAGCAGGTAACTTAGTATTTGATGTTGATGAAACTATGTTAGTGCCAGGTCAGGATATGAAAGTTTATCCTGGTAAAATTTTTAGAAGACAAAGTGGTCAAACTGGTCAAGCAATACACGGAGTTAAATTTCCTAATACTGCAATTGAAAACTTGCAAATGTTTGATAAGTTTAGACAACTAGCTGATGAATCAACTGGTATTCCTTCATACTCACATGGGGCTACTGGTGTTCAATCAACTACAAGAACTGCATCTGGTATGTCAATGTTAATGGGTGCAGCTGCATTAAGTATTAAAACAGTTATTAAAAACATTGACGACTACTTATTAAAACCACTCGGTGAAGCATTGTTTCATTGGAATATGCAATTCAATGATGATGCTCCAAATGTTAAAGGTGATCTGGAAGTTAAAGCACAAGGAACTTCTTCTCTAATGCAAAAAGAAGTTAGATCACAAAGACTAATTACATTTATGCAAACTGCATCTAATCCTGCACTTGCTCCATTTGTAAGATGGCATACTTGCTTAAAAGAAATTGCTAAGTCTTTGGATATTGATCCAGATCAATTAATTAATGATCCAGAAAAAGCTGCGATCTATGCACAAATAATGGGAATGGTAAATGGAAATCAAAATAATACAGCCTCTGCTAGAGGACAAAATCAAATGGCAACAACTGGACAAGTACCTGTCGGAGCTTCAGCAACAGATTTATCGGGAGCTGGAGGTGGCAACATCGGAACAGGTGGTATACCGATGCCAGGGGAAGCTGGCTTTAGTGCGTCAGCTCAGGAACCTACAGGAAGCGAATAAACGAAATAAAGAATAATGGTACTTTCATTAATTAAAAATAATCTTGGAAATTACTTTTTAGATACTGCTGATACGCAAGCATCATCAGTAACTAAAAAATTACCTTCTGAGTTTGAGGCATATCTTGGAGGCGAAAAAACAGAACTAGTTGGTGGAACTACATTAGGTGCACAAACACAAGAAATATTAAAAAGAGAAGCACCAGGACAATTTGGTTTAGAGTTTGATCCTGAAACAGGACAATATAAACAAAAAGGTGAAGTTACTGGAGTTCAAACACAACAGTTTAAACCTATAACAAGTTTAGAAACTGCAACTAGTCAAGCAGTAACACCACAACAAACTGCTTTAGAAAAAGCACAAAGTATTATTTCAGCAACTCCATATAAATCTGGAATGCCAGATATAGATGTAAGTCAATTAGCTGGAATGTTTAATCCACAGCAGATGTCTACTAAACAACAATTAATTAATACTGCATTAAATGTTGGTGGAGATTTAGCAACAAATTATTTTTTAAGTAAAATGGGAATTGGTGGTAGTACAATACCAGGTGGTGCAATACCATTTACAACTCCATTACAAGGAGGTGCATTTGGACCATCAACAGGATTTATGGGTACTGCAGGAACTGCTGGTGCAATAGGTTATAGTGTTGGTAAACTAATGGGTGAAGATAGTAAAACTTCTACTGCAATGGGAGCAGGAGCTGCTATTGGTACTGCAGTTGGTGGACCAATTGGTGGAATAGTAGGTGGTGCAATTGGAAAAATAATTGGATGTTTCTTACCAGATACACTAGTTCAAATGAGTGATGGTTCAGAAAAAAGAATTATTGATATTGAATTAAAAGATAATATTGCAATTGGTGGTAGAGTATTTGCACTTGGTAAATTTGTAGTTGATAACTTATTTGATTACAAAGGAATTAAAGTTTCTGGAGACCATTTAGTAAATGAAAATGGTAAATGGTTAAAAGTTAAAGATAGTAAATTCTCTAAGTCATTAGGTAATGATGAACATATCGTTTATACTTTAGGTGCAGATAATAGACGAATGCTAATTAATAATATTTTATTTACAGATTTCTTTGACATTGAAGAACAAAAGGCTTTGGCAGCTTAATAAAGACTATCCAACGTTACAGCGATGGTTTAAAGAACATAACTGGGAATCACCAATTCCAAAAAATGTTTTACCAAAACTTGGAATAATAATTGAGGATATATGTGCTGCTGGATTACACTTTGATAGTAGTTCTAAGTTAGGAGTTATGTACGGAATATTTTCTAATCCTAATGTTTCTAAACTAACATTATTTAAAGAAATGAAAAACTGTATAGAAGGTATAAAAGAACTTGGAATAAAAAAGAAATTAAACTATATATATACAATAACTGGTGAAAAGTCTTTACATAAATTATATGAGAAACATTTATCCTTGACAATTCGAGAAAAGATGGTAAAATCATATATTATAGACTTACATAATACAAATAAAAATTTAGATTGGATATCAGAATAATATGGCAATAGACCCAATGGGGAGACCCGCTACAACTGGAATGATGGATTCAAAACCAAAAGTACCTACAGCTCCTGATTTAAGAGCTCTAGGTAAGGGGCAGCCTCAACCTCAAGCAATGCCAGAGGCTCAACCTCAAGCAGTAGAACCTGTAAGTGATTTAAAAAAAGAATTTCCAGAAGCTACTGATATGGAATTAGAATTTGCTGAAAGAGCAAAAAGTTTAACCGATGAAGATACTATAGCATTACAATCTGTATTATCTCCATCTGTTAGAACGGCATTAGGTAAAATAATACCAGAGTTCAAGGAAATTATGGACGCTTATGGTAGTAATGAACCTAATGTAGTAATACCTTTATCAACTGTAAAATCATTTGCAATGAAAAGGTATGGTGGACAAGATGAACAAGAAGCAATCAATAATTTTATGACTGACATTCTTGCTGATTCAATGCCACAACAACAACCGATGGAACAACAACAACAACAACCTGTGCCACCTAGACAAGGTTTAATGTCTAGCCCACAAACTTAAAAAGTTTCTGAGCTACCCTTATCCATAAGGCACTCAACCACATAGGTAAAAATAATGGAAAAAGAAAATGAAGTTCTTGAAAATCAAGAACAACAAGAAGAAGTATCTAAAGTCGAAGTAAAGAAGACAATAATACCAAAATCAAATCCATATCATAAAGATCATGGTGAAGATGATGATGAAACCAAAGCGTTTCTTTCTGGTAAATTGTCTAATTATCACAGAGACCAAAGAGAAAATAAGGCAAACACAGCAACCGAACAGAAGGACACCGATGTATCTGAAGAGACTGCAGAAAAATCAGAAACCAAGGCTACTCCTATCGCTGAACGCCCTGTAACTGCTGAAGATAAAGTCTTTAAGAAACGTTATGACGATCTTAAAAGACATTATGATTCTACTGTTCAAAAACACAAGGACGAACTTAGATCGTTAAGAACACAATTAGAATCAAGTACTAAGCAATTTGTAGCACCTAAATCTAAAGATGAATTAGAATCTTGGAGAAAGGAGTACCCTGATGTTTATGAAATGGTTGAAACCATTGCAATGACTAAGGCAGATGCTAGAGCAAAAGAGGTAGAAGAAAAATACAACTTCTTGCAACAGCAACAAGAACAAATTGCAAAAGAAAAAGCGGAAGTCGAGCTTTTAAAAATACATCCAGACTTTAATGAAATTCGACAACACGAAGAGTTTCATAACTGGGCTGCAAAGCAAGATCCACTTATTCAAGGTTGGTTGTATGAAAATACATCTAACGCACAATTAGCTGCTAGAGCTTTAGATCTATATAAAATGGATGCTGGCATTAGCAAATTGAATAAACAGGAAAAAGCTGATGTAAAAAAAGAAGCTGCTAAAGCAATTTCTAAAACAAAGAAAAGTACTGACTCTGATATTCCTAAGAAAAAAGTTTGGACTATAAGTGAAATTTCTAGACTAAAACCTCATGAATTTGAGAGATTAGAAAAAGAAATAGATCTTGCTAGGTTAGAAGGTAGAATTGAACAACGTTAACAATCTAACTAATAACTAATAATAGGAGGGTACAACCATGGCTTTTGGAAGTGCTGGTGGATACGGAAACTTACCTTCAGGTAATTTCACTCCACAAATATTTAGTCAGAAAGTTCAAAAGTTCTTCAGAAGAGCATCAGTGGTAGAAGATATTACTAACACTGATTACGCTGGAGAAATTGAAAATTTTGGCGATACTGTAAAAATAATTAAAGAACCTACAATCACTGTACAAGATTATGCTAGAGGTACAGCTGTTTCTACTCAAGATTTAGCTGACGATCAAATTACTCTTGTAGTTGATCAAGGTTCATACTTTGCTTTCAAAGTAGATGATATTGAAGAAAGACAATCTCATGTTAACTTTGAAGCTCTTGCAACCTCTTCAGGTGCATACTCATTGAAGAAGAACTATGACTTTAATGTATTAAAATACATTTATGACAATGCTTCTACTTCAGCTGGTAACACTGGAACAGATGCTTCACCTGTAACTGGTACAACTAACTCTAACACGTTAGCTGATATCGTTTCTGCTGCAAAATCTGTTTTAGACCAGAATGACGTACCAGAAGAAAACAGATGGCTAGTTGCTGCACCTAAGTTTTTCCAACAATTAAGAAAAGCAGATGCAAAACTAGTTGACCAATCAGTAATGATGGATGGCGGAGTATCAGCTATCAGAAACGGTAAAATGACTGACAGACCATTATTTGGTTTCAATATGTATATGTCAAATTCTATCGTTAATGGTAGTGCTGGTTCTGCTGCAAACAAGACATTCTCATCAACTAACAGTGGTGAGTACATATTCTTATATGGACATATGTCTTCTGTTGCAACTGCTAATCACATTGCAAAAACTGAATTGATCAGAGATCCTGATTCATTCGCAGACATCGTGAGAGGCTTACACGTTTTTGGAAGAAAAGTTCTAAGAACTGAAGCTGTTTACTCAGGTGTTGTAACTTTATAATCGTAGGAGGATATAAACAATGACTGCATATAATAGTTCAAACTCAAACAGATTGATCAAAGCATCAACTGATAAAGTTAGAGTTATGTCAGAAGTTGTAGATTTTTCTTCTACAACTAACGCTGGTGGTCCAGATACTTTTGATGTTATAGGAATTCCTGCTAACACAATGGTACTTGCTGCTGGCTGTGATATATTGACTGCTGATACTGCTGGAAACAGTGGTACATTAGCTGTTGGTGATAGTTCAGGTGCTGCGGTATACGTAGCAGCTGTTGCTCCAACTTCAGGTGGTCAAATGACTTTAGTTGATGACTCTAAAGCTTATTCATCTGGTGATGACATCAGATTGACTGTAGCTACTGGAGCAATTAATGCTAAAGTTAGAGTATGGGCAACTATGATTTCACTAGATAATGGTGGAACAGACGCTGATACTGACTCACAAACAGTAACATTTAGTTAATAACTAAACTTCTTGGGGGGATTAATTTCCCCCCTTGATATATAAACAGAATTTATCATTAGATAAATAGTGTGATGCCATAATGGATCACATTTTAACTCGCTAAAAATAGGAGATAATAATATGACATTTAATGTGTTACCAAATATGTTTAATTCACTTACAGTAGGATTTGATTCTATGTTTGATGAATTAGCAAAACTACCAACTTCAACTTTTCCACCATACAATATTGAAAAAGTAGAAGACGGTAAATATAAAATTACTTTCGCAGTTGCAGGATTTACTAAGAATGATATTGAAGTAACTTGCAAAGAAAATACTTTAAAAGTTTCAGGCAAGGTAGAAATGCCAAAGAATGCTGAATACTTATACAAAGGTATTGCGGAAAGAGCTTTTAATCAATCTTTTAAATTAGCTGATTACACAACTGTAGTTGGTGCTGAAATGAAAGATGGCTTACTTCATTTAGATGTAGAACAAAAACTACCTGAAGATAAGAAAGAAAAAAAAGTAAACATTAAGTAATTAACTTAAGGATTCCATCAGCCTATGGCAACAACATATTTACAATTAGTGAATAGAACATTACGAGAATTAAATGAAACTGAATTAACTTCAGCTACATTTAGTACAAGTAGAGGAATACAAACAGCAGTTAAAGATTTTGTGAATAAATCTATTCACGACATCTACAACGAAGCTGGAGAACTTCCAATTCTATATACTGAAACTACTCAACAAACTAGAGTAGGTCAACAAGAATATGCTTTGCCCGCAAATATGCGAAAGGTTGATTGGGATTCTTTTATTATTAGAGCTGGAGAATTAATTACTAACCCAGACTTTACAACTAATATAAGTAACTGGACTACTTCATCAGGAAGTCCTAGTTATTCATCAAGTGGTAATGGTAGAATTTTATTAAATAGTGCTGGCGTATATCAAGCAATTAGCACAGTTAAAAATAGAGATTATAGATTAGAAGTAAGATTAGTAGATACATCTTCTTCTGGTTCAAGCTTAACTATTCAAGTTGGAACATCTGCTGGTGATACTACAAATTTAAATGCAACTTTATCTGTAACTAATACTGGTGAAGGTAATGTTTATGATAGTACATTTACAGCAACTGCATCAACAACTTATATTACAATTTCAAATGGTACTGCAAATAACTTAGAAGTTGATTATGTAAGATGTCAAGATAATACAATTATACCTGCTAAATTATCCTTTATGACATATGATGCATTCTTACAAAATAGAAAACCTGTAGATGATAGAGCTGGAGATGATGCTTATGATAAACCAGCATCAGCTTATAGAAAACCTAATTATGGATACTTTGGTTTAACTCCAATTCCTGATAGAAGTGATTATGTTATTCAATATGGTTATTTTACAACACATACAGATTTATCTGCTTATGATGATACAATAAGTTTACCTGATAGATTTTCTCCACTTATTATAGATAGATGTAAATATTATACATATATGTTAAGATCAGATCCTCAACATGCACAACTAGCAGATAGAGATTATCAAAGAAAATTAAAACTACTTCAAGTAGATTATACATCACCACAAGAATATATGAGAGATGATAGAGTAATTGCTGGAAGTATTAACGTACAATTTATATAGGAGCAACCATGTTAAGAACTAAAAATACTAATGATAATATGAATTATAGAGCAGATAAAGAAAAACTGCAAGAAGAAAATAGAATTGAAAAAGTAGATGTATTTAATCTTAAAGATTATTTTAAATATAAAGATGCTATTAAAAATGATAAAAATTTAAAAGATGTATTTCCACCAAATTATCCAGTAAGAGAATTAGAAATATTTCAAAAATTATTAAATAAAGAACAAAACGAAGGCTAATTAAATGCCAACAACAGATTTAATTTCACCATTTGTTGTAAGCTGTGCTGGAGGTTTAACACTCAATAAAGATGTGTTCTCAATGGCTCCAGGAGAAGCTTTACAACTCCAAAACTTTGAGCCAGACATTGAAGGTGGCTATAGAAGAATTAAAGGAAGTGTTAAATATAATACAAACATTGTACCACAAGTTGCTTTATCAAGTGAAAAAGTTGTTATGTCTGCAATTTTTAACTCTAAGGTTTATGCAGCTAGAGGTGGTACTATTTATAATGCTGGTTCTACTGGATCGTGGTCTAGTGTTACATCTGGGTTAGCAACTCCGACAGTTAATTATAATTTTAGAATTTTAAATTTTAATGGTACAGAAAAATTAATTATCTGTACAACAGTTGATCAATACGCATTAAGTATAAATACAGCTAATACAGTAACTACATTTAATAGTACTAATGCTCCTGAGTATCCTAAGTATGTTGAAGTATTTAGAGATCATGTATTTTATGCAGGAATGACTTCTAATCCAGAGGAAATAGTATTCTCTGAACCATTTAATGAAGATGGATTTTTACCTGCAAATGGTGCTGGAAGTTTTAGAGTTGATACAACTATAGTAGGATTAAAAGTATTTAGGGATGTTCTTTACATATTTGGTAAAGATAAAATATATAAACTAGCTGGATCATCAGCTTCTGATTTTGTAGTACAACCTGTAACAAGACAGATTGGTTGCTTAGATGGTGGTTCAATCCAAGAGTTAGGTGGAGATATAATATTCTTAGGACCAGATGGATTACGAAGTGTAGCAGGTACAGATAAAATCGGAGACGTAGAGTTAGGTTCAATATCTAGACAGATACAAGCTAGAATTGATGAGATTACATTTGATAGAATAAGTTCATTAGTAATTAGAAGTAAGTCTCAATATAGATTATTTTATCCAGTAGATACAGCAACTGAAGCAGCTGGAAAAGGAATTATTTCTGTATTAAAAACAAATCCAAATACAGGTTCATTAGGTTTTGAATATGCAGATATAGTAGGATTTAAACCGTCTTGTACAGATTCTGAATACAATGGTTCTGATGAATTAATTATTTATGGTGGCTATGATGGTTATGTTTATAAGTTTGAAACTGGAAACATAATTACAAGAGCAGGTTCTACTGAAAATATTATAGCAACATATCGTTCTCCAGATATGGTTATGGGAGACCCAGGTATAAGAAAATATATGCAAAGGGTTAATCTTAACTATGAAGGAGAAGGTAGAGATATAAATGCTCAATTATCACTTAAGTATGACTATGGTGATACTAATACACCACAACCAACAAAAATAAATATTACTGCAGCTGGTGGTGTTTCTTTATATGGATCAGCAACTTATGGAACTGGAATTTATGATGCATCAGGTATTCCACTAGTAAGACAATCTGTAGAAGGATCAGGATTTGCAGTAGCTTTAAAAATAGATGATAATCAAGGTGCTGATATAATATCAATTAAAGGTTTTCAACTAGAATTTACCCCAGGAGGAAGAAGATAATGGCTGGATATACAACACGGCAATATACATATACATCAGGAGATACAATCTTAGCAGCTCATACTAACGATGAGTTTAATACAATCTTAGCTGCTTTTGATTCTACTTCTGGTCACAAACACGATGGAACTTCAGGAGAAGGTGCTTATGTACCTTTGATTGCAGATTCTGATGCCAATAATAAATTATCTGTTGATTCAGTAAACAATAGACTTGGTCTATTTGTTGAGGTTACTGGCTCGCCTGTTGAACAGTTTAGATTTCAAGATGGTGCAATAGTACCAGTAACTGATAATGATATTGACTTAGGTACTGGCAGTTTAGAATTTAAAGATTTATATATTGATGGTGTTGCTTACATTGATTCATTATCAATGCCAACAACTACAGTTACAGATATATTAGATGAAGATACAATGTCATCTGATAGTGCAACTGCTTTAGCTACTCAACAATCTATTAAAGCATATGTTGATTCACAATTAACAGCTCAAGATTTAGATTTTCAAGCTAATTCAGGTGGTGCATTATCAATTGATTTAGATTCTGAAACATTAACATTAACTGGTGGTACTGGTATTGATACAGTTGGTTCAGGTAATTCAGTAACATTTAATATTAATTCTACAGTTGCAACATTAACTGGTTCTCAAACTCTTACAAATAAAATTATAGATGCATCAAATAATACTATAAGTAATCTTACAGTATCAATGTTAGCATCTGGTGTTTTAGATACAGATTTAAGTACTGTTTCTGCTTCTGATGATACATTAGCTTCTGCTAAAGCAATTAAAAGTTATGTAGATACTTCAGTTGCTACAGGAATTAATATAGATGCCTTAACTGATGGTACAGCAATTACAGTTGTTGGTACTGACTTATTAGCTTTATCTGATGCTGGTACTGAAAAGAAAATATACGTATCACAAATTGATGATTATGTTTCTTCAAGCTCACAAATATTATCTAATAAAACTATTGATGCAAGTCAATTATCAGGAACAGTTGATAATGCAAGATTAGATACAGAGTTACAAGCTTTAGCTGGATTAACTTCTGCTGCTGATACACTACCTTATTTTACAGGTTCAGGTACTGCAGGAACTACTACATTAACTTCATTTGGTAGATCTATTATTGACGATGCTGATGCAAGTGCTGCTAGAACTACATTAGGATTAGTTATTAATACTGATGTACAAGCTTATGATGCTGAGTTAGCTGCAATAGCTGGATTAACTTCAGCTGCAGATAAAGGTATTCAATTTACAGGTTCTGGTACAGCTGCTACATATGATTTAACAGCTGCTGGTAAGGCATTATTAGATGATGCTGATGCTTCAGCACAAAGAACTACATTAGGATTAGGTACTGCTGCTACATTAGATGTTGGTACAGGGGCTAATAACATAGTACAATTAGATGGATCAGCTAAATTACCAGCCGTAGATGGTAGTCAATTAACTGGATTAACATACGCTAGTGCTGGTTTTGCAGTAGCAATGGCAATAGCACTATAATAAGTATTGACTTTTTGGAATATAAGGATATAATAATATAATAAGGAGAACATAAAAGATGGCACAGGATTTTGAATCAACTGGATATCAAATAACAAGCTCTGAAACACCTCTATTAACTGCAGATTCTGATGATGCTATTATTGGTTTAAGATTAACCAATATTACAGCAGCTACAGTAACTGTGGATGTATATGTTGATAAAGGTGGTGCAGGAACTGATCGCTACATTACAAAGGATTTAAGTATTCCACCTGGAAGTTCAGTAGAACTTATTCAAGGTGGTGCTAAAGTTGTAATGCAAAATGGCGATGTGTTATATGGTTTAGCTAGTGCAGCAACAAGCGTTGATGTATGGCTTAGTAGAGTTGATAGTATTAGTACATAGGAGATTAAATGTCAGAAATAAACGGAACAATCTATATTGGTAATAGTGCTGCCAATGAAAGCATTTTACACCATGCTCAAGTTATGGATAATAAAATGACTGTTGAGTCTGCAGTACTTGCAGGCCCAGTAACTTTTACTAATACAGTAACAGTAACAGGAACATTGGTAATAATATAATGAGTAAAATAGAAGTAGATCAGGTCGATCCACAATCAGGCACAACCCTAACACTTGGTACATCAGGTGATACTGTTAGCATTCCTGCTGGTGTAACTATTGCTAATTCTGGTACAGCTACTGGTTTCAATATAACTTTAACTTATACTAAAGGAACTGCAACTGGTGATAACTCGACAGTTGATTTTACTATTTCTAGTGGTAGAACAGTAGATGATATACTAGTTTATGTTAATGGTTTTTTACTAACACCTACAACAGATTATACTATTTCAGGTACAACATTAACTTTTACAACAGCTCCTGCTTCATCTGCAGAAATTGTATTTAGATATTTACCACTAACAGGAACTGCAACATATACTAATCAAACTGAAAGTGGAGATAACTCAACAGTTGATTTCACTATTAACTCTGGCAGAACAGTTGAAGATGTAATCGTAACAGTTAACGGAGTTACATTAGTACCTGCAACGGATTACACAATATCAGGTACGACTTTGACTTTCACAACAGCACCAGCTAGTTCAGCTGAAATATCAATTAGATACTTAAGATTATCATAATGGGAGCAATAACTAGAGCAGCAGCAAACAACATAA